>FWWM01003107.1_pt1 | contig 42356 bp, 52 predicted proteins | sample 2228351 | NCBI WGS metagenome assembly FWWM01 (sample SAMEA103939774, study PRJEB20133) | metagenome
GACTAACCCATCGCTCCTTTCTCCCGACCCGTGCCATTGAATGGTATAATGGTAATGACCAGACCACCTTAACATTAAGGCGCTACCCTGTGTTAAAGGTTTACAGGTGTAGGATATGGGGTGGACGCCACTTCCTCATCTGGGAGTTCCCACCAGACAAAATCATCTACGACTACAAAGATTACACGGTGGAAGAATACCAGCAGGCGGAACTGTTAGTCAGGTCGGAGGTAGGGCAACTGGAAATTACCCTTGGGTTGATTGAGTGGTTTACACCTTTGCGGATGAAGCCACCTTTGTTTGTTTGGAACCGCCGCTGGCTCCAAGGTATACAGAACATAGAGGTGGAGTATACTGCTGGCTATGGCATACCTGACCCGAATGACCAAAGTGGCGACACCTTTCTCCCAGCGCCACCCTACGATGTGCGGCACGCTGTCACCCTTCTTGCCGCTATCAAGCTAGCGAACCATGTTAGTGCTATTGGAGGTGGTGTGACATCCCGAACATTGGGTGACCGCTCGGAAGCCTACGGAGGCGGCGGTCCGTTCAGTGGGTTGGTGGAGCGGTGGCGGCAGGAACTCTATGGTGACTCTCGTGAGCCTGGGCTGATCCAACGCCTTCGCCGCATTACCATGTATTGAATTCTTGGAGTGCTTGCCGCCGCAACCGCTCTGTCAACTCCATCACCACCACCAAATTATGTAGGCTCAAGTGGTCCAAACTCTCATAGAGCATACGAGGGTTAGCACAGAAAGGACACTCGTGCCCCGTCTCCTCCTTAATTTTCTCTATCTTCTCTACCGATAGATTCTTGTGACCCTCGGTGAACCTTGCCACAGGGTAGGGAGGCAACGCAGCGGGGAACCGCACATTCCCATAGCAGGCTGCTTTGTGGTGGCTGACAGAATCTAAGGTGGTGGGGTGGATACCCGCCTCCGCCATCTTAATCATTGGCGTGGTGTGCCCAATACCAAAGATGTGTAGTCGCATCTTGTGCTCTTTGACGACTGTCATTAGTGCCTGGAGCCGTAGCAGCGCCGCCTTATTGAACATGTTCATACTGTTGCGTGGTCCCATCGTGTCAAAGCTACCGAAGGCGACGAAGGTGACACCAAGCTGATACCAGCGGCGGGCTGCCTCCGCCACCTGGTCAGGGATATAAGCGTGGGCGGCACCAACGGGTGTTTTATACCGCCACAGGTAGCTTAGGCGGCTAAGGAACCGTTCTCCCGCTCGCAGGGTCAACTCGCTTTTTGCGGCAACCACATCAGGTGGGTCGCTGGAGACAGGAGGATAGTCTGGAAGCACATACAGGTCTGCCCACGACTCCTTGCTGTAGAGACAAAGGAGCAGGTCGCATAGCCGATCGAAGCTGATGAGCCCTTGCTGCGCTTGGAACCCGCCACTATCAAACATCACCAATGCCAGCGGCGGTATCTCATACTCGCAATCAAACATAGAGGTGTCACCGTAGCGCCAGCGCCGCAGGAAGTCAATCATCTCTAGGGTATTGGGACTGAATGGAAATAGGGAGACTAAGGAGATGATGGTGGTGCGGAAGGGGTGGAATGGTGGCTTACCCCCGTAGGCACTGTAGAACAATGGGACCAATCGCTTGTAGAGGGCAATGCTGTAGTAGAAGCCTGGGATGTAGATCCAGAACTGACCGAAGGAGGGGGTGGTGTTAGAGCGGGTGGGTGGGACAGGTTCTAAGGGGATGATGCGTTCAGCAAGGACAAATACTGTGTTACCGAGTTGGTTGTTGCCGACCTTTTCAAACCCGAGGGCGGGCAACTCCCATCTGGTGAACAACTGTTCTGGGCATCTGATTCTGAGCAGCAGGTAGCCTTTCTCGTTGGCGGCGGCAGCCAATGTATCCACAATCATTCCAACAGTTTCCTTTCGGCTGTTTTCAGCAGGCAGGATCAGGTTAGTAATGGTTAAGGTGTTCGGTTGGCTTTTGTCAATAATGAGGGCAGCGACGGGCAACCGTGCCGTCTCAGCAATCAGCAACCGTCCTTCCGCTATCGCTTTAGTGAGGATGCTACGGGTTAGTTTCCCTTTTGCGGTTGGGTCACGCCGCACCAGTCGGAGCAGCTGCCGCATATCCTGCTTCGTTCCCAACCGAATGACCATCCCAGACCCCTTAATCCTACTTTTCTACTAATTGTTCTAAATTGAGGTTAAGGATGTGGGGTTGCCAGAGGCTGTCCACTAGTTTCCATCGCAGCGCTTCCTCTGCGGTGAGCACCCAGTCCTTACGCCGTGCCCGCTGCCACAGGCTACGGCTGCTCAGGTTACTTCTGCTAGCGAGCAAACGAAAGACCCTGCTCTGGATTTCCTTCAGGTGGCGAGCCCAGTCCTCGTGTTCACTAACGCTTCCCCATGACCACGACGATACCTCATGGATAAGCAGGTAGGTGTTGGGGGAGATGTAGCGATAGCGCCCCGCCTGCAGCACCACCACGCCCGCGCTGAAGCAGGAGCCAACAGCACAAGTGTTCACCTCAAGCCCTAAGGCGTTAAGGAAAGTAATGGTGTCGTAGAGGGAGAGAGCGGGATGAATGTCACCCCCTTCAGTGTTGATAAAGAGGGTAACTGGTTGGATGTTTTTCACCGCCACCCAGAATAACTGCTCCGTCAACTCCTGGACAACCCTCTCCGTTATCTCCCCTGTCAGAAACAGAACTCCTCTTTCCACCAACTCCCCCCGATACCTATTCTTCGCAGCCAACATATAGGTGTGCGCTACCCACTTCATCCCTTAGTTTCCTACACTACTCTTGTCTTGCTATTGTCTCTTGACAGGATGGTGCGTCTTCGTTAAAATGATTATGGCTCACGCAGGAGCGAAATGACCTTTTCGCTGGAAAGGGTGGTGCGTCCTCGTATGGAGAGTTGGGGACTATGGTTCCAGAAGGGTGCATTGACCATTGCGATCTGCCGTGCCGTGAAAGAGTTGCTACAGTTTGGTGATGTTGTTGAAGAAGAAGGGGGGGTGTATTTTACAGCGCCACGCCCCGCCGAGGACACCATCTACACTATCCAGTGGGACGACCTGCTCTCCAAACTTAACCTTCCCCCAAACACCATGCTCCGCTACTCCAACCCCTTCATCTATCCCCTTCATTGCCAGGTGGAAACAGACCCGATTAGTATCAAGATTAAGGTGGCGGGGACGAAAAGTGGCGAAACATCAGCAGGCACTGAACTACCTCAGGTGGTGGTGTTGGAAGACCAAGGTGAAATTGACGATACTGGTTAGGAGGCGATGGCTGTTCTAGGTAGGGAAGCTTATGGCTTATTTGGTGGAGCAGATTGTCTATGTTAACAAACAGTGGGTGGAGCGGTTTCAACCTGCTAGCAACGACATAGTGGAGCTTCTGCGGTTAGGGGTGTGCATCTCTGTGGTGGAGGAGCCACCAGACAACGGGCTTGCTTACCTTGGGTTCTATCCAGAGCAGTTACCAGAAGAGGTGCAACAGCGGGCGCTGCCACTCGTTGGTGACGAGGTGCATACTTTTTACCAGCTGCTGCTTCACTTTGCGGTGGGATATATAGCGGCAGAGGTGCGAGCATTCAAAGGCGAGGAACCTGATATTGTCAGTCGGATGCGCGTCCAGTAGTAGGTAAGGGCGAACCGATGGCTAAGAAAGCAACAAAGGAGGCAAAGGCAAGCGCTGCGGCAGTCGTAGAGCACTGGGACGCAGAGCGTCTCGTCATCCCATCGTGGAACCCACAAATCCATGATGAGGAGAACATTAGGGACATTAAGAGGAGCCTTAGGGAGTTTGGATACTGCGACTATATTGTGGTGCGCCGCTCTGACGGGTTGGTGGTTGGTGGTGCGGGGCGGTTGATGGCGCTGCGGGAGCTTTGGGCAGAGGGATGGAAAGGAATTGACCCTAAAAACCTCCCTGTCCTCGTGGTGGATGTTGACGACCGCACCGCCAAAAAACTCGCCCTCGCCCTTAATCGTATCCAAGCTACTCCTAGTATTCCCCAGTTGGCATCAGTTATCCAAAGCTTGGCTGCCGAAGGAGAATCCATTGAGAGCCTCACTGTGACTGGGTTCAAACCCTTTGAGATTGCCGACTTCCTGAACTACACGGTGGATATTCTTGATAGCAGCCTGCCTGAGCTTCCTATTCCGATGGCACCAACCCAACAGGGGGGTGCAAGTGGTGAGGATGGCGAGGTATGGGTGGAGCGAAGATTCTCCATCCCCCTCTCCCTTGCCTCTACCGTTGACGATGTTATTGGGTTAGTAATGAAGCGATTAAGGGGTAAAAGCAGCAAGAAGGGGATGGGGTTGGCATTGGTTGTGTTGTGCCGTGTCGCTGAAGCATGCAAGGATCAGGCAATATGGGAGGAGGCGGTGGCTGCAGTGCAAGAAATCCTTACGGCTAGTGGTGAGGATGATGTAGAACAGGGAGGCGATGACACATGACTGTGGGTGCCCTTTACTACGCGCTCCTAACATCAACAACCCCTGTGAGTCGGACCATCAAACCCTCAGCGACGCCAATGGAGCAACTGGTTATCAAGGGAGCGTTGGTGGCAAACGGCTCCTCTTCGGTAGGAAAACTATCCGTCAGGGTTAACGGGAACACTGTCTTCCAGTTGGTATGCCCCGCCAACAACACTGTGTCTTACCTTGGACCGTTCTACATCAACATTGCTCCTAACGCAACGGTGGACATGCAGGTAGAAGGCAATGCTGGGACATACGGTGCCGTTATCATCGGCTAGCAGTCAGGAGGGATTTGCCTATGGATGAGGAAATTAAGGAGCAGGGTGCTACTATCAACTTGGATGACATTTACGACATCCAGGAGATTGAGCGGCGGCTGCGGGAGGAGCGACCACCAACCTTTGTGGACGCTACACGGACGGAGACATGGCACTTGCCGCATGACCCTGAGCAATGGGTCAAGGTGCGACGGCTCACCGCCTTTGAGATTCGTGAGTATCAAGCGATTTCTGCCCGCACCTCTGCTTACATTTCCAACCCTGACCGCTGGGACATGGAGATGCGTGCTGCCGACAGTTACCTGTATCTGTTAACCCGAGGGATAGTGGAGTATCAATTTAAGGATGAGACGGGGCGGTTGATCACGGGGCGGCAGCAGATGCGTGGGCATGAAGTCCTGAACGAAGAGACCCTTAAACGGGTTTATGTTCGTCTTGACCCTTTGGTTGCCTCCTGGTTGGAGCGGAAGCTGCTGGTCTTCAACGATTTGACACCGCCACGCCGTGAGCGGGCACGCCGTAGGGAAGAGCAGCAATGAAATGGTGTGGGACGACCCTCTTAGCCTGTTTGATCCTGACACGATTAACCCTCGTAAGGTGCTACTGTTTCCAACAGGCGAGGGGTGGGTTCTTGTCCGACGGCTCAATGCTGGTGAGATAGAGACCATTGGCTGGTTGAAGGCACAGACGGTCAAGGCGACCAGTGTGGATGAAGCCCGCCGCTACGCCACCCTTGCAACCACCTTCCTGTTCAAATGGTCCATCTTGGATTTCCATGCGGAAGGGATAGAGACTAAGGATGTAGTGGAGTTCGTTAACTCCTTGCATCCTGACCTGGTCACATGGTTGGAGAAACATTTGTTGGTGTTGAACGGGTTGACACCGCAACGGCAGCAGTTGAAAAAGCAATGCCTGGATGAACTCCATCGCCTTGTGTCGGAGATGCTGCGGTCGGGTAACACTGTTCCAGAGGTTCCGCTCTGGGCGTCCCACATCCTTAATCTCTACCACCATTATCAACAAGGGTTGTTACCGAACATGGCAGGGTTGGCGGCTAACAACCCTCACCTGCTGGAGGCGTTCGTTGTTATCAGCAACGCAGTGGATGAATACATGGAGGAGCAGCGGCGGCATCTGGACAGCGACTTGCCACCACGACCAAGCCCTCGCTTGGTGGAACGGGAGCAGGCACGGGAACGTGCTGTTCGCTCCGCTGAGCAACTCCTAGACCGTGTCTATAAAAAGCTGCAGGAGGAGGAACAACAATGGTAAGAGGGTTATTAAGGTGGTTGAGACAACGCATTTCTTCAGAACCTGCTGCCCGCATTGGTAAGCGGTTGGTTTGTGGCGGGTGGCAGTCCGTTGAAGTGTTCTTTGAAGGTGAGGAACTCCCTTACATCGTGGATGCACCCCTTAATGTTTCCGACAGCGAGATTATTAAGCGTGCCTACCAGTTGCGTCAGCTTCGGCAGCGTTACCCCTACCTCTCCTAGAGGGTTCCTTCCCACGCAGCATAGACATCGTATGGGTGGATGCTTTCGTAAGAGGTGCACCGCACGAATGCTTTCAACCCTGCGAACCGCTCCTTGAGGAGCACGACACAGTCACGCACCACATCCTCCACGAACTTGGGGTTCTTGTGCATGGCTTCCACGATAGCTTTCTCCTGCGGTCGCTTGAGGAGCAGGCGGACAGGGGTAGAGAAGGCTTGTTCTGCCAGCTGCACTAAAGTTTCTGCAGGGACAAACTGGTCTCCTGTCTCCAGTTCAATGACGAGGGTGCCCCGCTGGTTATGGGAGAGCCCCCCAGTCATTGCGATAGCGCAAGGGCAGGCGAGAGCTCCCTGCACCTCCACACCGATGGACCGCTTCGCTGTTTCAAGGTTGTAGCGGGCAACCAGTTTGTAAGGGTGACCATCAAGATGCATATCTGCTTTGATGGTGACCACTGCGTTACGAGCGTAGGGGTGGGCATCCATGAGTTCATGAGCGAGCCGCTCTGCCAGTTCTTCAAACAGGGTGCCTGCGATAGGCAACGCAAACGCTTGAATGATTTCCTCGGCGAAGCGGCTCATGTGAGCGCCTCGTTGGTCGGCGGGTAGGTCCACCGCTGCTTCTATTTCTGCAAGCACCTGCATCCGTGCCCCGTTTATGTCCACCAGCACTGGGTATCGTAGGTTAACAACTCCCACCTGCTTTAGTGGGATAGGGTGTCGTGGCTGCCCCGCTTGGATGTCAGGTAGCCACCGTTTCAACGCCTCCAACTGATCCTCCATCCTTAACTCATCATCCTACTACTGATTACCTTCTACAGCTGGTGCATCATCCTGCCACCGCTTGGGCGGGGCTCATTGTTGCCGCTAAGGCAGCATCCAGTAGCTGTTGCACCCAGACCGCTCGCAGGTCCTTGAAGGATGGGGTGAGGCGAAGGAGTGCCTGCCACTCCGCCTCATACGGGTGGAGCCCAAACCATTGCTCACAACACAAAACTTTCCTATCCACCTGCACGGTAATTGTCCCCCCATCCTGCACCAACCATTCCAACACATGCCCATCCTTAATAACTCTTATACCCACCTCTTCATTGTTATGTAACTCCCAAGGGTCCAGCCAGCTAACAGTGACAGTAAAGGGGATGGTATCGCAGGTGGCGTCCACTTTGGCAGCATGGTCAGCGCCCTGAGGCAGCCAGTGGAATTCTACACTGGTTACCTTCGCAAAGGTTTGTGGTAGTAGGATGTCATAGATTAAGGAGAGGATGTGGCTGCCGAGGTCACGCCAGACGCCACCTTCCTCTGGGGTCAAGTGCCAGGGTTGATGGGGCAACCCTGCACGGCGCCGATACCACCCCTCCACCACCAGAATCCTGCCTGGGGTTGTCCTGACTTGTGTGGTAAAGAATTGCCATGAGGGTCGGAAGCAATTGTGGAACCCAAACAGCAGGACAGTGCGGTGGGCAGCCACAGTGTTCATAACGGCTCGCAACTCATCAAGGGTCGTCGTTGGCGGCTTCTCACAGAGGATACGGTCAGTGACCTTGGCTGCTTCTTGGAGCCAGAAGGCATGCGATGAGGGTGGGGAAGCGATGAGGGCAACATCGTAACGGCGCCCATCGTAAGGGATGAACTGCCCAAGGTAGTTAACTCCTTGTTCGTGAGGGGGCACGACATCCACGACATCAATAGTAGTGGCACCTAGCTGTCGCAGCGTGGGCAGGTGCACACCACGAGCGATAACCCCACACCCTATAACTAAAACAGAACGAACGGCAGACATCCTAACCCTTAATTTCCTACTCCCTACCTTTTATTCTAACCTTACGGGGTGCCCACCGCAAGAGCACTGGTGATGATAAAATTTTTTAATGTAGGAAGATTAAGGTTGGGCTGATGAACCCGCAACAAATAAACGCATTGCTTACGCAGGCGGCAGCAGCAGGCGTTACCATCAGCGTGACGGTTCACAGAGGACCCCAGCTGCTGGTGGAGGGACTATCTGCTCCTGCTATTGTTGCACGGGCAGCCATCCGCCCTTTTGAAGATATGTTTAGGTTGGTGGGGCAGGTAACCGTTGCCACCGAAAACTTGATCACTGTCTTCACCTCTTTTTTCACAAGGGTTGCCCAAGGGTTTATCCAACTGATGGGGGTTGCAGAACCATTCTTCCAACTGATTGCTGGCACCCCCTGGCTCGGTGAGTTCCAGCAGGCTGCCCAAGTGTTGACCCTGCTGTTTCAAAACCTGCAGCGGATTGTTGGCACCTTCGGTATGACCCTACGAACCGCTGCAGAGGTTGCCGCCGCCGCTTTCCAAACGGTGGCAGCCACTATCCGTATGACGGCTGATCTTGCTGTTGCCGCTATTCGCGTGGTGCAGACAGCGGTGGAGTCACTGGCAGCCATTGCCAGCGCTGTGACCGCCCACTTCACCAACATCATCTCTGCACTCGCTCGTGGCGTCTCTACGGTGGCAAGTGCTGTCACCGTTGCTCTCGCTCTTGGTGCTGTCCTGAAAGCATCGCCCCTTGCAACGACGACGATGGTAGGGGCGGCAGGGGCGATGGCATCGTTGGGTGTCCTCTTCGGGTTGATCCCCGCAGTGGTGGAGGCAGCAGGCTCCTATGCTGGCGCCTTGCTTGGTCAGGCAATTCTTCAGGCGCTGATCCCCTCGCTCCAGGACCTGCACCCTGTGCTGTTCGCAATACTCCTGCCCACGATTGTGGCAGTGTCACGCCTCGTTTCCCAACTCCTTGATGTCCTCGGTGTCTTTGGTGAGGTGCTTGGTCGCATCCTAGAGGCGTTGGGCACGGCACTCCAACGGCTCGCCGAAGGGTTTGGGCGGTTGGTGGAAATCACAGTCGGGGCAGCCCAACGCTACTTAGAAGTGATTATCGGGCTCTGGCAATACTTTGGTGCGGTGGCTGCCCGTGCCGATACAGTGAACATCGCCCTTCAAGTGATGGCACGCAACTGGGGTATCAACCGAAGAGAAGTATTAGGGTTATGGGAATCATTAAGGGGATTGAACATTTCAATGATTGAGTCAGGGGAAGCGTTGACGATGCTGTTGGCGCGGCATCCTGCCCTCGCTGTGGTGATAAAAGACCTTGGTCGGGCGGCACAGGACTGGGCAGCCGCTATGGGGTTCACCACCGCCCATGTCCTCCAAATGTTTACAGCAGCGGTCACTCGCGGTAGTATGGAGATGCTGGAACACCTTAATATTGTCTATCCTGCTTCTGTTGCTTACCAACTGTTTGCTGTCCAGATAGGTAAGTCGGCGGACAGCCTGAACTATCTTGAGCGTTCCCTCGCTGTCGCCAACTTCCTGATCAACGTCATTGGTCAGTCGGTCAGAGGGGTTTATGAGGAAACTTTTGACAGTTTGGGCAAGTTGCTTACTTCGTTTCAGCGGGTGTTTCAAGAGTTGCAGGTGGAGGCGGGGCGGTTCCTGATCAGACCGTTTGATGCCATCGCTCGCACCTTCTATGAAATACTAAGGGTATTGACAGAGAATCTAAGGGGTGGGGGTGGGTTTGCGCAACTGTTTGCCCAGATTGGTAGCGGCATCGTGCAAGGGATACTCGCTGCTTTCCGTGTGAGCGATATCAGCAGGTTACCGAGAACAGTGGCAGAGATGCTGAATGCGGTTCTTAACAGCGCTGCATTCCAACAGTTTGCGCAGCGGCTGGGTGCCCTTGCTGCTACCCTCACTTACTACTTCGCCTCCTTCCTTCGTTGGTTAATAGAGAACCTGCCTGCCGTCCTTAATCGTCTCCTGGAATACATCCGTGCATTTCTGGCAGCACTCGTCTGGATCTGGAACTACTTGTATGGGCTGTTTGAAGGGCTTGTTACCGCCCTGCGACTCCTTGGGTATCAAGTTGGTCTTACAGGAAGCGCCGCTGAACGCGTGGTGTCAGTGATGACCTCCCTTGGGCTCGTAGTTGCCCAAGCCATCTCCACTATTATCCAGTGGGCTGCTACAGGGATGATGCTCCTCGCCGATTTCTTTGACATAGTTGCCACCGCCTTTGCCGAAAGTGTTCCCACGCTGCTGCAGTTTGCTGAGATCGTTATAGAGGTGGTAGCAACAATCGGGTGGACATACGACATTATAGTGGCTACCCTTTCTGTCATTGGTGAAGTTTTTAGCATCTTCGTCAGCAACATAAAGCTTGCCTACTACGAGTTGATGGAGACACTATCTCAACTGCCTGTCATCGGTCATCTCTTTGGTGACCCAGCGGAGTGGCAACAGCGACAGTTAGAGGAAATGATGGCAATTGACCAAAGCATTCAGGAGATACAGCAGGCGTGGCAGCAGTTAGCAGGTGGGAGCGCTGCCTTCTGGCAGGAGTGGGCTACCACCGCTTTGGAAAATGTAGCAGCACTCCTCTACACAATAGAGGGTTGGCTTAATGAACATATGCCATTGTGGTCACAACGGGTTCGCGAGTGGGCAACCACCCTCCTGATGTGGGGACAAATCCTACTACAAGTCTTTGAATACGCAGCGATCCGAGCAGGGCAGGCAGGGCAAGCCTTTATTGATGCGACAAGGACTTGGTTGGTGCCTGGGGCTGCTTGGGAGCGACGGATCAGGGAGGAGTTTGTGCCACAGCGGCTGGAGGCGGTCCGCATCCCTGTGGAAGCGCAGGAGCGGCTGCTCCGTGCTCTTGATGCTGAGGCAAACGCTTTGGAGCGGTTGTTTGGTAGGCATCGTGATATTGTCCTGCTACGGCTTGTGCAGGCACAACTCGCTTGGGAAATTGTGCGGGCGGAAGCCCTTAACCTGATCCAGCTATATCAAGTTATACAGGGGCATATGACATTAAGGGATAACCTGATGCCTGTGATTACAGAACTGATGGAGCGGTTGCGGCGGGCGTATGAGACCTGGGCACAACAGGTGATGAAGGTGTTTGAAGTGATAGTGGAGCGGGCGGAGCGAATTGCTCGGATCACAGAACGGTTCCGTGAGTTGCCCCGCAGCGAGTTCTTCCTGACACCTGCTGGTGTGGTGCAGACAGCAGCGTGGCACCTGCAGGCGCTGCAAGGTGTCAGCCAAGCGCTGTCCCTCTGGCTCAGCCTGCCCAACCTTGGCGTCGGGCAACGATTAGAACTGATGGACCGTCTCCTTAATACTCATATTCGGATACTTCAAACAGAATACGAGCTGGTGAACCAGCCGATGCGGATGATCCTGGATGGTATCAATGCCATCCAGCGATACTGGCGAACCGCTGTTGACCTACTCCGAGAGTTCAACCTTGGCATGTATGGGCTTGTGGATGTTCATGTGCAGGAGGCACGGGTGCTGGCGGAGAAGATACGGTTGTTGGAGCTCCACGCGCAAATCAACCGCTACAACTACCAAATCTACTGGCAGATCCGACAAGAGATATTAGAGACTAAGAGGGAGTTGTTTGAGATTGCGAGGCGCCCTGTCCTGTTCTTTGGTATGACCCGTGAGCAGATTGAGCGGTCGTTCCGTGAGGCGGAGGGGATGATGGCAGACCCACGCTTCTGGGCACGGTGGCGGCTCGCAGGACCTGTGGCAGCAGCGGCAGCGTGGCGCCTCGCTGTGCTCCAGACCCAACCTGGTGCTGCTGCTGTCCAGATGCCTGACCCTCGTATCCTCGCATTGCTTGGTGCGGGTGACCTTGCCGCTGTCTTAGGTAGCTACCCGTTACTGCGGGTCTGGTCACTGGTGGAGATGGTCACAGGGCGCAGGTTCCCTGTGGACATGCGGACGGTGGCGATGGCACTCCGTCACTTCCTCCTTGCTGACATCATGGGGACGCCACCTCACCTCTTGGGACCGCCACCACCAGGTTACTTCACGCAGTTTGCTACAACAGTATGGTGGGAATCATTAAGGTGGGGGCGACCGCTGCCAGAACCTTACATCCAGATTGCTCAGGAAACTTTGGCTATCCAAGGGGAAATTAAGGAAGACTTGATGAGTTTGGTGATTGAGGCGGTGCGGATCAGGGAGTTGCTGGAGTGGGCGATTACAGGACGGGTGGTGGCGCTGCCACCGCTAACAGAGCGGCAGATGGAGGACCTGCGACGGTTCTACTGGCGGGAGATGGAGCGGCTGCGACGGCTCCAAGATCCCTTCGGTCAACGCCAGTTCATTTGGTTGCTACCAACCCCTTGGGTGACAACCGTCCCTTACACAGGTGGACTTATTCCACCACCGCCTTTCGGTGGTCCTGGCTACCCCCAAGCACCTACCTTTGTTCCCTATGGAGGCTACCAGCCAATGCCAGGGCATCCTGCCTTCGGTCCCTACGGAGGCTACCAGCCAATGCCAGGGCACCCTGCCTTCGGTCCCTATGGAGGCTACCAGCCAGTGCCAGGGCACCCTGCCTTCGGTCCCTATGGAGGCTACCAACCAATGCCAGGGCATCCTGCTCCACAGGGCTACAGCCAGCCGCCAACCATTCCACCAACGGTAGCCACTCCAATGGTTCCTTCCCAGCCCTGGCAACCTCCTGTTCCTCCTGCCCCCCCACCCTTAAACATCTCTCCTCAAACGATAGAACATTATCAACGGTTGGGTGATTTGTATCAGGAGCGAGCGCGAGTGCGGCAGCAGTTACGCATCGTGGAGCGCCAAATGACCCAGTTACAACAGGAGCTGCAACAGACATCACCACAAAGGCAGACAAGGATCAGTGCCTACACAGAAGAGTGGGTGAGAAGGAAGGAACGAGAGCAACAAATAAGGCAGGCTCTTCAAGACCTCCTGGAGAAGTTCTATGAGGACCCAGGGTCCTTCTTTCCTGCACCAATTCGGGCAATCCATATGTGGTTATTGCGACGACGGCTGGGACAGGAGTTGGATGAGCGGGCACGACAACTAAATGTTCCCTATCACTACCTCTGGCCCTATTTCAAACTCCTTCACGAGACCAGCCCTTGGCTGTATGAGCAGGTGACGCGGCCCTTGCCTGAGAAAGAGAGGCTGGATTGGTGGATTAAGGTTCAGTCGGACATTGAAAGGCAAAGGATATGGGAAAGGTTGATGCGGGAGTATCGGGAGAGGGTCTGGCTGTATGTAGTTAGACCCCAAGTGGAGGCGCTACAACGGCAACTTGATGAACAACGGACCAGGCTTAGGATGCTTGATAGGCAGATACGGGACTTACAGGAAGATGAGGCGGCAATGTGGGACAACTTGATAAAGCTGCAGCGGCGCCGCAACGAACTCTTGCAGCGACTGCAGCAACTGGAACAGTCAATCCAGCAGATGCGGCAGCAACAACCCACCACTATGAGGCTCTACCAACAGATGTGGCAGCAGCAACAACATCTGTGGAGGCAACAGCAACCTTTTTTGGTGGAGGAGATACACGCACGGAGCCCTTGGGAGGAGTTGGTGCGGCGGCAGCCTCCCCCTCCGCCTCCTCAATGGCAACCTTACTACGGGGTGCCAGGGCGAGTGCCTCGCATGCGTGTAGTAACCCCTGAGGGTAGGGTCAGGGAATGGGAATGGGATTACCAGAAAGGTTGGATGGTGGAGGTAACAGCGCAACCCGCACGGCTGCAGGTTAAACTACCCGATGGGCAGACTGCTGGCACCATCCACTTGAACCCCAACATTCTCCAACAGATAGCAATGCAAGTAATAGAGGAGTTATTAAGGTCGGGGGTGTTGGGGATCCCTTATGGTGGCAGAATTTAATGGGCTACGACATAATTAAGAAAGGGTAGGAAAGAAAACAGGACACATGTTACGTCCCGACCGCAACCTGACGAACTTGATGCGGCAGCTCGTGGACACTGAGGTTACAGCCACCTTACCTGTGGTGGCAGCGGCGTTGTTGCCTATCACCACTAGCGTTGTTGCCACAACCCCCGCCGACATTCAACCCTTAACCCAATTACCCCCTACATCTGTTCAGTCTTATATTGTTGACATCACCCCCTTAGATGCTTACCCTGTAAGATAAACAAGAAGGGGGTGTAGGTTGTATGGGTGAGGTGCAGGTCAAGGACCTGGGCACCGCCGCCTATTTGAAGTTGCGAGGGTTCTCGCTGGAGCGGGTGTTCTTTAGCCCGAGGGACGGACATGTTTACTTTGTGTTTAGGGGGGACCGCAGCGCCCTTGAGCAGGAAATAAGCAACTACCTGCTCTCAAAAGGGGAATCCGCTGTGGTGGCAAAGAAGTTGGTGGACGAGTTGTTGAACCTACGGTCCCTCGTCATCAACCTTGCCCGCATCCAAGAACAAAAACAAACTGCAGGGTTGTTTGATTAAGGAGGGATAGATGTTATGAAGGAAGTGAAAGTGGTGTTACTGCGGTTCTGTGACCTTAACCCTGAGCATACTATCAACATGGAGACTGTAACGATTGCGGAGGGCAGCCGCCATTCCGTGCTGGTGCCACCGTGCTGCGGCGAACCCATTATCATGGAGTGTCACGGTGGCACTATTGATGTTGCCTACGAGGCGCGGAGTGGCGACCACTACATGGTGCTGGAACCCCGTCCCTTTACATGGTAGCACTGTTTGTGTTACCTTTATAAGGTAGTAGATTGGATTAAGGATAGGATGCAGACGCTGCCAACAATTGAACGGACATTTACGGTGGCATTCGCAGCGGAAGTGGGCTACCCGTTCATTAAGGCGTATGAGACTGATGGCGACCTTTATGTTGTCGTGAAGGCGTCGGACACCTCTGTTGATAGAGACAACGAGCGGATTGCCCCTGAACTAATCGGGAAGATGAAGCAGTTGGCGAAGCAGGGGCGTATCAAATTCTTGGACAACCATAAGGCGACACTGGAACTAGGGGTTGTTGTTGACTATGAGGAGCACACAGACGACCCTCACGGCTTCTACCCCATCATCCGCCTTAATAAAGACCATCCTTTTGTTCCCTTTCTGTTCAAGAAGATTAAGGAGGGGAGCGCCAACTATGGCGTTAGCATTGGTGGGCGCAACCCGAAGGTGCGGGTTGCCTATGACCAGCAGCTGCGGCGCCCCATCGTTGAGATTGTTGACGCCGACATTGACCATGTGGCGCTGACCCGTGAGGGCTATGCTGCCAACCCCAACACAGGTATTGTCCGTGCTATCATTAAAGAGGTGGGCGAAGAGCCTATCCTAGAGATGGCTGAGGAGTTGTTAAAGCAGGTGACAGAGGCAACAGGGTCAGCGTTCACCAGCCAGGCGTATCCAATGGGTCCTGTGACAGTATCGGATGTCCTTACGACGGCGCCTGGCGACGAAGAGAAGCCCACTGGTCGTGGAAAGAGAAAAGTAGCAGGCAAGAAGGCGATGGACGAACAATCTAAGGACACGCAGTTGGAGGCAAAGGAGGTATCCGACGAACAGTTTGTGGCGGAGATGAGCCAAGCGGTGGAGCTGGCGCGGAGCACGGCACCGACCACTGTTGCGTTTGAACGGGAGAAGCAACATGGTTACCGAGGCGTTTACATCTGCCCTGTCAAACCGCCCGCATGGGCAGCAATCCCTGACCACCTTTTTGCTGACCCCGTTGGTTACTTTTACCCGATGACAAAGGAACGGTTTGGCGCTGCCTACCGCCACTTCCTGAAGCACTGGGAACAGCTCTACACCCCGACAGCCGCTGTCAAGGTCTATGAGCGGTTTGTGCGGAAGGCAGTGGAGTATGGATTTGAACTGTCGTTCAACGATGCGCCACTGCTGGCATCCAAACTCCCTGCGGACGCAAAGACCTTGCTTAGCGACTACGACCCGACCAAAGCAGCCCAACTGGAGCAACTCTTTGACCTCTATGAGGCAGTATCTATAAGGAACCATATTAAGGGGGTGGCGCTCAACCCTGTCAAACTGATAGACAAGGAAAGGGAGAGCAAGGCGTTGGAAGTGGTGAAGGAACGGGCAGCGGCATATGAGCGTGCCGTCCCCCTTGATGCAACTGTTGAAGAAGTCCTGCTGGATGTGAACCCCCGCCACTATGCCGACCCCGTCACCCCCCGCTACCTCTTAACTAATCCTACTTCCGTTTATTACTCCCTGATCCATTTCGAGCAGAACCAGCATATGTATCCGCCGAGAGACCAACTGGCGGTCTATACGGCGCTGGTCAAGGCGGCTCGCTCTTTCGGTATCGCCATCCCCTTCAACCCTGACAACCCCCTCCACTGGCTGCTCCCAGACAACCTCAAGCAGACACTGGTTGGCTACGAACTCTACAAAGATGAGGACACGGAGCAGAAGCGACAGTTGCAGTATCGGATGCTAGATGAAGCGTGGAAACAATTCTGGCAGGAGCACAAGCTACCGCAGGGGGCTGCGTTCGCCCAGCAGTTCTGGAAGAAGCTACCCCCTGAGGCGACGGCACCGTTCCTACCTGAACCCAAGAAGGAAGAGCAGCCGCAGGAGCGTCCATCCATAGAGAACACAACCTTTGTTGTTGCCGTCCCGACCAGAACGAAGACGCTCCAGGCGTTCCAAGGGATGCTCCACAACAAGCCCTCTGACAGGAACGCTGCACTGGATGACTTTGTTTACGGAATGAAGTGGCGGGTGGATGCTATCCGCAACCGCCTCGTTGGGAAGGCAGACGATGGGGAAGAGGTTGTTATCACTATAGAGAAGCAGGCGGGGGTCGCCCAAGTCAAAGGGACGGGGCGACGGATCAGCCGCTTCCTTGCGGATGCGTTGATGGATGCGTTGGAGCGGGCGACACGCCGCACAGGCTTCGTGCTGGAGGCGATCAGCACAGACGCTGCCATCGTCCGCAACAGCGAGGGTGAAGAGGGACCGTATGCTCACTATGCCTTCCGCTGGTGGATTGACCCTGCAACAAAAGAGGTGCGAGTAGGAGGTAATTTGATTAAGGTGCGGGTGGCGTATGTGCCTGAGGAATACGAACAAGCGGTGTATGATCTGCTCCTTTCTGTGTTGGAGGAGACAAATCCGAAGGCGGTGTAGCGGTAGAAACAATCGGTGCTATAATTAACGACTGGAGGCGTTTAATCCAAGTAGCAAGGCTAAGGGATTATGGTTGCTCGGATCTACGATGGCGACACTTTGATCAGGGAGATCCCGCTGCAGGATGCCGACCTTGAGTTGGTGGAGGCACGGCTCCGTGCAGTGCCCTTTGAGTTGGAGACGAAAGATGGTCAGGTCGTGGAAGTGTTGGTCTCCCCTGAGTATGCTGAGACGGTGACGAAGGCAAAGCGACGCAGTGATGATGACAAGGATGAGGTAGTGGACAATGATGAGCGCTACGAGCGGCTGCTCCGCTACCTGGACGAAGTGGAAGGTGTAGAGCCTGAAGAGGAGGAGGAAGAAGAAGAGGAGGAAGAGGAAGAAGAAGAGGAGAAGGTCTATGCTACGCTAAAGGAACTTGTTAAGGTGGTTGCGGAGCTGCGCGATGCAGTGAGCAAGCTGCAGGAAGGTGACGATGTGGAGAAAAGGCGTCGGTGCCGCGTCTGCAAAGAGGACCCATGCGTATGTGAGCCGACGGTGCAGAAGGAGCGCAGGCATGAGCGGACGGTGACGAAAGCGTGGGCTCCTTACGAGCGGGTGCAAAAGGACTTTGGTGGTAACACTCCTACCCAAGAGGCGGAGGGCAAGGAGGAGGACGAACAGGTCTTGTCGCCGTTCCAGCGTGCTTTTATCCGCCGATTGCCCCCCGAACTTAAGATTTAGTAGGCAGGCACAGAGGAAGCGATGGCGAAACAACCTGAAGGCGTTCGTTTAACCCCCTTATCTGAGCAAGAGGCACGAGAGATTGCGAAGGAGTGGTATGGCGTTTCTGAGGGCTGGCAAGCGGCTCGTGCCCAGGATGTCCTGGAGAAGACGCTGACGACCGCCAATGTTCCCTTCCGCCAGAACCTGTCGGACCTTGTGACCTTAGCGGTGCAACAGCGCACCCCGTTGCGGAACAGGTTTCGTCGGGTTGCCGCAACAGGTGGTGCCCAAGTGGAGTGGTTTGCGATCACGGCGCTGACCGCTAACAGCGGGTTCTTCGGTGAGGGGAACGCCCCCGCCGCTGCAGAACCCAACTACGGGATCAGCCGACCGTCTGGTTACGAGACCTACTCCATTCCGCCACGCCGTGCCATCTTCAAGCCATTGGGTTACCGCTTAGAGATCACGGCACAGGCACAGCTGGTTGCTGCGAACTTCCACCACCAGTTGGCAGCCGCTGTGGAATACGCTGCCATCAATGTGGCTCAATGGGAAGAGAAGATGTTGATTAAGGGTGACAGCACGGCGGACCCTAACGCTTTTGACGGGCTGGCGAAGTGGATCACTACCAACTACATCGACAAGAACGGTAACCCCTTAACCTGGAACGATATTCTTGAGGCGTGCCAACAGATATGGGTGCGCGGTGGCACTCCCAAGACCATCGTGGTTGGTCCTCGTGAGGCACGGACGCTGAGCTACCAATACATCAATGCGTTGCGTCCGACCGAACCTGGGGTGGTCAGCCGCTGGGGCGCCTCCGTTCGCCGTGTGATGACCGACTTTGGCGAACTGGAGGTTGTCGTCAGCCAATACCTTGTTCCCGAGAACAGGGGAACGCTCCAGAATGTGTCCGATGTGTTCATCCTTGATGAGGATCACCCGACGGTCGGTGGGGGGCTCCTGCCTGGGCAAGCTATTGAAGTGCATGAGCTGCTGCCGATGCAGGTCTGGGTGTTCCCCATGCAGTCCACACTGATCACCCCTGTTGTGGTCTGGGAGATGGTCACGCTGGTTGTCCGTGCCCAAGAGTTCCAGGCGAAGATCATTAATGTTGGTGCCAGCTAATAGGATATAGCCACGAGGGGGTAGGGGGTTGACCTCCCTACCCCCTTTCTCTCTACTGGAGGGTAGGCATAGTTGCCACGAGGTGCTCAGCGGATTTATTGCTGGGCTTGTTGTTGGGCTTGGGTTGGGGTTGGCTTGTGTGGGGTTGGTTGCCGCTTTAATGCTCCGCCGCCTCGTGAAGGAGATGTTGGTAATCGCAACAGGATTCCTTGAGGTGGCACAAAACTTTCAAGTTTTGGTAGCGGAGTTGCTTGTAGAGCACGAGGAGGATTGCCAATGAGTGACGATGGAGCGGAGCCCCTGCTTCAACCCCTGCACCTGATCAAAGCAAGCCTTCACTCCTTAAACCAATCCATCACCAGGTTACGGGAGGCAGCTCGTAATGGAAAGGTTAAGAGGGGAAAGGGTGGAACTTGCCAAAGCAGCGGTGTGGATGCAAAAGGTGCGGGAGCGGTTGGAGCGCAACGGTGGCATCCTCACCCCCGCCGATATCCATGATATTGAGCGGGAGCTGCACGAGCAGTTGTTTGTTGTTTCGGAGGAGGCCCATCGGGTGGAGCGGTTGGCAGCATGGCAACTTGCTGCTCGTCGCACCATCCCCTTAACCCTCACCATTATTATTGGTCTTGGTGTCGCTGGTATTATCCAAGGGTTTGAGGCAGTCCTACGGAAGCATCCACTGCTGGTAGCGTTTGCCCCGTTGGTCTCCGCTGTCTCAGGTAACTTTGGGTTACAGACAGCCACCGTGGTGATTCGTGCGCTTGCCACCATGACATTCAGTAACACCCTTCGCATCCTCCTGCGGGAGTCACTGGTTGGGTTACTTTGCAGCATTGTCGTTGGGACCATTGCGGGGTGGCTAGCATGGCTCACCACAGGGCACTGGGAAGCCTTCCTTGTCCTCTATGCGTCGCTATCGGTTGGGATTCTGGTGGCGGCAGTGATGGGCACCATCATTCCCCTCTTTTTCCATCGGGTTGGGATAGACCCTGCATTAGTAGCAGGACCCTTTGAGACGAGTTTTCAGGACCTTGCCTCCTACACTGCCTTCCTAGCGGCAACATGGGTATTCTTGGAAGGTATGAAACAGATATAAGGGGGGTGATTAAGGGGGTGCGGCAGTTGCTTCTTTGTTCAGGGGGATTGGATAGTGTGGCGGTGGGGTTGGTATGGGGAGCCGATGCTGTTGTGTTTGTGGACTATGGGCAGCCGTGTGCGAGGGAGGAGAGGGTGGGTGCCCGCCGCCTCGCCAAAACCATTGGCGCCCCCTTCCATACTATCACCATCAGACCGTCACCTTATGATGAACAGATGGTTCGTGGGTGGATGCCTGCCCGTAACGGGCTGCTCCTCCGTGTTGCCGCACCTATTGCCCTCCGCGAGGAGTGTCAGGCAATTGTGTTCGGGTTTGTCTATGACCAACAGCAGTTTCCTGACACGACTGCTGAGTGGCTGGTTTACACCACCTATGAGTTGGCGGCATCAGGGGTGCCTATAGTTGTTGCTGCACCCGCCCTCTTTCTCAGCCGCCACCAACTCTTAAAAAATGTTCCGCCCCACCACCTTAATCTCCTCCTTTCTACCCATAGTTGTTTTTACCCGCAACCCTGTGGGAAATGCCCTAAGTGTCGGGAACGACACCGAGCCCTCAAGCGTGTCAAACTTGAACAGTGATAGAAAAAACAAACTAAGGGGGATGCCTAACATGGAGTATCGGGAAGTATTTGTGCCGCGCCAAGCGGACGAGGAAGTTGTTGCGCTTATTACACAGCGAGGGGCAGTGACAGCTGTTGGTGCCATTCTGACGGGGGTAATCCCTGCGGTCACCATGCTGCGGCAGCTCTGTGTTGTAAGGCTCGCAGGGCTCTACCCGAAAGGACACCTCCTTAGCATCCCTGGATTCAGTGTGTGGCAGGGGGAACCTGTGGATGTTGTGCTCAGCGATGGCACCGCTGTTGTTGATAATGGAGAGTGGGAGGAATGGATTAAGGGGAAAGAGGTGGTGGTGGTTGGTGATGCCCACACGCCTGTTGAGGTGCGCAACGCTATCACTTTGGTAGCAAGTTTTGATGATGGGTCGTGGATTGGACGATTTGTGGTCTCACCACAGGTAGTTACTGAGGGTATGGATGCCACCGATTGACGCCTCAGCCTATGTGCCTGTTGACCCTGTTGGCAAAGGGTGGATGAAGCAGCGGATAACCATCTACAAGGTTGGGAGCGATGGGGTCACGCTAGAACCAGCAGTGACGAACCTGCGCTGCTATATTGACCGACCAACGGGTGCCCTGCGCTGGGGACAAATCATCATCAGCGAAGACTATACCTTTCGGGTCTTTCTCGCCTACAAGTATCGGAAACCTGACAATAGTTACTATGAGGTCAGCATTGAAGAGGTTAAGGAGGGGAGTATCCTAGATTTTCAACGAGAGGGGAGGACGGTGCGGCTGGTGGTGCGACGACGCTACAACCCTTCACTCCTTAATCGCTATATTATTCTTGAATGTGTTGAGGCAGAACCGTTTGGTGCTATTGAGCCACTGAACCCTTGAAGTAGGTAGCTGGCTGGCAACCTATGTGGCAGCAGAAGTTGTTTGAGGGACTACAAGCGCTGCGCCAGGGTAAGGCGTTGGCAGCCTTTGAGGACTTCTCAGCAGCGCGTTTCTACCTGATGCGAAACAAAGAGGCGTATCGGGTGCCGCTTGTTGTTGCGTTTGACACCCTACTGGATATCGCCTGGCGGGGTCGGCAGGGAAAGATAACAGCCGCGCAGTTGAAGAAAGCAGAACAGATAGTGGAAAGAATTAAGGGGTTGGTGGAGAAGCCGCGAGGGGAGCAGGCGACACCACCGCGACGGGTCAAAACAGTGCGGGATGCTCGCCTCTGGGACGCCGCCAAATACCTTGTTGACGAGCAATACCCCCACATTCCTAGTGACAGCGACCGCTACTGGCAACTTGTGTCCAGGGTGTTCAGTAGGATGAAACTGCGGTTGGGAGGGATGCAAAGGGACCATGTGGAACCTATTATCAGAGCGCTGCAGACAAAGTATGGAAAGCTGCCTCCTGTTCCCAAAGGCTCCAAGCAGCACCGTATTATTCGTAGGATGAAAGAGTTGGTAATTAAGGAGTTGGTGGGGGCGCTGTTGGTGATGGCGAAAACAGTTCGTGACCGTTGGATTGTTGTGCGGTAGCAAGAACCGCTTAGATGCCTATCACATATGTTGGGAGTGCTGTCCGCTATGAAGCAGTTCCTGTCAGTCAGGTAACAGTTGGGCGTCCCGAAGGGACCCAAGAAAATGACTTACTGGTAGCGCATGTTTCTGTTTGGGCGGGCAGCACTCCCACCATCACCCCTCCACCAGGTTGGGAACTTGTCACCTCTCAGTCCCTCCAACCCAACCACCCCTTAATTACCTACATCTACAAGAAGGTTGCTGGCGCCTCTGAACCGTCAACCTATACCTGGTCGCTTAACATAGAGGTGGTGGTGGCGGTAGCGGTCGTTGCCTACAGAGGGGCGTCAGCAGGGGTCACCGCAGGCACCCCCAACCAGACCGATTTCCACCTGACCATCCCTGTTACTATCCCTCCATCCACGCAGGGAGACCCTTCTATCACCGTTTCCTTTGCTGCGATTAAGGATCCCGCGTATGCCCCCACACAAACGGGACAGGGTGCTGATACTTTTGAACTTACCACAACAACCTTAAAGGAACTGACAGACAGCGGTGCGGGCACCGAACAATTCTCGTTGACCGCTCAGATCCTACTGGACGATAGTGGCACGGGAACTGAGCAACTTAGTTTAACCACACAGATTCCACTGGATGATAGTGGCACAGGAACTGAACAACTTAGTCTAACCGCACAGATTCCACTGGATGATAGCGGCACAGGATCCGAACAACTTAGCCTAACCGCTCAGATTTCACTAGACGATAGTGGCTCAGGAACTGAACAACTTAGCCTAACCGCACAGATCCTACTGGACGACAGCGGTGTAGGAGTGGATATTCTTTCGCTGGAAGGGGCAACAACGCTGCTGGATCAAGGGTTCGGCAGCGATACCCTCACGCTTACTGCCTACCCAGTGTTAGACGATACAGGTTATGGAACAGATATAGAGATACCAATTAAGGTGGGGGTGGATGGTGGGGTTGGTAGTGACGCTTTGGTGCCAACGAAGGTGACGGTGGATGAAGCGGTTGGGTCTGATGGGTTGGTGCCTACAAAGGTTGTTGCTGACAGCGCTGCCGCCACCGATGAATCCGTCCCAACAAAGGCAGTTGCCGATAGTGCTGCTGGGACAGAAGTATTGTTGGTGACTGCCACTACAGTAACAGAGGACAGCGGCGTTGGCAGTGACACCCTGACGCAACAACAACTTGCTGCCAGCATTGAGTTGTTGGATACAGGGGCTGGGGCAGATACCTTAACGGTCACTACCGTTACCACCGTTTCGTTGGACGACAGCGGTGTTGGTGCAGAAGTCATTGCCATCACTGCAACCACCACTACCGCAGATAGTGGGGTTGGCACCGACCTGTTGTTGGTGCAAGCATACACCACAGCAGAGGACATAGGTGGTGCCACCGACACCTTTGTCGTAACCAAGCAGGTTGAAGACAGCGCTGTCGCTACCGACATCTTTATCGCGCTTAAACAGTTGTCTGATGCAGCCGCTGGGGCAGATACCTTCTCGCTACAAGTCACCATCACGGTCACCGATACAGGTGGCAGCAGTGAGCATCTGGCTATCACCACCACGACGATACTGGAGGACAGTGGCAGTGGTGCTGATATTGCCTTAGTGCCAAGCAGTATCCTCATACTGGACGATGCCGCCAGCGGCAGCGATACTGCCGATGTAACCGCAACAACCTGGGTTGAGGATACAGGAGCCGCGACTGACCACTTTGCCACCACTGCCTACACCACCTTAACTGATACATCTATATCCACAGACATTTTATCCAGTGTTGCCTATCCAATCTTTGAGGACATAGGGGCTGCGGCTGACCTGGTGCAGCCCATCATCCACCAGGTATCGGTAGATGAAGGGATGGGTGCTGAACTTCTGGCACCCTCGGTGGTTGATATCCCACTAGCGATAGAGCGTGCCTTTGACCATGCGAAGCTGACAGTTGAGCAGTTCCTATTGGAGATGCTGAAACGAGAATGGCAGTATGTGGGGAATATTAAGGTGGAGCGGTTTGCGTTAGCCCATACTGTGATGGAGCGGCTGGCACTACCTGCCATTGTTGTTGGGTTCATCCCGCCCGTTCGGTTCAGGGGCACCATCGGAGCGCTCATCCCGATCCTGCGGTTCACTATTGTGGGGGCAATCCCCTGGATAGGGACACCGCAAGCACGGGAACAACTGTTGGTGATGGGTGAGCGGATTGCCACTATTCTACAACGCAACTACCGATCGCCCTACTGGAATGAGTTGCATGTGGAGCAAATGCAGGTGGTGGGCAGCAATGAGAAACCGCCACAGTGGGAGGCGGTTACCATTACCGTTTCTGTGTTCCACAAGCCAATCAAGTTAGCGGGAGTGCCCCACGAAATCGTTCCTGACAACACTACTGGGGTTGCTGACCCCTTGTTGGCAGCCGAACGCTACCTTGCCCACATCGTCCGAACAGAATGGGAACGACATGGTAATATCAGGATTAAGGGGGTGGTGGTGGCGAGGACCTTAGTCTCGGAGCTATCCCTTCCTGCTATTGTTGTGGGGTTGGTGCCGCCTTACGAGCGTCGCCCTGTCATCGGTGGTGAGATTCCTGTCGCACGGTTCATCGTGGCGGGGCTGGTGCCATGGGTCGGCACCGTTGAGGCACGGCTGGAGTTACAGAAGATGGCGTGTCGGCTCGCAGGTATCCTCCTGTCTCACCACAAAACATCCAGATGGCATAACCTTGAGATTGTGAATGTTCAAGTCATGGGTGGTGAGGAACAGCCGCCCCGCTGGGAAGCCGTCACCATCACCTGCGATGCCTACCTTAATCCTATTACCCTTACTTCTGTAATGCAACAGACAAGCGAGGAGGGATGGCTCACAGATGCGTTGCTGGTGTCAGCCCCTTGAGGGGTGCGACATAATTAATGAAGGAGTAGGAGACTAAGGGTTGCACATGCCGATCTTAAGTGGACGATTCGGTATCCTTGTCTGGGGTATCCAGTCGCAGAAGGGGCAGCCCCCTTCCGCTACCGACCTGAGCAAATCCTTTGGTATCGTGCGGGATGTGCGGGTGCGAGTGCCTGCAGGGACGACCATCCTGCGCGGTGTCGGGACGCTGGCTGCCGCTGGTATCGTGGTTACTGAGACGGCGACCGATGCCCCCGAAATGACCATCACGATTGAGGGGGTAGGTGGTAACTTTAAGGAGTTGTGTGAGGCAGCCCAGTTCCGACCAGCGAATGATCCTGTGTTTCCTCGGGAGCTCCCATACCTTTCTGTGGTCTTCGGCGATGATGTGCGAGGCACCTTCGTGATGGTTGACTGCAAGATCAGTCGGTTGGAGGTGCGGGCACCTGCCGACCGCTACGCAGAAGGGTCTGTCACACTGCGTGGTCGGTTTATTGACACCATCACCAGTGCGGGCTACACCTTGCCGTCTATCCCCACGCAAGTTTTCTTGTCCAAGGAGGGGACATTGGACTGGGGTGAGGCATCGGAGTTCACGCTGCGGGTGGATAACCGTATTGACGCTCGCCATGTGCTGAAACCGTCACAGCCACCGTCAGGGAGGCGTCGTATCCCCGACTACCTGGTGGAGATTATCACGGAGATTGGTGGGACAGTTCGTGCCTTCTGGTATGGGGGGCTCGCTGACCTCAAGGCAGACTATCTCTCATCCTTCACCATCACCTACTCGTTGCAAGATTTTGCTGACCCAACCAAGACCCTAACCTTTACGGTGCCTGGTGCGAAAGCGACGAATGTCAACAAGACCATCCCTGCGGAGCGGGAAATTGAGATTGAGTTGGACTTCCAGGCGGTCAGCTGGCAGGTATCATAAACAGTAAACAGGTAATGGTAAGTAGATTAAGGGGTGGGTTGTGCAGCAGGCACCTGAATATTCTGACGAATTCATTGAGTGTTTGCGGTTTGTGTTGAAGTGGGAAGGGTCAAAGTTTGTGCACCACCCGCTTGATCGTGGTGGACCGACCCGCTATGGCATCACCCAAGCGGTTTATGATAAGTGGCGCAAGGCAAAGAAGCAGCCACCCCGCAGCGTCCAGCTCATTACTTTGGAGGAAGTGGCGGACATCTACTGGCATCGCTATTGGCTACCAGCAGGTTGTGACTGGCTTCCCCACCTCCCCCTTAAACTCTTTACCTTTGATACAGCAGTTAACATGGGGGTGGGGCGAGCAAAACAGTTCCTGACGAAAGCGCTCCAGCACCAAGGGGCTGTTATCCGCAGCGGCACTCACTGGCAAGCCGATGTCAAGGCTACACTTAAGAAAATGAGAAAGGAGCAGATTAAGGAGTTGGTTGCGTGGCTGCTTGACCATCGGGAACAGTTTTACCACAAGATAGTGGCGGCACGCCCTGAGCAACGCGTCTTCTTAAAGGGATGGTTGAACCGAGTGGCGGACCTGCGGCGAAGAATCAACCAACTGTGGTTGCCCCCGCCAGCGGAGGGGAGGTAATCTAGCGATGCGAATCTTCCCGATAGACGCAACGAAACTGTTTGACGAGATCCAGCGGACGGTTCCGTTTAGTGGGCAGCCACCGCAACAGAAGGGATTGTGGCAGCGAGCGACAGAGTGGCTCAAGGAGAAGGCGGGACGCGTCTTCCTGCAGCCACAGCAGACACCAGCGCAAGCACCTATTTTTGCCGCGATGAGCGGGCGAACATTGAGGTCGCCCCGCATGTGGCATGTCAACTGGGAAGTGCTGCGCCGCATGCAGTTCACCCATGCTGTCCACACCATTGTCGGTGCCGCCGTCCGTGAGCTATCAGGGTTGCAATGGACGATAGAAACAACCAGTAACAGACGAGGAGTTGTTAAGAAAGCGGAGGAGATAAAGGCGTTCCTACGCCGTCCTGTCCCTGGTGTGGACGGGCTTACTTTCCCCGAATGGTTGAAGATAATACTGCGGGATTTGTTTGTTTATGATGCCGCTGCTATAGAGGTCATCCGTGATGATAACGGTGCTCCCCTCTCCCTTAAACCTGTTCCTGGTTGGCAGATAGAGGCTCGTGCCTTGCCCTTCTCCAGTGAGTTGGATCCTGAGGAACCCTACTGGCGTGTCCACATGGGACAAGTCATCGCAAAATACAAACCGAGAGAGTTGATATACATTAAGGAGAACCATCGCTCCGACAGCCCCTATGGTATCAGCCCCTTAGAAGTTGCTTTTACTATTGTTACCATCATTCTGTGGATGGATGCCTTTAACCTGAAGAGCATTTCCCTATCAGAGGTTCCTGAAGGAATACTGGATTTGGGGCAAGTGCCGCCCCAAGAGGTGGAGCGGTTCCGCCTCTTCTGGCTCCAAGAGGTTGTCGGCAACCCTGACAAGGTTATCATCACGAACTCTGGTCCTGGTGGCATCCGCTGGCTCCCCTTCCGTGCCGACAACCGCTCCATGCAGATGAGACAAATGTATGACTGGTATTTAAGGTTGTTGGTCGCCTGCTTCGGGCTCCGCCCCCAAGACATTGGGCTAACAGAAGGGTTGAACCGTGCCATCGCTGAGGAAATGGCTTATGCAGGGAAACGGTTTGGGCTGTGGCCCCGTGCCTTGCTCATCAAAGAGGTTATCAACCACGACATCTTAGAAGAGGTTTTTGAGGTTGATTTGGATGATATGCAGTTCAAGTGGTTGGAGTTAGAGCGGCGGGACTTTGAGATGACCGCCCGCATCGCCCGCACTATCACTCCCGTCTTCATGACAATCAACGAAGCGAGGACAATGTTGGGGTTGCCTCGTGCTGTCGGTCCCCTTGTGGATGCGTTGTTCCTTGAAGGGGCTGGTGGCGCCTTCGTCTATGGCGTGGTGCCCACTGACGACAACAAGGACTTGGTTGACCAACTGAAAGAGATACAAATTAATGCGGTGGGGCTCTACCAAGGGCAACCACTTGGGCAGGCAGCAGGACAACCAGGTGGCGGTCTGGAAGACCTGCTGGGTGCGTTGCTTGGCGGGGGGCGACAGCCAGAGGCGGCACAAGCGGGAGGGGTGATGCCAGCAGCACAGACACCACCAACATTACCAACGGGAGCAGCTGCTGAAGGAACCCCTGCTGCCGAACAGCCACCAACAGCCCCAGAGGAGGGTCCTGTGGTGCTCTGGCGGCAGGCGTCCAACCGCACCCTTCCCTTAGAAAAAGTGATTACCCTAGCAGATATCAAATATCGGTTGCGGAAGGTGCCTGATGGCGCTTGGGAGCGGCTGGCGGAAAAGATGCTAGCAATTCGGATCCCAACAAGACATATAGAGTGTTTATTAAGGGGGGCTGTGGTTGAAAATGATTGGGGTTGGCGGGAGTTTCTGGATCTGCTTGCTGCTGCTGAAAGCGAGCACGGGATGGATGCAATGTGGAAGAAAGTATGGCTGGGAGTGTTTGAAGTGGACGCCCGCAAGGCTGTTGTGAACGCCACCGATACTGCTATCACCATCCAGTTGATAGGGCGGCGCGTAGAGCAGCAGATTGAGTTCCCCATACGGAGGGACACCAATGCCACGCAAGAAGCTTAACGATCAGAAGACGCAGCAGCGACTCTTAACAATATGGTATAACTGGTTAAGGGGACTTCCTGTTCTGGAGCTTGCCAGCACGCTGCGAGAGTCCCCGAAGCAAGTGGAGGAAGCGTTGCGGGTGGCGATGCAGCTTGCCACCAAGGATGTGGATGGGACAGATACAGGGCGGGCGGAGAAAGTGCTGGCACAGTTAGAGTTGGTGGAGCGGCACCTGTGGCTCCTCTTTGGGCGGGAGGAGCGCAACTACAACCGAAACGAAGAGGTTGGTGATGTGGAACTAGCACAGGTTCACCTTAGTAATTGCATACGGTTGTTGTCAATTATAAAGGAGGTGGTTAGCCGCAAGGCGGAGTTGTTGCGACGGATGGGGATGGTTCCAGTGGCAGTGGAGCGTAGTGCCGCTCTCATCGTCTCCAACCAACCCTTAATGCCAGCGACAGCGATAAACTTAGAAGGGCTAACTGCTCGTGTTCCTGAGCGGGCACCGCTGCCTGCTCGGTTAGGTGAGAGCCCAGCAGAGCCCCTTGTTGAAGAAACAGAGGAACAATTAGGAGGTGACTAAGGGATGATTGCCTGGCTGGTTGATGTAGCCCACATTGTGTTGGCGGTGTTGACCTTCCTGGTGTCGTTAGCGGAACTTCTCTACGAGGGGGTGGAGAAGGCAGGGGATGAGAAGAAGAAGAAGGTGTTGGCGGACCTTGCACAGTTTAGACCTGTGTTGTTGCCGCTCGTGGAGCAGATGCTTGGCAAGCGTGCCGCCAAGCTCGCCGAATTCATCACCTCCGACAAGGTGGCGTCACCCCTTATTGACCTGCTGGTTGCTGTATTCAACACAACAGGCATTTTTCGGAAGTAAGCGAGAGCCAGTGCGCTTAGAGCAACTGGAGCAGCTGGCTGGTCGGTGGCTCCGACGGCTTGCCACCAACCTGCTGTGGCTACAAATCAGGTGGCGGTTGGAGCGACTGTTCCTTCCATACCTGCTGGGGCTGGATACTGTGGTTGCAAACCACCGACTATCAAAGGACACTGTTGCTTACATTGGCAAGCTGCGTGACTATCTGGTATTTGGTATAGTGTATCGGTTTTAAGGGGGAGACGAGGTCTGTGTTGGTGACAACTCCCCTATACTTTTCATGGCAGGAAGTGGATCAGCCAGCGCCAAGGATTTACTTAGCGGGGGTGGCTCGGTTAGCAACAGCGCTGCCACCCCAAACCTTAATCGTTCACCACTTACCTTATCCTCCTAAGAACTTTCACCACTTTTGCTTGCTACGGTTTCAAGCGTGGGAGCAGGTGCCACGCGCTTTTCCTGCTGACGCCTACTTTGTGGTTGACGCTGACATGCACCCGTATCCTTCATTCTATTCTACTGTAAGGGATTTACTAAGGGAGTGGGATGGGGTGCTTATTGGTTATGACATGGTGGCGTTTGTAAGGGAGGGTGGGCATGCAGTGCCCACCTGCTGGGGCTGGCGATGGATTTACCGTCACTTTGGTATCAAATACCGATGGCATGTAGGTGGTGGCTGCTGGGGGGCACGAGATGGGCTCTGGCAACAAGTTGTGGAAAAAGCGAGAGAGTTGTATTACCAATACTGGGAGATGGGAGGGGAGGCGGTGGAACGCTATGAGTGGGCGGCAGCGACTGGCAACCTGAGTGAGGAACATACAGTATCGGCAGCGTGTGAGATGATCCCTGCTCGTTGGCTTCATCTGCCTTTGTGGCACCGCCACCACCTAGACCTTAACCGCACTGTCTCCTACAACAACATACCCTTACTCACAATCTACAACACCCATGGGGAGTGGGAGCGACGCAAGACGATGGAACTGTTAGGTGACTGGCTGCAGAAGGAACCAACAGAATTATGGAAGTTGATTAAGGAGAGGCAGGTTGTGTTGGAAGGTGTTGACCTGTGAAGGTGTTCTGTCCGCTTTACATCCCACTGTCAACATTAGATGATCGCAGGATAGACTTGTTTAAGACCTATTTAGCAGGGGCAGCCCATCTAGCAACAATCCTTCCCGAACACACCTTAGTTGTTCACTTCTATAACAACCAGCCCCAAAACTTTATTCAGTTCACCTTGATGCGTATCAATGGTTGGCTGCAGGCATCGGAGCAGTTTCCCGACAACTGGTGGTGGAGCACCGACGCCGATATCATTCCCACCGAAGGGTTCCCACTGCTGCTGGATTACCTCACTTGTTACCCGCTGGTCACTGTCGGCTACGAAGTCATAGAAATAGACCGAGAGTATTGGTTTATTAAGGAGGTGTTTCCCGACCGTCACCCATACGAGTTTCATGTGTTAGCAGGGGCGTGGGGCGGGCAACTGTCTATCTTTCGTCAGGTGGCAACCACAACCCTTAATCTTTACCTACAGTGGTTATCAGGATTAGAGTGGGAGCAATTAAGGTGGATGGTCGCCTTCCGCTGGTTCCACGAGCAAGTGCTGTGGGAGGAGCATGCCCTCTCCATTGCTGTCGCAGAAGCACCAACAGAGCCCCTACGGTTGACCATCTTTGATGAAGGCATCGGAGCAACAAGCCGTAAGTATCATGCAGAAGTTGTGATAGAAGGGGTGCCCCACACTTTAGCTTGGTTCTACCCCTGCCGCTCCCACTTTACTGTCCTGTGGGAGGCGTTGGCGTCCTACTTAGAGCAGCCATGGGATACCCTGTGGCGTTTGATACAACAACGACAAATTGTGCTGCCCGCACAGCCACCAGATGTGTGGCAACTTGTCGCGGACAAGCTCCCTCTTTCGTAAGTTGTGTTAGAATTAAGGGGTGAGGGGTGGTGCTTAGAAGGCATCTGGCTGGTCGCCACTATTGTGTGGTGGCAGCCCGCAGACAGGTCCTGACCCGACTTGAGGGGATGGAAATACTTGAGGGAATGGAAATAGGGTGCTAAGCACCGCCCCTCATCCGTTTTTAGTAGTTTGCCCTCCGAGAAGGGCAACAATGCTGTATGCGTTATTAGCGTTGCTCGTTGTGCGGGTGGCACCCGCAGATAGGGTAGCATGGACAACCCGTCCGCTTCCCAATGCTTCGTTCTATGTTGCTGGCGTTTACTTCTGCACGAAAACACGGAACCTTGCCGCTGCAGTCATCGTCAACGGCAAAGTGCTTGCGCCACATTATGCCCGCCGTCCCAAACCCGCCTTAATCATTACCACTACAAACAAACCAACCATCAGTTACATCACTGCGGTGGACAAGAACTATGTGTATCTGAAGGGTGGTGGGAAGATTAAGGTGGGGGAAGTGCGGCTACTAGTTGAAGGAGATGATACACCTGCCACCCATTACACTTTTGCTGCCACCGATGGCTCAAAGGTCTGGGTCGGGGCAGCCCACCACCTGCCCCTCCGCACTGTTGCTGCACGACTAGGTAAAGGGGTTAAGGTGATGCGGTTGGATGGTGGTAGCCAAACCTATGCAGGGACAAAGTGGCACCCCAAGCTCCACAACGCACTCGCTATTCTTCGCTGAACTCAACCCCGACCTCCTTCAAGAGTCTGCGGAAGAAGTGCTTCGCTTTGGGAAAGAGCCGTTGTAGCCCCTGCTGGTGTGTTGGGTCCTTAACAAACTCAGCCAGGCTGAATATAGCAAACAGCTCCGCAAATACTTCACGACGACCCAGATCAGTCAGCCCATAACTGGAGACGCGGGAAGGTAGGAATGTGTAGTAGTGTTCGTGCATGTAGTGGGCTTCTGGATGGTCGTGAGCACTTTCCGCCCCTTCAAAAGGAACAAGGTGCCCGACAGCGTGACCCAGCTCGTGAAACACCCGCCTCAGGTTCCCAACTTCAACATGTTCACTGCCTTCAGCAGGATCCACCTGTGCGTAGATAACCTTTCCCACTGGGAGATACATGCCAACAGGAATGTGGACTTTCCCGCCACGCTGACGAGGGGCGGCAAGATTCTCCAACTCAGGAACAAGATATAGCGGTGCAGATGTCAGCACCATTCCACGAAACCCTTTGGAACGAAGATGCTCTGCCAGTTGAGGGGGAACGCTGGATGCTACTGTTGTGGCGGTGTCATGAACATCTGGGAAGATTTCCAAGTCGTCTTGAAACCGAGCATGTATGGGGAATGGGCTAGGAGTGATGATGATAAGGGAGCGCAGTAGGCGATCAAGTGGGCTTGTTGCTTGCTCCACAGCATCTGGTGGGTGCATCCAATAGTGCTGGGTGACACCATCTACCCGCGTGATCGGAACACGAATTAGATCTGGATGTGATGGCGTTTCCTCTCTTGCTTTCCGCCTAAACAAGAACCACAGACTCACTGCTGCTTGCCTTTCGCCCTACTCTTTGCTTTCAACAGTTGTTGCTGCCGCTTGAAGATCCGCAGCCACTTCTTGTAGTCGGGGCTGTCAGGCGATACGACCAGGTAGCCATCAATGATAGCATCCTTTGTGTGGATTGCCCAAGGCACCAAGAGGGTGCCATCCTTCTTTCGCACTATGAACATGATACCTCACCCCCTTAGTCTAATACCCAAAGTATATTTTATGAAGGGATGCAATGGGATCGGTTTCGGTCACAATGACGAGCCAGAAGTGGTTGACCCCTTTGGCGCCGATTCGGTAAACAGGGTAGAGGTGGTCACAGACAAGGGTGCCGTTGCCGATGATTGGTGGTGGTCCTGCGAGGTAGAAGGCGGTGTGGAAGTGACCGACACAGACGGCAGCGAGCCGCCCAAAAATCTCCGCTCCTTGCCAGTCACGGGCACGCCGCTCCAACCCGTAGTAAGGGACCCGTTGGTAAATGGGGATGTGTTCGCCATGATACAAGAGGATAGTATGGTTATAGATGATTAAGGGGTAGAAGAGATCGGCGCCCAGCATCACCTTAATTTTCTTCGTCCCTTTCAACATTTCACGGAGGAAGAAGTAGGTGAAGGCGTCGGCATTGGTCAGGGGATGGTGGTGTTTAGTGATCCGTCCGTGGTTGCCGATACAACCACTAACGGTTACCTCGTAGCCCCGTTGCGCAACTGGGAGCACCACCTCATGGGCGATAATGGCAGCGGCAAGGTAAGTTTGGAGCAGCAAGGCGGCACTGGTTGGATGGTGTAACTCAATGTTTTGGAGGTAAGGGATAATGGAATTAAGGGTTTGGGGGTTCAGATGGTCTAATGCATGGGCTTGGGTGGGATACACATTCTCCCCTTCCACGATATCGCCAAGGAGTGCTACGGCAACCGATTTCACCTCGGGGTAATGTTTTAGGACTTGGAGCATGTTGGTGGTGGCAGTGCGAAGGGCTTGGGCAGCAACCTCTGTGTTGAATGTGGGCGTCTGCAACCCGATATGGGTGTCGCCCACCAAAAACAATGCTGTTGCCATCAACCCGTCTTTTGCCCTACTTCTTCAAACTCCTTTGGCACCTGGTGGAAATCATACAGAACCTTGACCAACGCCTGGTAAACTGCATTATCCTTACCAGAGCGGATTGCTCGTTGCACCTGCCGCAGGAACAGGTAGAAGAAGTCGCGGTAGCCGCAACCACAGGTGCTAATCCCATCTATGCCAAAGGTTTGGACCTGGTTGCAGCGAGCACAATACAGATTCCAGACGATATGAGGCACAGGCAAGTAAGCGGTGGTGCCACAGTTGGGGCAATGGCGATGAGCGTGGTGCTTCGCTGCCTGGCAACTGGGACACCAGAAGAGGAACCCTTCTCGCCGCCGCTCCAACGGCAGCTTAGGGTTGCACTGCTGGACAATCTTTGCCATTGATGCCATTACGAACAAGCGCCTGCTGTAGAACGCCACTACCTTCTCCCACTCATCCTTTGACCGTATTGCCTGCAACAGTTCCTTTACCATCAGCGCTCAGCCTTACCTACCGCTAAATTTGATTTTAGAACATCAATAGCAAAGAGGCTACCCCACTGTTAGTGTGCCGTCGTCATTGACCACCACATCGTCAACCAGCACAGCAAGCAACTCATACTTACCAATTCGCAGATAGAAGGCTGGTCGCCTACCAACCTTAATTGCTTTCCTATACACTGTATCTATCATCTCCTCGGTCAACTGGATAGAGCGTTGCCGCTCCTTCACCTCAATGGAGAAGCGGCTGGTGCGGACATCGTTGGTGCGAAAGGTTGCCCCCGATGCGGGTTCTAGCCGCCCGTTGAGGATCTTGGCAGCTCGTCGCTCAGCGCTCCAACCCTGCCTTTTTCCCTTCATAGCGGTTCCAACCCTCCTAATAGTAGTGGTATAGTTAAGGGTTGCTGGCTGGCGTTTCTTGTGTTAAAATCAACCTACGCAGAGTAGTAGTCGGAGGTCTTAAATGCAGGAGACGGCGAAGTGGAAATGCTACTGGAAGGTCATTAAGTATGCCAGCGAACAGGACTATCGCGAGGGTAACCCTTATGAGGAGTTGGAGTTTGAGGGGAACATCCTGCTGAATGCTGGCATCACGGAACTGTGGAAGCTGGTGACAGGAACTGGTGGCACCGCCTACAACGCATCCAACTCCTATGTTGGTGTTGGTGATGGCACCACCGCTGAAGCGGCAACCCAAACGGGGTTGCAAGGCACCAACAAGTATTTCAAGATTGTTGACAGCGGCTACCCCCAGGTGAGCAACCAGACTGCTATCTGGCAAGCCACCTTCAGTGGGACGGAAGCGAACTTTGCTTGGAACGAGGGCGGTGTCGCCAACGGGAACAACCCACCCACCACTGGTGTCCTGTTGAACCGAAAGGTAGCATCTATGGGCACTAAGGCGAGCGGACAGGTCTGGGTGCTTCAAGTCCGCATCACCTTAAGCTAGTAGAACCTTGCGGTCGTTAATGGAGAAGACGAAAGCGTTGTTGGTGGCGATGGCAATCGCCGCTGTCACCGCTATTGCTATCGCCGCCCTCGTGAGAGGGGTAGATGGGATTGTCTTAGTTGTTTCTGTCGTCGTTATCGCCCTGCTGACGCCGTCGCCTCTGTTCCAGGTGAAGTGGCGGGATGTTTTGACAGTGATCAAGCGCTCGTCCAACGGTGCGCTGCAACAGGATGCTGACAGCAGTGTAGCCCAGCAAGATTCCAATGGAGTTGAGCCGTGACGCCTTCTTGGTCCTCGTTGCCTGTGTGACGCTGATCCTTGCGTTCCTATGGGCAGGGTTGGTGGAGTGGGCAGCCTTCCTGACCGCCTTTACCATTCTACTTGGCATCGCTGAATTCATAGTGATGCGGGTGACGGGAAAGACACTGTCAGCACGGTTTGGTGAGTTCAGGGCGAGGCGACCCCTTGTGGCTAACCTGCTGCTCCTTCTCCTCCTTGCAGCAATGGTTGGGCTTGTCCTCCACCTGATAGCGATGACCCCAGATAGCGTAACGGAACCAACCATTGTGGGTGATGTATAGGTAGGGGAGGATTAAGGGTATGGTTGTTGGGTTGGCGGGAAAACGGTAAGCGGGAAAGGATACGGTTGCCCGCTACTTAGTGGCAACCTGAGTATGACCCACCCTTGGATTCTGACCTGGACACAGGGACAAGTCTTTGCCGCTTTACAAGAAGCCCTTCACCGCCTTAAACTTGTGTTCGGTGCTGCTTGTCCAGAGTAGGTAAGGTTTGTTACTAAGATGGGCAGACCCTACGAGGAAATAATTCAGGTGCTGAAGCAGGCTGGGGTAGATACAGGAGCGGAACGGGAAGCCCTCGGTTACTACTTTAGCGGGGGGATGGAGCGCACCGATTTTGACCTTGTGGCGACCCTCTCCCTTCCCTCCCCTGCCACACAAGCGATTGTAGTGCCATCATTTATCAGCCCCACCTACCTTACAACCCTTAATCAACTCATCCCTGACTTTCGTCCTGCCTTCAAGAGCCTGGCAGATATGTGTGCTGTTGATAGCGAGGGGCGACCCGCTGGCACAGGGTTGTTTTACTCACCATCAACAAACATGTATCTGCGGCTGCAGGAGGAAGGGTTTGGTCGGAAGAGGTTTCACTTCCTGTTCTCGTTAGACGCAACAAACTGGAAACAGTTCAAGGAGCGGTGGCAGGATGCGGTTCGCAAAGAGCTGCAAGGCAAGGTGCTCCAGCACCTGCCAGAGCTTATTGGCGATGCTGATATCACTGAACTCAATCCAGTCATTCCTCTGGACCAGCTACCCGACCTGCAGGAGATAATGGCTAACTACCAACGAAACATTCAAAAACAGATAGAGAGGATTAAGAGGGGGTTGGAGCAGGTCTTTTATGGCAGCGCTCCCAAGTTTGTTGTGCTGTTGGTAGGAAAGCCTGGGACGGGGAAGACTTTTTTGGCGGCAGCGCTACTCCGCTGGGCAGCAGAGCATCTCCAACTGACAGGGGTGAAGGTTAGTGCTGACCAGTTTGTGAAAGCGATGGATGATGTTGTGCGCTATGTTCCTAACCCTGTTATTCTTGTGGAGGATGTGGAGGGGTTAGCAGTGGAGCGACGGGAGCATGCAATTTCTGTTACGACCCTGATGCTGTTGGACAAACTTGGTGGGGTGACCGCATGGCAACGCAAATGGGCACTAATCATGACCACCAATCTGCCACAGATCATGGACAAAGCAGTGCTCCGCCCCGTGCGTGTTGACGAGCTGGTCATCATGGAGCCAATACCACCTACCCTTGCCATTCAGGTGATAAGGTTTTGGTTAAGGAGACTGGGGGTAGATGACACAATAACTATCAAACCCAACGAAGTGGACGAGTTGACCTATGCAGAGTGTTCTTTGGTAGCAGAAAGGATCGCCAACAGTCTCGCCCTTAATCATCAAGTTACTGTTGCTGATATCATGACAGAAGTGAGGCAGTGGCGTCGCATCCACAAGGCTGATTACCTTTCGTAACTAAAGGTGATATAATTAGAGGTGCCCGAACAGCCCTGACGCCGTAGCCGTCGCCGCCCGCTACCGCTTTGCCCCGCTACACCCCGCCATCCCCCCTGGCGGGGTATTCTCTTAATCTAACCCTTAATCTTGCTCACTATAATTGAAAATACTAAGGGGATGGGACCCATGTTAAAGGATTTGCTTGTTGCTCTACGGTTTGTAGTTAAGGTGCTGTGGGTTTCATTGCTTGTTGTTTGGGGTCTTGCTGTTTGCGCTTTTGGGATCGTTGGTGGTGTGCTGGTGTTGGTGGTTGTTGTAGCAGCCTTCGGTCTTCTTGGGACCCACGCTTTGTTGGTTGTTCTTATGGCACCAGGGGTGTCTGTATGGTTCCTCGTGCTCGGTGGGTTTCTGACCTTCGGTGGGATCATGGGTGTTGCAGCCTGTATCAGGATTGCCGCTGCAGGGCTAAGAACTGTTGGTAGCAGCATCAAATGGTTTGTTATCTAAAGGTAGTAGGAGGATTAAGGGATGGCTGAGGGAAGTAACCTACATCTTGGGCTTAAGCAGGCGCGGGAGTTTGTTGGGCTGTCGTTAGAGGAAGCAGCACTACTGTTGGGGGTTGCCCCTGAAGTGCTTGCCGCCTACGAGGATGGGAAGCGAAACCCGCCGCTGCGGCTAGTAGCGAAGGCAGCAAGGCTCTACGGCGTCTCGGAAAACGCTCTCTACAACCCTAACCAGCATCCGAAAACCAGCAACCTGAAGATTATCATTTGCCGTTCGGAAGACCTTGAGGAGGACTGTTGACCGTAGCAACAACAGGATGCAGGTTGCATCCCCACCTTAGCCTTTTTCCTTTATTGTTTCTTGCCTTCTTCTTTCGTTGGGGGCGTCGTTGTAACCCAATAGGGGACGAAGCCAACAAGCTCGTCTTCACCCCAACAGCCAACTCCTGTGTAGGGAGTAGCAACGATCGCCACTGTTGGTAGGGCGTATCTGAAAACCCTGCCAAAGGTTTCTGCCGTTCTAGGGTCAGTAGTGAAGGATGACAGAGGCTGATGCACCACCACCTTCCCTTCCTTGACATGCACCCATTGCATACCTCGGTAGATGTTTGTTAGGTAGGTGTTAGGTTTGTAGCCAAGCTTACGCAGGAACTCTTGGGTCTCCCGATACATGGTAACAAGGTAGGCGTCAACTAAGGGAGTGGCTGCTCGTAGAAACTCTAGCTTCTCACGGAGGTAGGGGATTTCCTTACCACACGCACAGGCAATGTCATTCTTTCTGTTGTCTTCTCCAGAATCAGCCAGCAACCCATAGGACCAACTGCGAGACCCTACCAACCTTAATTTTATCACTACCATTCTAATACAAGGAGTAGCGGTGAAGGGTTAAGGGGTGGGTGGTTGCGGGAGCAACCTTAATCTTACCAGATATAATGGTTCTTAAAATGTTGGCGCAAAGCCTTAGGAAAAAGTCACTGGGGGATAATAAAGGTGGGAGAAAAAACTAAGGAGGTGTTAGACGATGGCTGACCGAAAGGAAGACCCTAAGGAGATTGTGAGGGAGGCAAAGGAGAGGTTGCGGCGGTGGTTGGAGGCGGCACCCCAGGTTCATGTGCCAGACGATACGCAGGAGATCTCTAAGTGGTATGACCAAGTGAAGGAGTATGTGTCGGAGTGGGTAAGGATGACAGTGGCTGCTTTTGATCAGTTACAGCAACACAAGGCTCCCCTTTCCGACAACCTTGAGGTGATGGAGGAGGCGATCTGTTGTTTTGTGCAGGCGGGGCAGAGGCTCCACCCCTACACCGCTCACCTAATTACTCCTGCAATGGATTGTTCCTTTGCGTTCCTTGCAGCGATTGCTGCTGCGACGGAGGGGTTCCCTGAGGTGCAGCGTGTGGCCCAGATGTCCGCAATGCTGGGCGGGCTGTTGGTCTGGGCATTCAGCACCTACAAAGGATGTGCCTACATCAACCGCCACTGTGCGGGCGACCAAGACGCATGGCTTGCGATGGACGAGGTTACCACTGCCGCCTTTAGTTGCTTAGGGTGGCTGACAGAGGAAGGGCTCAATGGAATAAAACAGGCTGTAGAGAGGAAAGTTAAGGGGTGGATGAACGATGAGCGCTAGGGATTATGTCTGGCTAGAGACGATGGGACGGTTGGTCACCCAGTGGCTGTCATGTTACCAGACCCTTCGCTACTGGGCATGTCCTAACAGGTTCACCGTCAATCCTTTAGACCCCAACTTCCAGACCGCTCCAATCATAGTGCTTCCGCCAGACCCACCCCTTAATTCCTCTGTTACTCTCTCGTTTCAAGGTCCTTACTTATGTTTTCGTGGCTACAATCTGGTTGGCTCACGGCGGGACATTGTTACTTTCAGTGGGAACTGGCGGGAGCATTACCGTGATGTTATGGTGATGTGCCTGGGGCGGGAGAAACAAGCGCTACGACGGTTAAACGGGCTCGCAGATGAAATCAAGGAGTGGGAGGAAGAAATTAAGGAGGTGGGGCGGCGGTATTGGTTGCGAGGGTGGCTCCAGGATTGGTATGCATTCTGTGCTGCGAAAGCGCTGGCGGGGGACGACCCCATCACTAAGTTCTGTCGCACCTTTGACCTGTCACTGCCTGAAACGCTCTTCGCTCATGCACTCCACCCGTTTATGGCAGCCTTTGAAAGGTGCACGCAGCCAGTCTCCCTCCTCCTATTTGGTGGGCTAAAGGTGTGGTATGACCATGAGCGGCGAATGGTTGCGTTCCTACGGGACTCGACACCAGCAGCTGTCCTATGCCGCGCCCACATTCCATGGATCCCCTCTGTGCACTCCCTATCCAACATATTCCAGGCAGTTGTAGGTGGGTTGGATGCCACACGACTGGAGAAGGCGTGCCAGCAACTGCTATCACTGAAGGAGGCGATTGAAGGTGTCTAAGGAGAGTATTGTTGCTGAGGTGTTGGTGCAGGAGCGGGAGACGGGATGGGTGAGGTTGGCAGTGCCGCTACCATGCTGCCGCTTGCTCCCGTCGGGCACCACCTGTATGCAGGAGACCGATATCGCTTTCGCTGTCTTCCACTCCACCCACATAACGCTGTTCCCCTATTGCGGGAGGCACCAACCTGTGCTAAAACAAACAGTAGTAGGAAGGGAAGATTAAGGTGAGGAAGCGTTTGAGGTTTGACCTATCAAAGTTGACGCCAGCACAAATAGAGGCGTTGAACGATGACTGGATCAGGGTGGTCGGCTGGGACTTTTATGTTCCAGACGAGAGGGGAGAGCGGAAGTTGGTGACGACGCTAGAGGACATGTTGCGGCTGCTTGGGTTCAACCCTCGCTTTCTCCAGCCATCGGACATCCCCGCACTACGAACTGCCGTCAAAGGGTTTGAGTCACTTCCTGCTGCCCTCGGCATGCCTGAACCACTGCGAACACAATGGGAGCACCTGCTAAGGATTCTGGGGGTGGAGCCCTCACCTTACAGGAAAGCGTTGAAATCTTAGGCTACAAGGGCACACTGTGGGAGCGAAAGAAAGCGCGCCCAGCGCACCCCTCCCGCTATAGCTCGCTTGAGGTCTGGGACAACCGTCCTCCCAGACCTCTTAATTTTCTTTCCCTACTGATAGGGATAGTTCCAACAAAGCGGTAGCGCTGGCTGCTGCCAACCATGCTTCTGTAAACCGATACAGCAACACCATCAGTTTCGGTGCTGGTGGGGATACTCGCAGCCTACTGAGGGTCTTAGCAACATCAAGGAGTTTCTGCAACTCCTGTTCCAGAATGACGAGGCGGCGGTGCTGGACCCCTGTCAGCGGTAACCGCCGCAACTGGAGCAGCACCGCCCTCAACTCCCTGACAGCAGGGTCATGATAGAACTTGTAGAAGGAACCAGTTAAGGACTGAAGGAAGGCGTGGGCAACAGCAACAAGAGCCTGTTGCACCATCTGTGTGACCTCCAGCGCCTTCTGGTTCCTTACAGGTTAATCCTCCTTTCTTTGCAATGGGTTCCGTCCCCCGCCGCTCCGAGCAACGGTCCACTGGGTAAGGGGGATGCGACGACGCACCTCTGACCCCCAGCGAGCGGCATCACCTATTTTAACACAACCAAAGGCATCGGCTCCACCCAACCCTTAATCTCTTTCCTTATACTTGAAATTACCTATAGTAGATGAGGTGATTAAGGATGTGGCTGCTGCGTGTCTCCTTTGCAAACTCAGAGCACTATATCGTCACCCCCGACAAGGACACAGCAGTGGCAGTCTGTGGTGCCCTCAGAACCTGTGGCGTCACCGTCAAAGACCCAGTGATGGTCGTCCCCTTCTACGACGCAACCAGTGGCTGTAAGTTTGTGCTCGTGGACGGTAGAGCCCTCTACCTCCACCCCCGCCCCTACGGCTGGGAAGCAAAAGATACCCTTCCATAAGAGCCACCCTTAACATATATTGACACTAAAGACTAAATGGTTCTTTGTTGCCCCTTGTTAGCCACTGTGTGTCACAACCAGTATCTATCCCCCCGACGGGCGGGCAACCCCATCCCACTACCCAGTAACCCAAACCTCTCCAAGCCCACCCACTACCCCACCCACCAACCTATCACCCCCTCCCGCACCCCCTTAATCTCCTACCCTACATCATGTTACCCCACCCATCACACTCCCCCTCCGAAAGGTTGCATCCATCCACAAGGTTGCTCCTCTTCCCATACGGCTACTCTTTCCTACAAGGCTGCTTCTTCCCTACAAGGTTGCTTCTTTCCCACAAGACTGCTTCTTTCCTACAAG
>FWWM01003108.1_pt1 | contig 42354 bp, 48 predicted proteins | sample 2228351 | NCBI WGS metagenome assembly FWWM01 (sample SAMEA103939774, study PRJEB20133) | metagenome
GACAGGCTCGACCCGCCGGGTCGAGCGATGTCCTGAGCATGTCGAAGGATAGGATGAGTGTTCTTCTCGTCCGTATCGAGATCGAGGGGCATATCGAGACCAAGCGCCTGCCCGGCGATATCCGCATCGAGCGGGAGAATTTCCGCTTCTACTTTCCCCTCACCACCAGCCTGCTGCTCTCTCTCCTCTGACGCTCATCCTCAACCTGATCGCCCGCTTTTGGAAGAAGTAGCGCAACTCGGCGCAACTCTCAAGAGTTGCGCTACAAATATTTCGCGGCTTTGAGAGTCGGGTAGTTTGATATAATTTCATTGCCTCATACCGCTTATCAGGGAGATTGCCATGCCCGAACCGCGACCGCTCCGCGTTTTCCTTTGCCACGCCAAAGAAGATAAACCCAAAGTGCGCGAACTCTACCGCCGCCTGCACGCCGACGGCGTGGAGGTCTGGCTGGACGAGAAGAGCCTGCTGCCCGGCCAGGACTGGCGGGTGGAAATCCCCAGGGCGGTCAAAGAAGCCGACGTGGTCATCGTCTGCATGTCGCCCGTCTCGGCGCGCAAAGAGGGCTTCGTGCAGGCCGAAATCAACTTCGCCCTCGATAAGGCGCTCGAAAAGCCCGAAGGCACCATCTACATCATCCCGGCCAAACTGGAAGAGTGCGATGTGCCGGACAAACTGAGCCGCTGGCAGTGGGTCAATTTCTTCGAAGATTGGGAAGGCGGCTACGAGATGCTGATGCTCTCGCTCAAACTGCGCGCCCGCACACTCGGCGCCAGCCTGACCCCGCCGCCGCAGGCCGACGCGCCCCGGTCATCTTCCGCCCCAGCCCCCAAACCGGGCGTCGAAATCGTGCGCAAGACGCTCAGCCCCAGCGGCTCGCTGGCGACCGCGGGCGCGCGCCGGCTGGAAGTCTATACCCTGGCCGGCATGGAGTTCGTCCTGGTGCCGAAAGGTCCCTTCATCATGGGGGGAAATGCTGATGACAATGAGAAGCCAAAAGGAAAAATCACCATCCCCTACGATTACTGGATGGGCCGCTTCCCGGTCACCAACGCCCAGTACGCCGAATTCGTCCGCGCGGTGGGCGCAAAGTATCCGGTTTCAGATTGGGCGAAGAAGAAAGACCATCCGGTGACGTATGTTTCCTGGGAACTGGCCATGGCCTATTGCTCCTGGCTGAGCGAGACCTTCGGCCATGAACTGCCGCAGGGCTATTGTTTCCGCCTGCCGACCGAGGCCGAGTGGGAGAAGGCCGCCCGCGGCGCGGACGGGCGCGAGTATCCCTGGGGCAACGTCTTCGACCCAACCCGCGCCAATTGTGATAAATTCAGCGACACGACCACGCCCGTCGGAAAATTCTCGCCGCGCGGCGATTCGCCTTTTGGCTGCGCCGACATGGCGGGCAATGTGTGGGAGTGGTGTCATTCTCTTTACAAGCCCTACCCCTACAAGGCGGATGACGGCCGTGAAGACGAGACCGCTTCCGGGGGGCGCGTGTTGCGCGGCGGTTCGTTCAACTATCGCTGGAACGCGCGCTGTGCGTGTCGCGGCAACAACGACATCGCCCTCCTCAACAACAACCTCGGTTTTCGTGTGTGCGTCTCTCCCATCTCCTAAACTCTGGTCTCTGATTCTCTGAACTCTGAATCTCTGAATCTTATGAATCTTCAAGAGCGACTTTGCACCTGGGAGAATCTTGAATTGGCATATGCCAACGCCTCGCGCCGCAAGCGCGGGCGTTCGGCCACTGCCGCGTTCGAATTGTATCTGGGCGATAACCTGCTTGCCTTGCAAAAAGAGTTGGCGGAACAATCCTACCGGCCGGGGAGATATCACAGTTTTTATGTTCATGAGCCAAAGAAACGGCTGATTTCGGCCGCCCCGTTCCGCGACCGGGTGGTGCATCATGCGCTGTGCCAGTTGACCACCCCTTACTTGGAGAAACAGTTCATCCCGCACAGTTATGCCAACCGCGTCAGAAAAGGTACGCACCGCGCCCTGGATGCCTGCCAGCAATTTGCAGTCCGGTATCCGTATGTTCTGCAATGTGATGTGAAGCAATTCTTCCCAAGTATTGACCATGCCATCCTGCGCGGGGTGCTGCAACGGATGCTGCCGGATGACAGCCTGTTCTGGCTGATAGACCGCATTCTGGAAAGTGGGCGGGGTGTGCTGGCCGAAGAATACCAGATGGTCTGGTTCCCCGGCGATGACCTGCTGGCGGCTTCCCGCCCACGCGGCTTGCCCATCGGCAATCTCACCTCGCAGTGGTGGGCAAATTGCTATTTGAATCCCTTCGACCATTTCGTCCGGCGTGAGCTGGGCTGCACTGCCTATTTGCGCTATGTGGATGATTTCCTGCTCTTCGGTGATAGCAAAGAGAAACTATGGGCGTGGCGGTCGGCCATCCTTCAGCGCCTGGCAAAGTTCCGGCTAACCATCCACGAGGAGTCGGCCTTGCCCAAACCGGTGGAGAGCGGCATTCCGTTCCTGGGTTTCGTCGTTTACCCCACGCAGCGCCTCTTGAAGAGGCGGAAAGGGATCAACTATTGTCGCCGGTTGAAGCGACTGCTGGAAACAGGGCAGCCCATTACTCCCTCCATCCGGGGTTGGATCAATCACGTTCGATATGGCAATACTTTTGGGCTGCGTAAATCCATTCTTGCCCGCTATGATTTGCTGGAGGTGGTGGATGGCTGAAGAGATGGTCATCTTTACCCGCGCTTATGATTTCCTGACCTGGCTGTTGCCGTTGACCGAGGATTTTCCCAAAAGCCAGCGTTTTGTTGTGACCTCACGGCTGCAGGGCGCCGCGCTGGATTTCCAGGAAAGCATCATAGAGGCCAATGCCAAACCCGGAAAATGGAAACTCGACAAACTACGTGAGGCAGATGCGGAACTGCTCAAAGTCCGCCTCTATCTTCGCTTATGTGAACGGTGGAAGTGGATCAAACCCGGCCAATATAAACATGCCTCCGAGATGGTAGCCGAACTCGGACGGTTATTGGGAGGCTGGATCAAATCTGTCACCTCCGAGCCTTCGTAATTGGCTCGTGTGAAGGGCCTGCCCGATGGAGACGCGTGTTGCGCGGCGGTTCGTTCAACAACAATCGCAGGAACGCGCGCTGTGCGTATCGCAACAACAACGACATCGCCAACCTCAACAACAACATCGGTTTTCGTGTGTGCGTCTCTCACACCTCTTGAGTATGCCAGAAATGCGGCGCAGCGCTGAACTGCTCCGCCGAGGCCTTTAGGAGATGGCGCGGACAGAGTCCTGGCCGGGCGTTTTCCGTCTTCATCAATGGGCGGTGGAGGCGGCTTGGGGAGGGCGCTCGGGCAAATACAAAAAAGACTCACGCCTTGGTGGCGCAGCCAGCCCGGCGTGAGTCGCCCTTTTATAGACTTCCGGGGCCATCGCGAAATCCCCCCGCAGCGCAGCCGAGATTACGGTGATGTATAATAGTTTATGGAGGCTCGAATGGTTTTGACAAAAATCACGCCAAAATACACCTTGCGCATCCCTGATGAATTTCGCAAAGCGCTCTCTGCCGGGCAAGAAGTTGCTGTCACGATAGATAAACAGGGGCGTTTGATTGTGACACCTTTGGAGAAGGTCCGCCAAGCGCTGGCGGAAAGTTTTGGTATGTGGTCAGACCGCGCTGATATGACGGCTGATGCGCGTCGTTATGTGCGCGAAATCCGCAAGGGATATCGCCTGGATAGAACGCGAGGGGAGGCGGATGAAGCTCATTGATACGGATATTGCGATAGATCATTTTCATGGTCATCGCGAGACGTTGGAGTACTTCACCCGCGCGCTGTTGGATGGCGAGATTCTTGCAATGTCTGTTGTCGGCTTAACCGAAATAGTGGCTGGCATGAGGGTGGGGGAACAAGAGCGAACGGAAAAACTGTTCCAACTCTTCACCATCATTGATGTTGACGAACGCATTGCGCGCAAAGCGGGAGAGTATCTCAATCAATACCGCATCTCCCATCGCCTGGAATTGGCCGATGCCATCGTCGCTGCCACTGCTCACATGATTGGAGCCGAACTGGTGACGCGCAATGTGCAGGATTACCCCATGCAGGATATACAAGTCCTTGCGCCATACGAACGCGGAACGAAGTAAAAATTTTCCGACTTTACTACGACCTACTCGCATCCTTCACTGTGCAGGCGCATCGCAATTAGCGGGTATAAATTTCAGAGGCTGATATGAGTGCGCTTCCTGTTAGGAGGGTATCTCAGGCCGCCTTACCGATACGAAGACTTACAAGAACTTATCTCCAAACTTCAGTAAAGGGCGGCGTCCCATTTCTGCCCAGCCTGTGACCTCTTGCGTGACAACTTCCGCCGGAAATGCTCTCCGTCCACGGACAGAAGCCGAGGCAAAACAGGAGAGAAAGCGCGGCTGCGCCCTGGCCGGGCGTTTTCCGTCTTCATCAATGGGCGGTGGAGGCGGCTTGCCCCTGCGGGGGAGGGCGCTTGGGCAAATATAAAAGAGCCCCGCTCGTTGGAGTAGCACATCGCGAATCTCCGAGCGGGGCGCCCTTTTTAATGACCAATCTCCGCGAAGCATCCCCGCGGGACCAATTACCAATTACAATTCCGCCATCCTCCATGAACACCTCCTCCTTCGACTACGACCTCCCCCAATTCTCCATCGTGCAGACGCCCGCCGGGCGGCGCCGGTTGCATGGTGTATAATTATTTCACAGAGGTCAACATGGTCACACTTGACGCTTTGAAAAACGTGCGCTTTGTAGTGGATGCGACCGGGAAGCAGGCCGCCGTACAAGTCAGTATGGAAGATTGGCGCAAGATTCTCGATTACTTCGAAGAACTGGAGGATCGCGTCTCCATCAAGTCTCTATTGCATCGTTTGAAACTCGGACCTGAAAAATCGGGCGCCTTGGATTGGCAGGAGACGCGCGGACAGTGGTGAAACGGGGCAGGGCGACTTATCGTCTGTGGATCGAGCCGGAAGTTCATTCCGCACGCGAAGAATTGCCTGGCAGCATCCGCCAGCGAGTCAAGCGGTTGCTGGATGGTTTGAGCGCCAATCCCCGCCCATCTTCCAGCAAAACCCTGGATGTTTCGGAATTGGATGTTCCAACGGAGATAGAAATTCGCCGCGTGCGATTGCAAAATTGGCGCGTGCTGTACGCAATCAATGATCATGAAAAATGGGTCTGGGCGCTTGGAATTTATCGGCGGCCGCCTTATCAGTGCGAGGATTTGCAGGAACTTGTTTCCAAATTGCAATAATGGCGGCGCAGTTACATGCGCCGTTTTTATTTATGAAAATCTCCTCCTTCGACTACGACCTCCCCGAATCCTTCATCGCGCAGACGCCCGCCGAGCCGCGCGATTCCTCGCGTCTCCTCGTCTTGAAACGTGACACGGGAACACTGGAACACCGCATCTTCCGCGACATCGGCGACTACCTGCCCCCGAACGATCTCCTCGTCCTCAACCAGACGCGCGTCATCCCGGCCCGCCTCTACGCCCGCAAACCCACCGGCGGACGCGTGGAATTGCTCCTCCTCCGCCGCCGCGACCCCTTGACCTGGGAGGCTCTGGTGGGCGGCAAAGGCTTGCGCGTAGCCAGTAAAATCAAAGTGGAAGAGGGGCCCGAAGCCGAAATCCTGGAATTGCTCGACGGCGCCGAGCGCCTCATCCGATTCTCCGAACCCATCGAGCCGTATTTTCCCAAAGTTGGTCACGTCCCTCTGCCGCCCTATATCCATGAGGAACTCAAAGACCCCGAACGTTACCAGACCGTCTATGCCCGTGACCCCGGCTCTGCCGCCGCGCCCACGGCTGGACTCCATTTCACGCCGCGTCTGCTAGATGAGTTGCAGCGCAAGGGCGTCAGAATCGCCTATGTCACATTGCATGTGGGGTTGGATACCTTCGCGCCGGTCACCGAGGACGACCCTCGAACGCACAAAATCCACACCGAATGGTGCCAACTGCCGCAAGCCACCGCCGACGCCATCAACCAAACCAAAGCCTCTGGCGGACGCGTCGTCGCCGTCGGCACCACCTCCGTCCGCACCCTCGAAACCGCCGCCCAATATGCCACACGCAGTACAGCATTGAACCCTGAACACTGTCCACCGAACACTGAACACCGTCCACCGATCACTGCCTTCACCGGCCCCACCTCCCTCTACATCTTCCCCGGCTATCAATTCCGCGTCGTGGACGCCATGATCACCAACTTCCATCTGCCGCGCTCCACCCTGCTCATGCTGGTCAGCGCCTTCGCCGGGCGGGAGACCATCCTCCACGCCTACGAGGTTGCCAAACAAGAAGGCTACCGCTTCTATTCTTTTGGCGACGCGATGCTCATCCTGTAGAGCAAGATAGCACCTTGTTGTAGAGCAAGATAGTATCTTGCTCTACAAAAATCTTGCCTGGCTGATGTTTTATGACCGAAGTGCTCTACCACGACGACCCTCTGCATCTCGAATTCACCGCTGAGGTGACTGAGACCTTCTCGCTTCCCAACGGGAAAACCGCCGCCATCCTGCCGCGCACCGCTTTCTACCCCACCGGCGGCGGGCAGGAACACGATACCGGCTTCATCGGCGAAGCCCAGGTCGTGGACGTCTACAAAGACGAGACCGGGCGCGTCGTCCACGTTCTCGACCGGGCGCTGACCCCCGGTTCGTACCCGGCCCGCGTGGACGAGGCGCGCCGTCTGCGCGCCATGCAGCACCACACCGGCCAGCATCTGCTCAGCGCCGCCCTGTTGCGCTCCTTCGACCTCGAGTCTGTCTCCGCTAACATCAACGTCTTCTCCCCCTCGACCGTTGACCTGGCCCGCGAAGATCTCCCGCCCGACTTGCTGCGCCGCGCCGAGGAGCAGGTCAACCGCCTCATCTTCGAGAACCGGCCGGTCAAATCTTACTTCGTGGACGAGGCCGGCGTGGCCGCCCTCCCGCTGCGCAAACCGCCCAAAGTCAGTGGCTCGATTCGCATCGTCGAAATCGAAGGCTACGACTACACCCCCTGCGGCGGGACGCACTGCACCGCCACCGGCATGATCGGCCTGCTCAAAATCGTCCGCACCGAGCGCATCAACCACAAATTGCGCCTGCATTTCGTCGCCGGCCTGCAGGCGCTGGAGGTCTTCCGCGACCTGCACGACTCGGCCCGCGCCGCGGCCGACCTGTTGAGCGCCCGACCCGAAGACCTGCCCCTGCTGGTGCAGAAACTGCTCGACCAGGCGGATCAACTGCGCGCCGAGGTCGAGACGTTGAAAGCCGCTGCCCTCGAAAGTGAAGCCCGTCAATTACTCGCCGAGGCCGAACCGCTTGACGGCCTGCGCTTCGTGCATCGTCGTTACGACGGGCGTCCGCCAGCCGAACTGCGCACTCTGGCCACCCGGCTGGCGGTGGCCGAAAAGACGGTCGCCGTGCTGGCGGCTTACGATGGGAGCAAACTCTCGCTGACGGTGGCCTGCTCTGCCGACAGCGGTTTGGAGGCCCGCGCCTTGCTCCATCATCTCCTGTCCCTGTTCTCCGGTCGCGGCGGAGGGGATGCCCGTCTGGCCCAGGGCGGAGGCGCGCTTCCTGAGAACGCCTTTCCTGACCTGGAAGAATCGGCCAAGACATGGATTCGCTCGCTGCGTTGAACCGCGACTTGCTCTCCTGCCGCCGCTGTCCGCGCCTGGTGGAATGGCGCGAGCGCGTGGCGCGCGAGAAACGCTGCGCCTACCGTGATTGGGACTACTGGGGCAAGCCCGTTCCCGGCTTCGGCGACCCGGCGGCGCGCTTGCTGGTGGTCGGACTGGCCCCCGGCGCGCACGGCTCCAACCGGACCGGACGCATGTTCACCGGCGACGCCTCGGGCGATTTCCTCTACCCGGCCCTCCACCGCGCCGGCTTTGCCAGCCAACCCGTTTCGACCTCGGCGGACGATGGCCTGACCTTGCGCGGACTCTACATCACCGCCGTCTGCCGCTGCGCCCCGCCCGGGAACAAGCCTGCGCCCGGCGAGATACAGAACTGCCAGCCCTACCTCCAGCGCGAGATCGAACTTCTCCAGCCGAAAGTTCTTGTTGCTCTCGGGCGGATTGCCTTCGATGCGCTCAAATCTTTGCTTGCCGCCCCCGCCTGGTGGACTTTTTCCCACGCTGCGCTGTACCGTTCGCTGCCCACTGACCACTCTTCATCGCCCACTGACCACTCTTCATCGCCCACTGACCACCCTTCATCGCCCACTGACCACTGTTCACTGATCACTGATTACTGGTTACTGGCCTCCTACCACCCCAGCCGCCAGAACACCCAAACCGGCCGCCTGACCGCCGCTATGTTCGATGCGGTGTGGGCGCGGGCCAGGAGTTTGCTTGATATAACGGAATCAACTTCGAGCGTAGAAAGAGGCGAATGATGATCTTCGAAGGGCAAGTTGCCCCTGATTTCGAATTGCACGACGTGGCCGGGCGTCCGATTCGTCTGTCCTCTTATCGCGGCCAGAAAATCATCCTGCTGGCTTTTTTACGCGGTTTCATGTGACCGTTTTGCCGCGCGCAGTTGGCGCGCTTACGTGATAGTTACGACTCGTTTATGGCGCGAGGAGCCGAAATTCTGGCAGTGGGTCCCGACAAGCCGGAAGCATTTGCCCGTTATTGGCGCGAGAACCGCCTTCCCTTCGTTGGCCTGCCCGATCCTGAGCATCGTGTAGCCAAATTGTATAAGCAGGAAGTGAATCTGTTCAAGTTGGGGCGCATGCCGATGAATTCCATCGTGGACCGTGAAGGCCGCCTGCGTTTTGTGTATTATGGACAGAGCATGGCCGACATCCCCGACAACGAGACGTTCCTGCGAGTAATAGATGAATTGCTTGCGCCGTCCAATTAGTATGGCTTTAGGACGGATTGCTTTTTTAGGCTCTGGTGAGACCTCGCTGGCGGGTGGGCGCATTTTCGAGTCTTTGGCGCGTGCGCTGCCTCAGCCGCTGGAAATTGCTATCCTCGAGACGCCGGCCGGCTTCGAACTCAACGCCAACTTGGTGGCCGGCCGTGTGGCCGATTTTCTGGCAAAGCGTTTGCAAAACTACGCGCCGAAAATCACTGTCGTTCCGGCCCGCAAGCGCGGCACGCCGTTCAGCCCCGATGACCCTGAAATCGTCCGGCCGCTCTTGACGGCCAATTTGATTTTCCTGGGCCCCGGCAGCCCAACGTATGCAGTACGGCAGTTGAAAGACAGCCTGGCCTGGGATGTGTTGCGGGCAAGGCATCGCCTCGGTGCTACGCTGGTATTTGCTTCTGCTGCGACCATCGCTGTGGGCGCCTGGGCGTTGCCGGTGTATGAAATCTTCAAAGTCGGCGAAGATGTGCATAAGAAGCCTGGCTTGAACTTGTTTGCGGACTTTGGGCTGAACCTCAACTTCATCCCCCATTGGAACAACGCCGAGGGCGGCGCTGACCTGGACACCAGTCGTTGTTTCATTGGTCGCGAGCGTTTCGACGCCTGGTGCGCCAGTCTGCCGGAGGGCAGCGTAGTGTTGGGATTGGATGAACATACCGGCTTGCTGTTCGATTTCGAGAAAGGGGAATGCCTGGTCAGTGGGGTCAGTAGTGTTTCGATCGTTCGCCAGTGTGAGGCGCAACTGTATCCTGCCGATTCTGTCTTTCCTATCAGCGCGCTGGGTCGTTTCGTGTTGCCGCAGCCGCTGGAGAGTGGTATCCCGCCTGAGATATGGAAAATCGCGCTACAGGTCAAGTCCGCTGCGGACATCTCTCCGCCGGCAGAGGTGCTGGCGCTGTTGGAGGCTCGCCGGCAAGCGCGGGCCGGTAAGGACTGGGTTACATCCGACCGCTTGCGAGACGAAATCGCTTCACTGGGTTGGCAGGTGCAGGACACACCCGAGGGGCAGAAGGTGGTGCGGTTATGATTGTTGTCGTCATTGGGTTGGTCGTGCTGGCCGGGCTGTTCGCCGTCGACACGGGCATGGCGATTTGTTCTGGTCGAACCCGGCCGAGTACGACCACCCGGGAACAGATGCCTTTCAATTAGCAGGACCAAAATGTCATTCATCGGGCGATTGCCAGATCTTCCCTATCTGCTATAATCCACACATCCCATCTCATCTAGGAGACTGCTATAAGAAAGGGTCCAAGTCTTGTCTGATCGTTGCCATCGTCCTTATCGTCCTCCTGATCCTGTGCATCGCCGCCGTGACGGTAGTTGACGTCTTCGATCCGGCGATCCAGTTGTGGGAACCATACGACGACAAGTACACGCTCGACCTGGTGGAGCAAGCCATGGGCTACGACGCCATTCTGCGTGGCATTGCTCGCCGTGACTATGTCATTGGCTTTTACCCCTTTGCCTACCTGCCGAAGACCTCGCCGTTGACGTTGGAGTTCAACCTGCGCGACAAGCCCGCCGAGCAGGTACTGCGGCAGTGATATGAGTCGATCCGGTAGGGAATTCCCGCCCCTGTTTCTCTGAGATTCGCCGGAAGAAGGAAAAAACTGGGAGCAGGGAGCGGGCGATGTGGGTCTTCTGATCGCTGATGTAGCGGAAGAGGGGTGTTGACCGCTTTCTAAATGTTGAACTGCAACCATTCAATACCGTCCCGAAAGTTCTTAAACCTTCGGGACGGTTCTTCCCATCTCCAACCTTCGGGACGCTTCATCCTTCATCATTCAGCCTTCATTCTTTTCTTTGCTATAATATCGCCAGTCAGCCGCTTTTGGCTGGCAAGGAGAACGAAATGTTACAGGAAGTTACCATTCAGACAAGCGATATCGAGCAATTCAAGTCCGTGTTGCAAACCGCGCTGGAACGCGAAGCGAAATTGCTGGAGTATTCCATTCAACGCACCCGCGAGGCTCTTGCTCCCTTTGAAAAACGCTTCAACATGAGCGCAGACGAGTTCGAGCGCAAGTTCCAAAACCATGAAATCGAAGAAACGCTGGACTTTTTAGACTGGTGGATGGAAGTGCAAGCCCTGCGCCATCTTGAAGCCAGATACAACCTTATCAAGGAAGCCCGCGTTGAATAGTCCGTTTACCGAGTATCTCGCGCTGGTTAATAAAACCTTGCGCGCTTCGCCGTTTGTCAACGACTTTCAGACACAGTACGAAGATCGCGGCGAAGTCTGGTTTTTACGCGTCAACGTGTATTTCGTTGACGATTCGCTCCTGCATTTCAGGGAGCTCTTTGTCGGGCAGGGACAGCCCATCAAAAAGACCTATACTTATCACTACCAACGCGCCGATGGGACAATTGTCTTGCGTTACGACAACGCGCCGCACTTTCCAGAATTACCCACCGCGCCAAATCACAAACATCTTGGGGAAACCGAAGTTGTTGCGGCAGACGCTCCCGATTTACAGTCCGTCTTGAAAGAAATCGAAGCGCTCATCGGGGCGTAATTCATCCTTCATCCTTCAGCCTGCATCCTTTTCTTGTTAGCGCGCCAAACCGATGGGGCGGCAGTTCAACTGCCGCCTGAACCCCATGGTTATCCCAGCACTTTGGCGCGCCAAGAAATTTATTGCTTCGCTGATTTTCTCCTGCAATCAGCGTGCCTACCGCGCCCACGCCAAACGGCAGCGCCTCACCCCCGCTTCTCGATGTACTCCACCCTCTCCAGCCCCTTGAAATGCTCGTCCTGTGTCCAGAGCGTGGCGTTGTGGAGGCGGGCGGTGGCGTAGATGAAACTATCTGCCATGGCAAGTTTGTGTTCCCGCGCCAAATGCTTGGAACGAGGAGCTGGTCCACGTCTCGTATCGGCGGAATGAAGAAGGCTGCGTTTTCTCCCCGCAGGAAGTATTCAATCTAGTCCGATGAGTCGACTACGTTCATCAGCGCTCCTCATCTTCTTTTTCACGAATGTCATTCGAATCGATATCCAGCCCCGCAAATATTCCCAGTGCTTCCTCGATCGGCGGCACGATCACCAGCCGGATGGTGTTGCGGTAGGGGATGAACATCACCTTTTGCCCGGGCTTCAGGTTGAACTGCTCGCGGATTTGGCGCGGAATCACGATCTGGTATTTGCTGGAAATGGTGGTCAAGGCATCCATTTTTACGTCTCCTGTATCGAACGATAATCGTAAAACAATTATACTGCCATTCGATTTGTAAATTCAATCACCTCTACCGCTTCCCAGCCATTCCAAATCTAAAAAGGACGCAGGCGAGCGCTGATGAACGCGGATGTTTTTTGTGCAGTTCGCCGTAAAATTTTACGCAAACAGCATTCGAATTTGCGCGAAACCGCGGATTCAAGGTTTTTTCCGCGTTCACCGCCTTAATCCGCGTCCCAACTCGCTCGTTTTGGTTGCGATTTGACTCTACTGCAAAAAGGTTGTTCTACCGCTGAGTTCGCAGAGCACGCAGAGACTTGAATATGGGAAACTCTGCGCTCTCGGCACGCTCTGCGGTTCGTTTTTGCACCTGATCTTTCACTTCCCCGTTTTCCAGGTTTCGCCCACCGTGCGAGCCAGCGCATCTCGAATAACGGCATCATCGAGATAAAAACCAGCGTCGCACAGGGCGTGGATTACCTGCACGGCGGATTCGATCAAACCGTGCTGCTTCGCCAGGATGACGACAGCCAGCGTCCCTTTGACCGGAAGGGAAAAACTGCGAGCGCAGCGCCGCGCCATGCCGTCGTCCAAAATCGCGGTCCACTTGGGGTGCGCCAACGCGTAGGACAATACGGCCGTTTCGCCTGCCCCCAAATCCCAGGCCAGGAGTTCATTTTGTGGAGCAGGCGTTTGAACGACCCGGAACGGTCCACTTTCGATTGCCTGTCGGGCTGGGTCGCTCTCTTGTGCCTGACTCAATTCATCTGCAACGGCTTGCGGAACAACCGCTCTCGCCGGCAAACGCGACAATAACTCCACCTGCCCCACACGTGCCAGGGCGATGATGGGCGAAGCATTAACCACCCATCGTTCAGCGACCGGCGACTTCCGAGGCGATTTCATCTGAACTGTATTGGAATGGCGAAACTCTGAATTGATTCAAGGCATTGATGAATTCAGCGCGCGAAAGCCCGGCGATCTCGGCGGCTTTGCTTTGGGAGATCATCCTGTTTTCATACCATTTAACCGCCGCCGCCACACGCATCTCACGTACGAATCCGGCAGGGTCTTTGCGCAAAGCGGAAAATACATCCCGCGGCAACTCGAAGGATACCTGTATTGTTTCCATAACTGCCTCCGATGTCATTATAACGCACGTCAGACTATCTTATAGTATTGTTGGGCAAAATCTGTCACAACCGCGAAGATTCTGTAACGTGCTTGGCGTACCGCCAGGCTGTGCCTGGCAAGGCCGACCAAAGGTCGGCGGCACATTTGGTTGCGGCTCGCCGCGCTATGGCTTTCTATCCTGGGCATTCGCCAGGACATTCACAACGGCGAAGATTTTGTATGTTGCCTGTGGACAACTCTTGAAGAGTTGTCTTACCTTAGTTGCGACTTGCCACGTGATAACATGGCAGAATTTATCTTGCCTGCTGCGGCGAATTGTGCGGTGGGGTAGTGCGACTGAATTCGCTACTACGAAGCAACGGCGTTACGTGAGGCGCTTGTAATCGGAATCTTTCAATTGTTCTACGATCTGGCGCACTTGGGCGGTTTGTCCCTTGCGACAGATCAGCAGGGCGTCGCCTGCGTCTACGATGACCAGATCGTCTATGCCGATGGTGACGATGAGACGGCCGTCATGATTTCCATATACGAGCGAATTGGACGTGTTCATGGCCACATGCTGACCGCCCAACACGATGTTGCCATCTCGATCGGTCGGCAAGACCTCGAACAGTGAGTTCCAGTTGCCGATGTCGTTCCATTCTAACTCAACCGCTGGCAAGACGGCAACTCTTTTGGCATGTTCCATGATGCCGTAGTCGATCGTCTCACTGCGCAAGGCCGGCCAGAGAGACTCCAGGGTGGAGGTCTGCTCGGGGCTGCCCCACGCAGCCTCAATTCGAGTCAGGACGGAATACAGGTCTGGCATTTGGCGCGAGATTTCGGCCAGGATATTGTCCACTTTCCAGAAGAACATGCCCGAATTCCAGGAGCAATTGCCCGCCTCGAGCAGCGCCTGGGCTTGTTCTTCGTTGGGCTTTTCGATGAAGCGTGCCACGCGGTGTGCGGGGTAGTCGAAGGGTTCGGGCAGGGGTTCGCCCTTTTGAATGTACCCGTAGACGGTGGCCGGATAGGTAGGTGTGATGCCCAGCGTCACCAGGTAATCTTGCTGCGCCACAGCCACCGCTGCCCGCAGGAGGAGGGCAAAGTGCTCCTGGTTACCGATGTAATGGTCGGCCGGCAGGACCGCCATCGTTGCCTGCGGGTCGCGATTACGAAGCGCCACGGCCGCCAGCCCAATCACCGAGGCGGTGCCGCGCGGCGCCGGTTCGAGCAGGAAATTTTCGTGGGGAATGGAAGGCGCCTGGTTCTTGAGCGCCTCGGCCTGCTCTTGCACCGTGATGATCAAGATACGTTCCGGCGGAAATAGACTTTCCAAACGCTGAAGGGTGGTTTGGAACAGAGAGAGTTCCCCAATGAGGGGGATCACTTGCTTGGGACGTTCACGCCGAGAGAGCGGCCACAGGCGTGTCCCACTGCCTCCCGCCATGATGATCGCGTATGTATGCTCTAGGCTATTCATCACCGACCGAATACTCCGATTGTACCTCACGAACGGCTACATATTGCATTCCGCCTACCTGGCGCACCATTCCTTTGAGTTCCATCATGATGAGGGTGGCAGACACTTTTTCTACCGGCAGGCCGGTTTGGGCGCGGATTTCGTCCACGTGCAGCGGTTCGTCGCCCAGGGCGTCCATCAGTTTGGCTTCTACGGCGTCGCCGGGCAAGGCCTTGCGGGCGGCTTTTTGTTGACCCAGACGCGTCAGGTCGAGGGCCTGGATGACATCGCTGGCGTTCAACAAGGGCAGCGCTCCCTGTTGGATGAGTTTGTTCGTGCCTTTGCTCTGCGGCGCCAGGATGCTGCCCGGCACAGCGAAGATTTCGCGCCCCTGCTCGGCGGCGAATTCAGCGGTAATCAAGGCGCCGCTGGTCTCACCGGCTTCGACCACGATCACCGCCAGGGAAAGCCCGGAGATGATGCGGTTGCGAGGTGGAAAATTGACGCTTTCAGGGGCCGTGCCGGGCGCATAATCGCTCAGCAGGGCGCCGTGTTCGCAAATTTGGTCGGCCAGGGCGCGGTTTTCGGGCGGGTAGATGCGATCTACTCCGCTGCCCAGCACGGCCAGGGTGCGGCCGCCGGCCCGCAGGGCCGCCTGGTGGGCAATCGCATCCACGCCGCGCGCCAGCCCGCTGACGATGGTGATGCCGCTGCCTGCCAGGAAGGAGGCGATTTGTTCGGTCACCTGACGACCATACGGCGTTACCCGGCGCGTGCCAACGATGGCCACAGCCCAGGCATCTTCTGGCAGCAGTTGGCCACGCAGGTATAGCACCGGCGGCGGTTGGGCGATTTCACGCAGCCGCGGCGGGTAGGCCTCCTCTTGCCAGGTCAGGATTTGGATGCCTTTCGATAGGATTTGTTCATACAGACGGGGAAGGTCTATTTGCTGGCGGACGGCGACCAGACGTTCGATCATTCTCGGACCCAGGCCGGCTCCCGCTAAAGCCGAGGGGGCTGCCTCCCAGGCCGAGCGGGCGTCGCCGAAGCGTTCTAGTAAACGCTGGAAGCGTACAGCGCCAATACCTTTGATGAGGGTGAAGCCAATCCAATAGCCTTTTTCGTCCATCCGAGAGGCCCTCACTCGCGGGAGAGGGAGCCGATCAAACCGTCCAACAGGTGAACGCGCATGAGACGGTCAGCAGGCCGAATGTCGAGAATGACCGCCGGGATGGCGGGCAGTAAAATCTCGCGGCCGTCGGCGTCTTGCACTACGTACACGTCGTTGGCCCCGGTTTCGAGGATTTCTACCAAAACGCCCAGGGGCCGGTCGTCATCAGTCACTACGTTCAGCCCCAGGAGTTGATGATGGTAGTATTCGCCTTCGGGCAGGGGCGGCCGGTCGGCAGCGCGGACATAGACCCAGGTGTTGCGATACAGGCCGGCTTGTTCGGGTGTTTCGAGGCCGCGAAAGCGTATCAGCAAGCCCGATTGGTGGGAGCGGCGGCTGGCAATTTGCATGGGGAGGTGGTCTTCGCCCACGAACAGGGTCACGCCGGGCTTGAGCCGCTCAGGGAAATCGGTGTGAACGTCCATGAGGATTTTGCCTGTGACGCCGTGCGGACGGCGCAGGAAGCCCACTGCTAAATATTCAGGCTCGCCAACGGGCGGCGAGCCTGTTTCAGCGGCGGCCGGGGTCTTGCCAATGGTCATTGGGGTTCCAGCACGTCGAGGGTGACTTGTTTGCCCTGGCGTTCAGAGGCGGCTCGCAGCAAGGTGCGAATGGCGTTGGCTACCCGTCCACTCTTGCCGATGATGCGCCCCATGTCCTCTTTGGCCACGCTCAGTTCGATGCGCACACGGTTGCCATTGCGGAACTCGCGCACGTCGACTTGTTCGGGGTGGTCAACCAGCGACCTGGCAAGGTATTCGATGAGGTCTTTCATAGGCTTCTCGATCTTTGCAGGGCAAATCTAAGACTGGCAGGGGTATCAATCGCGGCGGGTCTTGACGGTGAGGTTGCGCCCGGCTTCTGCTTCGGCGGCTTCTTTGAGCAGGGTTTCGAGGTCTTCTCCCTTTTTGTAACGTTCGAAGCGGTCGAGGACGCCCGCAGATTTGAATACCTGGCCCACCGATTCGGTCGGCAAAGCGCCGTTTTTCATCCAGTGGTAGACGCGGTCTTCTTTGACAGTGAGGGTGGCCGGGTCGGTGCGGGGGTTGTAGAAGCCCAGGATTTCCAGGAAGCGGCCATCGCGCGGGCTTTCTTTGTCGGTTGCGACGATGCGATAAGAAGGCTGTCCCTTCAAACCGACGCGGCGAAAACGAATACGAACCATGGAAAACGTTCTCCTTATAAGGAAGGTGATTGTCAAGTGGCGTGGCGACCGCGCTTGAGAGGAGAGGGGATGCGCGAAAGGAGGCGCGCCTCGCAAGGTTTAGGGTCGCAAGGCCATATTTTACCAGATAAGTAAGGAAGGGAAAGGGGCAATTGGGGGGCGAGTCGAAATTTCAACCCTCAGCCGTTCACTCCCAAATATCCACCGTCTGGCCTTTGTATTCGCCCGTGGCGTGTAACCGGCCCGTATCATCGCGCGTATATGTTAGCGCGCCGTCGGCCAGGCCACTGACGCGCACCTCCAGGGTGAACGAACCCGCTGCGTAATCGAATTTCCCCCGCCCGGTCATTACGAAGCTTTTGGAAAAGGCGCATCCTTGCAGGTCGAAGGCTTCACCCTCCTCCACCGATTCGAAGGCCAGCCTCCCGCCGAATGGACAGGCAACCGTGGTGGGGGTCTCGTAGTCCCAGAAGTAATATTCCGGCAGGTAAGACAGTTCCGTGTCCACAGCCGCCAACGCCTGTAACGGATTCTCGAAGGCAGCCGCATCCGCCGGCGAGAGGGGTTCGTAAGGGCTGATGACCTCGCCCTGGCACACGGTTTCACGTTCTGCCGGTGTTTGGTCGTTGACGAGGAAAGCCGTTACCAGGTCATCTACGCACACATTTCCCCAGCCAAAGATGACGTGCGGACCGCCGGTTTCAGTCACCAGGTATCCGTTTGCAAGGCGCGAGAAGACCGACCGGGCGTTGGAATACGGCGTGGCCGGGTCAACGGTGGCGTTCAACACCAGGGTTGGGATGCCTTCGGCCTGGAAAGCCGGCGGGCGAGTGGGGTCGGTTTGGGGATACGGCCAAAAGGCGCATGGCAGGTCGCCATAGAAGACCGAGGCCATGTGCGGCAGGTGATCTATCTCATCGCCGGCTCGCATGAAGTTCAGCGCGCGGGCAACAGGCGTCTCGCCGGGCAAGGCATAATCGCGGCATGTGACGGCGTAGTAGGCCGCGTCAGAGTAAGAAGGGTCGGGAAGGGCCACCTCCGTCTCCGCGTCCAGGTTGAGGGCGTTGTAGAGGAGGCGCGCCATGGGCGCCAGGCTTCCATCCCGTGCGTAGGCCGCCAACGCCCGCAGGAAAATCATGCGGTCGGTCTCGGAGTACAGGAAGCCCGAGGCGGCGGTCTCCAAATCGGCAAACGTGAAGGTACGCTGAGCGACGCCCCCTGCTACGAGTGGGAAGTCGAAGGTCACGGGCGAGTTTCGCAAACGAGCGGCCAGGGCGTCGTAAGCGGCTACGGCATCGCCGCCCATGTCGGCAGCGCACGGTTCTTCTGCATTGCAAGCCTCCAAAGTAGCCATGAGCGCCTGGTGGAAGGCCCGCGCCTGCTCCTGGAGGAAATCCGTGTCTGGCAGGGTCAGGTCTACGGTGCCATCCAGGATGAGCCCGGCCAGGCGGTCGGGATGAGCGGCGGCATACGTTTGAGCAAACTGCGTGCCATAACTTTCGCCATATAGCCAGAAACGTTCGTCGCCCATCAACTGACGGAAGACTTCCAGGTCTTCCACGGCCTGTGCTGTGTCCATATAGGGCAGGAGGTCGGGATGGCCCATTTCGGCCACGCAGTCTTCGGCAAAGGTCTGAGCGGCATCCAGCAGATTCTCCTCGCTGGCCGGGGTGCTGGCATCCCAATCGGCGCGATAGAAAGCCGCCGCTGCTGCCGTGCATTGCAGGCCGCCCGACAGGTTGACGCCGCGCTGGTCGAAGAAGACCACATCGAAATGTTCAGGGATGGCCGGGTCGAAGGCCGAGGTGTACGCATCGGCGTCCCACAGTCCCGATCCGCCCGGCCCGCCAACGGCCGTTACGAACATGCCTTTGCGCTCGCCGCTGGCCGGCAAAACGGCGAAAACCACCTTTGTCGTGCGGTCATCCTGCCTGGCAAAGTGATCGAGTGGAACGGTTACATCCAGGCAGGTAAAAGCGCTGTTTGGGCAGGGATAACCGCCCAGGCGTTCGAGCAACGCAACGGTATCTTCTTCGACAGGGGGTGAACTTTCGGGCGCAGCGGGCGTCACAGACGGCAGGGCGGTGGGCGTCGCCGCAGGCGCTGCTGGCGCGCAGGCAGCCAGCACAACCAGAATCGTCCAGAGAAAGCCCCAGCGTTGCATGAAGAATCCTCCAGAGCGATAGGGCCGCAGCCCTGCCGCTCGAACCGGCCATCCTGCCTTTAAGGGAACGTGATCTCCTCCACGCGCCAACTTTCCTCCCCCATCAGTTTCTTCAGTTGCTCCAGCATTTCGGGGCAGATGTGGGTGGTATCGTTGGGGAAGTCGATCAGGTGACCCTTGCCGCCCTCGAAAATTTGGAAACTGAAGCGGTCGCGCCCGTGATACGAGATGAGCGTGCCGTGCAGCGTCTTGATGCGGCGCTTGTCGCGCTCCCGGTCGCCAGTGGGGCGCAGCAGGATGGTCAATTGTTGTGACGGACGCTGATTGCCCTCTGGCTGCGAAACGGGGACGTACAACGAGGGCAGGCGGACAGCGTCTCTCTTGGGGATAGAATCTTCTTTGGGGACAGGAGGCGCCTCCACCGCCTGGATGCGCATCTGCGCTTCGTTCGCGGACCCGCGGCCTGCCTCATCGCCAAAGAGGGCTTCTGCCGCCTCGGCCTCTGTCTCTGCCAGCGGCACGCTCTCTGGCGCCAGGTGCAAAGGCGCATCGTCGGCCGCGGCCGGCTCCGGGCGGGCGGCCAATTCTGCGGCCTCGAAAGACGGCTGCCAGGTTTCCTCCCAACCGGGCGGGAAGGCTTCGGGAGGCGGGGGACCATCTTCCTCCCAGGCTTCGTCATGGGCGCCGGTCACAGCGGGGGAGGAAAGATTGGCCCCTCTCGTCAGTGGCGAGGCGGCTCGGGCGGCAGGAGAGGCTGCCGGCGGTGAAGGTGGCCGGGAAACGCCGGGGGCAGAGATCGACCTCCTCGGGGGCGAGGCAGGTTCAGGTGTGGTCAGAGGCGACCGCGAGGTCTCCTCGGCCGAGACCTTGAGGGCGTAGTCCGTCAAGATGTTGTCCACCAGAATTTTGGGCGGGCTGCTGTTGGCGTCCACTTTCCCTTCGGCGATGATGATGCTCCCCACCGCCAGCGATTTCGAAAATTGTTGCCAGGGGCGCGAGAACAAGACCAGTTCGATGTTGCCCTGAATATCTTCGAGGCTGACGAAGCCCATCGGCTTGCCGGTTTTGGTCTGGTAGGGGCGGATGTTGGTAATCAACCCGGCTACGCGCACTTTTTCCTCGTGCTGGGCTTCGGGCAGTTGGCCAGAGAAGTAGGTGACCAATTGCTTGAGGGTGGCCTGATAGGCCGAGAGCGGATGGTCGGAGATGTATAGGCCAATCAGTTCGCGCTCCCAGTTGAGCATTTCGCGCTGGTCTACATCGTGGACTTCGGGCAGGGAAATGGCCTGGGTGACGCCGGTGGCGGCCCCAAAGAGCGATATTTGCCCGGCTCGCGCGGCCTGGAAGTGGGCATTGCTGGCGGCTACGATGCGGTCGAGCGAGGCCAGCAAAGCAGCGCGATTGCCAAAAGCATCCAGCGCGCCGACTTTGATCAGGCATTCCAGCGCGCGCTTGCCCACAGCCCGCAAGTCGGTGCGACGGGCGAAATCGTCCAGGTCGGTGAAGGGGCCCTCGGCGCGAGCGGCGAGGATGAGATGGATGGGGCCTTCGCCGACGTTCTTGATGGCCCCCAGTCCAAAGCGGATGGCGGGGCCGGTTTCCTGGTCTTCGATGGTGAAGTCCCAGCCAGAGAAGTTGATGTCGGGCGGCAGAACCGGCACGCCCAGGCTGCGCGCTTCGGCCACGTACAGCGCGACCTTGGCGGTGTCGTTGCGTGAGACGGAGAGCAAGGCGGCCATGTACTCGGCCGGATAGTGGGCTTTCAGGTAGGCGGTTTGGACGGCCAGCACGCCGTAATCGGCGCTGTGCGATTTGTTGAAGCCGTAGCGGGCAAATTCTTCCCAGTCGCTGAAAATCTGGTTGGCGGTTTCTTCGGGGATGCCGTTGGCAACGGCACCGCTGACGAATTTGCTGCGATGCTTTTTGAGTTTTTCGGCAATTTTTTTGGAAATGGCCTTGCGCAGGTCGTCGGCTTCGGAGGGGGTATAACCGCCCAACTTGACAGCGGCGTTCATCAATTGTTCCTGATAGACCGGGATGCCGTAGGTATCCTGGAAGATGGGACGCAGCGCCTCGTGGCGGTATTCCACTTCTGCTTCGCCGTGCATGCGAGCGATGTAGTCGGGGATGAATTGCATCGGGCCGGGACGGTAGAGTGCCACCATGGCGATGACGTTGTCCAGGTTTTGGGGCTTCATCTGCACTAGCCAGCGGGTCATGCCGCCGCCTTCCAACTGGAAGATGCCGGCTGTTTGGCCGTTGCCGAGTAATTCGAAGGCCTTGGGGTCGTCGAGGGGGAGGTTGCCGAGGTTGTAGTCCACGCCATGTCGCTGGCGGATCAGGTCACAGGCGCGCGCCATGGTGGTGAGCGTGGCCAGCCCCAGAAAGTCCACTTTCAACATGCCCAGGCTGTTGAGGATGCCCATCTCGAACTGCGTGACCGATTTGATGGGCGTTTCTTCCGAATTGGAAGTTGGGCGGTGCAGAGGCAGATACTCGGTGAGCGGCTTATCGGAGATGACCACGCCGGCGGCGTGCGTGCCGGCGTTGCGCACGGTGCCTTCCATACGCCTGGCAATATCTACCAGTTCCTTGATGTGCGGCACGCTGTCGTAGAGTTGCTTGAATTCCGGCACTTTCATAGCGTCTTCTTCGAGCGTAACGGTGCGGCCAGAAACGAAAGGTACCAGTTTGGCAACACGGTCTACTTCAGGCAATGGAATGTCCATGACGCGGCCCACATCGCGCAGGGCAGCCTTGGCGCCCATGGTGCCGAAGGTGATGATTTGGGCAACCTTGTCGTTGCCGTATTTGTGGGCGCAGTATTCCAACATCTCGGCGCGGCGGTCGTCCTGGAAGTCGAGGTCGATGTCGGGCATTTCGATGCGGCCGGGGTTGAGGAAGCGTTCGAAGATGAGGTCATGCTCCAGCGGGTCTACCAGCGTAATGTCTAGCGCAAACGCCACAATGGAGCCGGCCGCCGAACCGCGCGCGTTATACCAGATGCCGCTTTGACGGGCATGGCGGCACAGGTCCCACACGATGAGGAAATAAGCGTCGAAACCCATGTCATGGATGACGCGCAATTCGTAGTCGAGCCGCTCGCGCACTGGCTGGCTGCTGGCGCGTTCACCATAGCGCCGTCTCAGGCCCTCTTCGCACAAACGGCGCAGGTAAGTCTGAGGCGTTTCGCCCGGCGGGACTTGGAACTCGGGCAGGTGGTAGCCCTTGAACGACAGGTCCACGTTGCAGCGTTCGGCCACCAACAAGGTGTTGTTGAGCGCCTCTGGCACTTCGGCAAAGAGGCGCTGCATTTCCTCGGCTGTGCGCAGGTAATACGAGTCGTCGGTCATCCTCATGCGGTCCTTGTCGGTCAGCAAGGAGTTAGTCTGGATGGCCAGGAGGATGTCCTGCAATTTGGCGTCGGAGGGGTCGATGTAATGCACGTCATTGGTGGCCAGGTAACGGGCGGAATAGCGCGCGCCCAGTTCCACCAGGCGGCGGTTCAGGTCGGTGATTTCCTTGATGTTGTGATGTTGGAGTTCGACGAAGAAACGATCTGGGCCGAAGACGTCGTAGTAGAAGTTCATGCGTCGCACGGCTTCCTGGGGGTTTTCCTCCAGCAAGGCGCGCGGGATTTCAGCCGACATGCAGCCGGTGGTGCAAATCAATCCCTCGGAATGGGAGGCCAGGAATTCATGGTCAATGCGAGGGTAATAGTAGAAGCCCTCCAACTGCGCTGCCGTGGCGATCTTGAGCAGGTTCTTGTAACCGGTCTCGTTCTCGGCCAGGAGCAGCAGGTGGTACGAAGAGCGGTCGAGTTTCGAATCGCGGTCCTTCATGCCGCGCGCGGCCATGTAGGTCTCCATGCCGATAATGGGCTTGACGCCGGCCGTGGTAGCCGCATTGTAAAAGTCTATGACCCCGAACATGGTGCCATGATCGGTAATGGCAACGGCTGGCATGTCCAGTTCTTTGACGCGCTGAACTAACTTCTTGATATTCGAGAAGCCATCCAGGAGCGAGTATTCGGTGTGGACGTGCAGGTGGGCGAAGGACATACCGGGCAGGGGATGTAAATCGAAAGGGGGACCGCTACGGGTTGCGAGTTGGGAGTGATTGGATTATAGCACGAAGGTTCTATGGTCGAGTAGGCAATTGTCTTAAAATATGGTGGTTCGCGAGCCAGGGAGCCGTACAGGGACACGCGGGCCTGACCCCCCTTCTCGCTTCCTCATCACAGAGGCTATGTTACAATATCAGCGGTTGGCTAATCTCGAATTTATACCTGGCACGGTCATGAATTGCGGTTTTCTGTCGCCTGTTTTGCAGGGCTATGTCTCGACAGGGTCTCGATGAACTCGACCCGGCGGGTCTCGATGAGGTCTCGATGAACTCGACCCGGCGACTCGACCCGGCGGGTCTCGATGAACTCGCCCCGGCGGCTCGACCCGGCGGCCTTCGGCATGAGCGCTCAGGCAAACGCTCAGGGCAGGCTGCTCAGGCGAACGCTCAGCACAGCGCCCCCAGCCCCTTATCATCCCCGTAGGGGACTCCCGCAGGGAGAGGAGAGCAGCAGAGCAAGAATCGGGTGTATTTCGGTGACTGAGATTTGTAGAATGGGCGTAACTGCTTACCAGGCAGCCATTGGGTCGAAATCGAGCCTGTTGGAAGGAGCGCGAGACAGGATTTCAAGGATGAAAGGATTTTTTTGTCTTTCGTTGAACGGCCATCCTTTCTATCCTTTCCATCCTGTTCGACAGGGTAAGCAGTTACGAATGGACATAGATTTAGAGAAGGAGCACCCATGAACACCCCTGTCACTGATTTCCACCAAATGGCCGAAGATTACCGCCGCATCGAGCAGGCCATCCTGTACCTTGAAAACCATGCTCATTCCCAGCCCGAACTGAGTGAGATCGCTTCGGCAGTCGGACTGAGCGAATTCCACTTCCAGCGTCTATTCAGCCGCTGGGCCGGCATCAGTCCCAAACGTTTCTTGCAATTCCTCACGAAAGAAGGCGCAAAAGAGCTGCTGGCTCGCTCCGAGAACTTGCTGGAGGCAGCCTATGGCGTAGGCCTTTCGAGTCTGGGACGTCTGCACGACTTGTTCGTCACGACCGAGGCGGTCACGCCGGGCGAGTATAAATCCGGCGGGGCTGGTGTGACCATCCGCTACGGGCTGCACGACACACCGTTTGGCAAAGCCTTGATCGGCGTCACCGAGCGCGGAATCTGTCACCTGGGCTTCGTCCAGGGCAGTGAGGGCAAGGCCATAGATGCGCTGGCCTCGGACTGGCCAGAAGCCCGGATGGTCGAAGATCACCGCGCCACTGCGCCATTGGTTGGGCCGATCTTCGAACTGGATCAGAGCAGGGCCGCGCCCTTGCGCTTGCACCTACGCGGCACGAATTTCCAGCTCAAAGTGTGGGAGGCGCTGCTGCGCATCCCGCCCGGAAGCGTAATCACTTATGAGGGCCTGGCTGTCCGGGCCGGGCATGCGGGAGCGAGCCGGGCGGTAGGGAGCGCGCTCGGGCGCAACCCGGTCGCGGTGCTGATTCCCTGTCACCGCGTCATTCGCAAGTTGGGTGAATTCGGGAATTACCGCTATGGCGCTGCCCGCAAGAAGGCGCTGTTGGGCTGGGAAGCGGCGTACTTATCAAGCACGCTGGTCGAGTAGGCCGCAAGCCGTACCGCCCGCCCTGGTGTTCGGGCCAGGGAAATCACATTTTCAATCGCTGGTCTCGATACGCCCCTCAAAGAACATTCGGGGCTACTCGACCAGCAGTATAAGGAAAGAATGAAAACCAAAATCTGGCTGGCTTTACTGGCACTTTACATCGTTTGGGGTTCGACCTACCTGGCAATTCGATTCGCGGTGGAGACTATCCCGCCGTTCATGTCGGCCGGGCTGCGTTTCCTCGTCTCAGGCGCGATCCTGCTCATCTGGCGGCGCGCCGCCGGGGACTCGCGGCCTACGCTGCGCCAGTGGCGCTCGACCGCCATCGTCGGCACTTTCCTGCTATTGGGCGGCAATGGGCTGGTCTCGTTCGCCGAACGGGTCGTCCCGTCGGGGGTTGCGGCGCTGATCATCGGCTCGATGCCGCTGTGGATGGTGGGGATCGAGGCCGTGCGGCCGGGCGGCGTCAGGCCCAACTGGCAGGCCGTCCTGGGACTGCTGGTCGGTTTTGGCGGCATCTTCCTGCTGACCGGCCCGTCTGCGTTGACCGGCAACGGGCAGGCGTTCGACCCGCTGGGCGTGGGCGCGTTACTGGCCGCCGCCTTCCTGTGGTCGGTCGGTTCGATCTACAGCCGCAACGCCGACATGCCCAGGTCTTCGCTGGTATCTACCGGCGCGCAGATGTTGGCTGGCAGCGCGGCACTGATGACCGTCAGCGGGCTGGCGGGCGAATGGAACGGCTTCAGCCTGACCGCAGTTGCACCAACTTCCTGGCTGGGGCTGGCCTATCTCATCACTTTCGGTTCGCTGGTGGGCTTCGTCTCGTATGGCTGGCTGCTGCAAAACGCGCCGGTCTCACTGGTCGCCACTTACGCCTACGTCAACCCGCTGGTGGCGGTCTTCCTGGGCGCCTGGCTGGCAAACGAGACCCTCAACGCCCGCATCCTGATCGCCGGGCTGGTCATCATTGGCTCGGTGGCGTTGATCAACCAATCGAAACCCGGCAAAGCCAAAGTCGCCGCGGAAGAAGCGGTGTAGATTGCTTCGTCCGATTAGAAAGGGTATGACCCACTTGCACAAGGAGTGTGAATGAATTTTTCAGACAAAATCCTCGACTCCCGTAAATCGCTGCTCGGCCTGACGCCCTTGCTCAAGCGCGCCGAAGATGCGGCCGAGGGCGGCTGCGGCGTTCTGGGCCTGGCGGCCAACGTCCCCATCCGGGGCAAACACGTCCTGACCGCCTCGACCCAGATGCACAACCGCGGCAATGGCAAGGGCGGCGGTATCGCCATGGTCGGCCTCGACCCGGCTCAGGCCGGGGTAGACGCGGCCACCCTGCGCAGCCACACTCTGCTGCAAATTGCCCTGCTCGACCCATCCGCCCGGGCCGAGGTCGAGGCGGAGTTCATCACGCCGCACTTCGACATCGCTCATGCCTACGAATTACCCCATGCGGAGGACCTTCGAGAGGTGGACGGTCTCGAGGTGCGCCCGCCGGATGTGTGGCGGTACTTCGTGCGCGTCAAACCGGACGTTTTGGCTGCGTTCGCTTACGAGAGCGGACTCTCCTCTTTGGGCCCTCGCGCCCTGGAAGATGAGTTCATCTACCAGAACACGTACAGACTCAACGTCAAGTTCTATGCCAGTTTGGGCGAGAAGCGCGCCTTCGTGTTGAGTCACGGGCGCAACTTGTCGATGCTGAAGATCGTCGGCTACGCTGAGCAGGTGGTGGAATATTACCGGCTCGAAGAACAGACCGCCCACGTGTGGATCGCCCATCAACGCTACCCCACCAAGGGCCGCGTCTGGCATCCGGGCGGGGCGCACCCGTTCATCGGGTTGAACGAGGCCCTGGTCCACAACGGCGACTTCTCCAATTACCACGCCGTCAGCGAGTACCTGCGCCAGCGCAACATTGGGCAATTGTTCCTGACCGACACCGAGGTCAGCGTGCAGTTGTTCGACCTGTGGGACCGGGTCTACGGCTATCCGCTGGAAATTACATTGGAAGCCATGGCGCCGACCACCGAACACGACTTTGCCATGTTACCGCCCGTAAAGCAAGACCTCTATCGCGCTGTGCAGCGGACTCACATCCACGGCTCGCCGGACGGCCCCTGGTTCTTCATCGTCGCCCGCTCGAACGCCGACGAGGACCGTTTCGAACTGCTCGGCATCACGGATACTTCGATGCTACGGCCGCAAGTGTTTGCGTTGTCAGAGAATATTCACCCCAACCCATCTCCCTCAGGGAGAGGGGCAAGTGGTGAGGGAAAAGTGCAGATCGGGTTGATCGCCTCTGAAAGACAGGCCATCCATGCCTGTCTGCGCTCGCTGGCTACGGAGGATAGCCGCTTCAAGCCTTACGCCGACAAATACTGGAACGCGCGCGGCGGCTCGTACACGGATGGCGGGGCGTTCCGGTTTACCGTCACCCCGGATGAGACCCTAAAGGTCTTTACAGAACATCCCCAAAGTGAGAATGAGACTGAGACCTTTAGGGTCTTGGAATGCAAGAACAAATTTGGCCAAGCCGTGACCCTGCTCCCCGGCCGGGTCCACGCCCCGGCGCGGCTGGAACCCGACCGGGCCGGTGAAGCCTTCCGCTGGGATTGGCAAAACGCGCTCATCCGCGCATACGATGACGGCGGCCCGCTGACGGCCTGGGAAGTCATGCGGCCGCAATTGCCGGGCCTGGGCTGGAACGAACTGGCCTGGGGGCTTGGCTGGCTGGCAGATTTCGGTCACAAAGGGGCCGGCGAGTTCCACTTTGCCCGCGAAACACTGACCCTCATCCGCGACCGACGCGCTGAGTTGGGAAACAAGAAACGGGCGTCGCTGCTGGCGATGGTGGATGAAAGCCTGAAAGATTTGTTCGACGGAATTGACGTAATGTGTAAAGACGTAATGCGTAAAGACGTAATACGTAAACCGCTTACGGATTACGCATTACGCATCACTTGGGACACCCGCCACACCATCACTGCACCCCCATTATCCTCCGCCACCCTCATCCTGGACGCCCTCGGCTTTCCTCCCGAAGGCGAGGAGGCCGCGGCGCGCTGGATCGTCGCAGCCTACAAACGGGGTTGGAAGAATTTCGTTGTCTATAATTGGCGCGGGGGGCGCTTTGCCGGAGCAGGGCTCGGCGCAAACAGCAGAGGCGTCACCATCCACTTGTACGGCGACGTCGGCGATTACGCCGCTTCGGGGCTGGACGGGGCCGAAGTCCACCTGCACGCCGACGGGCAAGACCAACTCGGTCAAATCATGAAGTCGGGTAAACTGGTGGTCCACGGGGATGTGGGGCAAACGTTCCTTTACGGGGCCAAGGGCGGCGAAATCTATGTGCTTGGCTCGGCGGCGGGGCGTCCGCTCATCAATGCGGTGGGACGGCCGCGCGCGGTGATCAACGGCACGTGCCTCGACTACCTGGCTGAGTCGTTCATGGCTGGCGACCCGCACAACGGGGGCGGATTCGTCATCGTCAACGGCGTGACCTACACCGAGGACGGGCATCTGGTTGACTTGCCCACCCCTTACCCCGGCGGCAATTTATTTTCGCTGGCTTCGGGCGGGGCCATCTTCCTCCGCGACCCGCACCGCCGGGTGGACGAGGATCAACTCAACGGCGGGGCATTCGACGATTTAACGGAAGCAGATTGGGGGTTGATCGAACCGTACCTGTTCGAGAACGAGAGATTGTTCGGGATTCGCGTCGAAGATTTGTTGACGGTGGACGGCGTCCGCTCGTCCCCCTTCCAAGTGTATCGCAAGGTGGTGGTCCGGGAACAGACTGCCATTTTGACGGAAAATGCTAATCGCTAGGAGTAAAAAATGGATGCAAAAGATTTGTTGAAACGTGTCAAGGAAGACAGCCTCAAGTTCGTCTCGCTGCAATTTTCGGACGTGACCGGGGCGGTCAAGAGCGTGGACATGCCCGTCAAGGGGCTGGAAGGCGCGCTGGAAGAAGGAGTGTGGTTCGACGGTTCGTCGGTGGAGGGCTTTGCGCGCATCCAGGAATCGGACATGCGCCTGGTGCTGGACCCCGACACCTACGCAGTGCTGCCCTGGGCGGCCGAGGAGCGCAAGCGCGGTCGGGTGTTCTGCGATATTTATACCCCCGATGGCCAGCCCTTCGAGGGCGATCCGCGCGGGACTCTGAAACGAATGCGCGCCAGGATTGCCGAACGCGGCTGGACGCTCAACATTGGCCCCGAGCCGGAGTTCTTCTTGTTCAAGCGAGCAGACGCCAATGGAGGAAGCGTCCATCCTGTTCCGCACGATGTGGGAGGGTATTTCGACTTTTCTCCCAGTGATGAGGCGGTGCGGGTGCGCACGGAATTGATGGATGCGCTGAGCAAGATGGGGCTGGAAATCGAGGTCGGCCATCATGAGGTGGCGCTCGGCCAGCATGAGATTGATTTCCGCTTCACGGATGCGCTGCGGGCGGCCGATAATGTGCTGACGTTGAAGTATACGGTCAAAGCCATTGCCGCCAAGCATGGCCTGGTGGCTTCGTTCATGCCCAAGCCGATTTATGGCATCAACGGCTCGGGGATGCACTGCCATCAGTCGCTGTTCGATGTGCAGGGAAACAATCTGTTCTTCGACGAGCAGGATGAGTTCAAACTCTCGAAGATTGCCTATCATTTCATCGCCGGACAGTTGAAACATGCCCGAGCGCTGGCGGCGGTGGTATCGCCAACGGTCAATTCGTACAAGCGGTTGGTGCCAGGTTACGAGGCGCCGGTCTACATCGGCTGGGCGCAGATCAACCGGTCGGCGCTGATTCGCATCCCGCGCTATAACGAGGGACGTCCAAAGTCGGTGCGCGCCGAGTTGCGTTTCCCTGATCCGTCCTCCAATCCGTACCTGGCCTTTACGGCCATGCTGGCGGCTGCGCTGGATGGCATCGAAAAGAAGATGAATCCGCCTGCGCCGCTCAACAACGTCAACCTGTATCATCTGACGAAGGAGGAGCGCGCCAAGATGGGCGTGGGTGAACTGCCCGGTTCGCTGGCAGAGGCCCTGTCTGAACTGGACAAGGACGAGGTGTTGAAGGCCGCCTTAGGGCCGGTCATTTATGATGCCTTCACCCGCGCCAAGTGGGAAGAGTGGGACGCTTACCGGTTGCATGTGACGGATTATGAGGTGGAGAGGTATTTAGAGACGGCGTAAAAGCAAGGAAGATATAGTAAGTAGTTTGACAATGTCACATTTTCGTATAGTTGTCATTGCGAGGAGCGTTCTTTGCGACGAAGCAATCCCCTCGCAAAACAGGAGACTGCTTCGCTTTGCTCGCAGCGACAGAAAGCATAGAGTTTTATAGAGCAAGTGTCTAATATGACATTGTCGAATTACTCATCTCGTAATCCGAATGATACCCGTCTGAGGAGGAAAATGTGTCCCAACAACATTTGGTAGCCGTCGTGGGGGCAGGTCCGGCCGGCTTATTTGGTGCGCGCGAACTAGCCAACCAGGGTGTGCGCGTGGTCTTGTTCAACCGCGATATAAAACCGGGCGGGCTGGCAGAATATGGCATTTATCCCGCCAAGCACAGCATGAAAGAGGGTCTGCGCCATCAATTTCGTCAGATACTCGAACATCCTAACATTGACTATTATGGCCACATCACCATCGGCTTGCAGGGAGACCTGTCGCTCGATGACTTGCGCGCCTTGGGATTTCAGGCCATCCTGGTCACGGCCGGTGCGCAAGGTACCAAATGGCTAGGGCTGCCCGGTGAGGATCTCACCGGCGTCTATCACGCCAAAGATGTGGTCTACCACTACAATCAATTGCCTCCCTACAGCCTCAAGAAATTTCGCTTCGGAAAGCGATGCGCCATCGTGGGCGCCGGCAACGTCATGGCCGACATCGCCCGCTACCTGATTCGCGAGCAAAAGGTCGAAGAGGTGATTGCCGTTGTGCGGCGCGGCCCGATGGAAGTCAAATTCGATAAAAAAGAAATGGAACACATCATCGCCAACCTCGACCTGTCGGCCCTGGAAGCCGAAATTGCCCGCATTGGCCCGCTCATGCAAGCGATCGGTCAGGACCCGCAAGCGGCTCACGCTGCAATTTTGGAACCCCTGCCCAAAGCGGATCCCCCCACCTCATCCACCCGCTTCCGTTTCCAATTCCTGAGTTCACCTGTCCAAATGCTGGGCCAAAACGGCCTGCTCACCCATCTTGAGATCGAAGACACCATTCTCGTCCTGCAAGGTAATGAAACCAAAGCCAAAGGCAGCGGACGCAAGCGCCTGCTAGACGTAGAGACGGTCATCTTTGCCATCGGCGACAAGGTGGACGATACCTTTGGCTTGCCGGTCGAATGGAACGAATTCGTCAAAAACCCCACTCCTGTCTTCCCGATCAACGGCTTATCGTATGAAGCCTTCGATCCGCAGACCGGTCGGCCCATCGAGGGGGTATTCGTGGGCGGCTGGTCGCGCAAGGCCAGCGACGGTTTAGTCGGCTATGCCCGCAAAGACGGCATCAACGCCGCCCGCGCCGTCTTGCAATACCTTAGCACCCAATCACCACGACCTGACAGCCTGGCAAACGTGAAACAGAAAATCGAAAGCCTCCACAAGCCGGTGGTCACCAAACAAGATATCAAACGTTTGGAGGCCCTCGAAGCGGCCACAGCCCAACAACGCGGCCTGGAAGAATTCAAATTTGCGACCGATGAAGAAATGCTAGCGGCTATGGGGTTAGCGGTTGTCATGTAACGGCCTTGAGCCGCCCTATTGACCATTCGATTTTTGTCGCATAGAATCGCGCCATAAACCACAAAGTCGTCTGGTTCTCTGACTGACCATGTGCAGGGCAAGATTGACCCGGAAACGAGCCAGGCGACTGAGGAGAAACGATGTCCGAACATTTGACCAAGATCATTGCAGCCATCATAGACGGCGACGCCGAAGCCGCCCAGGAAAGCGCCCAATCTGCTCTGGCAGCCGGCCTCGACCCGCTGCTCATCTTGAACGAAGGCTTGATGCGCGGCGCAGACGACGTGGGTAAACGCTTCGAACGCGGAGAATACTTCCTCCCCGAACTGATGCTGGCCGGGCGCGCCTTGAAAGCCGCCATGGACATCGTCAAGCCGGCCCTGCTCGAAAAATACTCCGGCGCCGATAGTCAGGTAAAAGGCATTGTCGTAGCCGCCACGGTGCAAACCGACATCCATGACATCGGCAAGAACATCGTCGCCTCTATGCTCATGGCCGCCGGCTTCGAGGTGGTAGACATGGGCGTAGATGTGCCTATCAAAGCCATCATAGACAAAGCCGAGGAACTTGGCGCCCAAGTCATTGCGCTTTCGGCGCTCTTGACGACCTCCATGCCCTTCATCAAAGACCTCATCGAATTGCTAAAGGCGCGCGGCTTGCGCGAAAAATACATTGTCCTGGTGGGGGGCGCCTCCGTCACGGAAGAATGGGCCAAAAGCATCGGCGCAGACGGCACGGCCCGCAATGCTGCCGAGGCCGTCCAACTAGCGCGCAAACTCATCGGAGCCTGACGTGCTGAACTACCTGGAAATCCTCGACCGCGCCAACAACGGCCCCTATATAAGCGAAGAAAACTGGGACCTCGAAAAGGTCGCTATGACCGCCCGCCGGCTGGTCAAAAAAATCAAAGTCGAATACGACCCTAACGAAATCGTCACCTCCGATCCGACCCTTGCCGATGCCATCTACCAGGCCGGCTACGAAATGGCCGTCGAGTTGGGCGCTTACAGCCGTTCCACCGAACGCATCATCGAACTCTCTCAGGAAGAAATCGACCAGGGGATTCGGAACATGCCGCAAGCGCTGGTGATGGGCGAAGGCAAGGATGCCCGCACCCTGCGCGCTCGTCGTCTGGACGATGATTTGCCGCCGTTGTTCTTTGGCGGCTCACCAGGGACGCCGGTGCCAGAACGTTACTTCCTACAAAACGTCATGTCCTATATGCAGGAACCGCTCATAGACCTGGCCACCTGCGGCACGCTGACCGAGGTGGATGGCCGCGAAGTGCGCACTGGCAATCCCATCGAAATCGTCTCCACACGCCGCGAACTCCAATACATGCGCCAAGCCCTCAAGCGCGTTGGACGCGCGGGCATGGGCATGCTGGCGGCGCAGTCCAGCGTCTCGGAATTGGGCGACCTGGCAGTGGCGCACCCCGATTACCTGCGTCCGTGTGATTCGCACCTTGTGCCGATTCTGAACGAACTCAAGATGGACCACCGCAACATTTCGCGTGCGGTCAACTCGCTCGAATACGGCATGATCAACGCCTCCCTGCCGTGTGTCATCGTAGGCGGCCTGGGCGGCGGACCGGTTGGCTCGGCTATCATCAACGTAGCCTCCTATCTGATTGCCAACCTGACCTGCCTGGCCGATTACCACATCCTGCACCCCATCCACGTGCGACATGTAGCCACCTCCACGCGCGAGGTGTTGTGGGTCATCAGTGCCACCGGTCAGGCCTTTGCCCGCAACGCGCCCGCCATTCTCGTGGCCGACATCTACCCCAAGTCGGGCGCCGGAACGCGAGAATTGCTCTACGAAACGGCTGCCAATGCCATCGTCAACGCCGTGACCGGCAGCCACCTGGAAGGCTGCGGCTCGGCCGACGGCAGCCTTCCCCACTGCTCTGGCCTCGAAGCGCGCTGGATGGCCGAGTGTGCACTAGCCTCGCACAAGATGAAAATGTCTCTCAAAGAAGCCAACGATTGGATTCTGCGTCTGCTGCCCCGCTATGAACATGTCTTTACTCAGGATGGCAACCCCGGCTTGCCCTTCGACCAGGTGTACGACCTGCAGACCATTCAGCCAAAGGATTTCTGGCTTGAGATGTACGAGGAAGTCAAAACGGAATTACAAGATATGGGTTTAAAGGTATAACCTCATCACAGGTATTCCAGGGCAGCGCGCCCTGATATCGAGTCAAACCCTAATTCCTGAAGGAGGAACTCACCTATGACTCTCCCTGTAATGATCGTCATCAACCTCTTGATTGTGGTCGTCCTTGGCCTATTGGCCAAATTCGTCAAAGTTGGCGCTGATGAAGAAGGCAAAGGCGGCTGGAACTTCAACTTTACCACCTCTGACTTGATCATCCTGGCCGTCATCGGCGCGATTGCGGGCGTCGTCAACACCGGCACCGGCATTGCCTGGGCAGCCGCCAACTCAGCCGGCGGCCCGCTGGCAGGCGCAGCCTTGCAAGGCGCCTTCATGTGGGCCTACTTGCTGGCTTACTACCTGGTGCGCAAACCGGGCAGCATGTTGATCGTCGGCCTGCTCGAAACGGGCATGGAGGCCCTGTTAGGCAACCCATCTGGCGTAGCCACACTGGGCTGGGGCTTCACCCAGGGCCTGGCCGCCGAAATCGTAATGGCCATTTGCAATTACAGCAAGTTCGGCTGGTGGGCCTTCTTCCTGGCCGGCATGGCTACCTCGCAGTTCGGCACAGTCTGGACTGCCTGGTTATTCGGCTGGGATAGCACTCCCGAAGTCGTCGGCCAATACTGGATGGCAACCCCCATCAACATGATTTCTGGCGCGATCTTCTCTGGTCTGCTCGGCTGGTGGCTCGGCAAGATGATCGAACGCACTGGCCTGGTACGAGCCACGCGCAAATAACCACAGCGCTTCAACGCACCGCCTGGCGTTTCGACTCAGCAAGGTCAACGAAAGTCGCTGGGACGTCTTCTAAAATGCTGGGGCGGCAGCAACCCACGTAGGGAGCGCCGCCCCGACCTTTATTCATGTCGATTCCCCCCCACAGAACACCGAACTATCAATCTACCTGTACGAACTTTTCAGGTTTGGTGCCGCAAATGGGGCAGGCTTCGGTCGGCTTGCCGAATTCGATGTAGCCGCAGATGGGGCAAAGGTAGAACTCGACACCTTCCAAGTCTTTGCCTTGCTGCACAGCCTCCAGGGCCTTTGCGTACAGTTTGGCATGTACCTGCTCGGCCTCCACCGCGTACCCAAACATGCGTTTGGCCTTGTGCGCCTCGGCTTCGGCCCTTTGTACCATAGGCGGATACATCTGGGTAAACTCGTAAGTCTCGCCTTCGATGGCGGCTTGCAGATTTTCGGCCGTCGAGCCAATGCCGTCCATGGCCTTCAGATGTCCTTCAGCATGAATGCGCTCGGCTTCTGCTGTCATGCGGAAGAGACGAGCAATGTTCTTGAAGCCTTCCTTCTCGGCCTGTTTGGCAAAGGCGCGATATTTCTGATTGGCCTGGCTTTCACCAGCAAAGGCCTCTTTCAAGTTTGTTGAAGTGTCGTTCATAGTTAACCTCCTATACGACTATACAAGACTGTTTGCTCTTCCGCTTGTGGAATTTGTCACCTTTTTCCCCTGTCGAAAGCCCCAATTAACGCTCGATGCCCATCGAGGCTTGCACAGCCGCAAACCCCAACGCATTAGCGCCCAAGTGTGTCCCAATGACAGGCGTAACGTTCAAAAACAAAATATCGCGCGGCAGGGATGGACTGATTTCGTCCATCATGCGTTTCAAAAAGGAACGCGCCCGCGCCTCTGCGCCGGTGTGCAGAATAGCCAGGCGTTCCATCATACCGCACGAGCGCAACAACGAAGCCATGCGCTCATTAGCCTGTTCGGTTGTCCGCACAACCCCAAGCGCCTTGACGACCCCGCCAGCCAATTCGATGATCGGCCTGATGGACAACAAACCTCCCAGAGCAGCCACAGCCGCCGGCACGCGACCGCTGCGGCGCAGGTTTTCCATCGTATCCAGCGCAGCATACACCCGCAAGCGTTCCTGCACCGAACGTACCGCCTCCAGCGCGGCCTGCAAACCTTTCTCGGCCGCTTCGGCGGCTGCAAGAACCTGGAATCCAACCCCCAACGAGAGCGAACCGCTATCTATAACGGTTATGCGGTCGAGGAAATCCATGGCCGCCCGGCGGGCAATATTCACGGTGGTGGTCAATTGCGCTGCCGTATGGATAGATAAGATGTGGTCACAACCCTGCTCGAATAAGTGCTTTTAACAAGTAGAAAATGCATCCAAAGAAGGCGCAGCCGTAGTAGGGGGAATTTTCATGCTCGGCAACCGCGCGTAAAACTCCTCCCGTGAAATACCTTTCCCGTCGGCATATTCCTGTCCATCGAGAATCAAAAAGGTGGGAACGACCTCCAGGCCGTAGCGTTCGATCAGGTCTTGGGGCAGGTCGGAGGTCGAATCGGTGACAAGGCCAAGTTTCATAGATTGACACAAGAGCGATCGAAAACGCCCTTACTCGATGGAAAGGATGAAATGATAATGCGGCTGCCCCCCGTCTTGAACTTCTATCTCCTGTTCTGGGTATGCCTCGCGCACTCTGTCGGCAATGCGATTGGCCTCTGCTACCTTCAAGTCTTCACCGTAGAACAACGTGATCAACTCTTGCCTGGCAGCCTCGGCTTTTTCCAACAAGCACAACACGGCTTCTTCGACGGACTGCGCCGAACAAACCAGTTTTCCGTCCAACAAAGCAATGGCCTGGCCCTTTTCGACGTTCACGCCGTCGATTTCTACGCTGCGCGTGGCAACGGTAATTTCACCCGACTTCACCAGCGTCAGTGACTTATTCATCTTTTCTGCCACGGTTGCCACCTCGCCGTCTGGGTCGAGCGCCAGCATAGCAGCCAACCCCTGCGGCACGGTGCGGGTTGGCACCACCACGACCTCTTTCACGGTCACTTCTTTGGCTTGATTGGCCGCCAGGATAATGTTCTTATTGTTCGGCAGGATGATGACTTTGTCTGTCGGCAGATTCTCGAAAGCGGCCAGAATTTCCTGCGTGCTGGGATTCATCGTTTGTCCGCCTTCTACAATGGCCGCCACGCCCAAACTGGCAAAGATACGGCTCAATCCTGGCCCCGGCGAGACCGCCACCACCGCCACCTGCCCCGGCTCGATGTTGGCCAATTCCAATTTGTCGCCCCTTGACCTCTGATCGATTTCATCCATCTGCGCCACCAAGTTCTCCATAGCCACTTTGGTAATCGTTCCCAGTTCCATGATGTAATCAATCGGACGATAGCGATTTTCCAATGGCACGTGGATGTGCATACGATACATCCCATCCCCTTCGCCCACCTGGATAGACGTGCCCATCTCCTCCAGGCGGCTATAGAAGGACCGCAAATCCAACTCCCCTTGCGGATAAAAATCTACCACCACCTCGAAATCCTGCCCTTCTTCCACTTCTTCCATGGCGCTCTCCAGGTTCATAGCCGAAAGCGGTTGCACGCTGACCAGCGGCGTGTCCAGCGGCTGCCCGTAGATGTGACGCAACATGCCTTCCAGGATGAAGAACAAGCCCTTACCGCCCGAATCGACCACCCCGGCTTGTTTGAGGACGGGCAACAACTCCGGCGTTCGTTCGACGGATTCATCGGCCGCCTTCACGACTATCGCCAGAATCTCGATCGGGTCTTGCGTGGACCCGAGGCCTGCTTCCGCTGCTGCAGCCACATCCTTGGCAACGGTCAGAATCGTCCCCTCCACCGGGCGCACGACCCCCTTATAAGCCGTATCGCGCGCCTCGGCAAACGCCTTCACCAGCGCCGGCCCGTCCAACACTTCCTTGCCTTGCAAGCCGCGCGAAAACCCGCGCCACAATTGCGAAAGAATCACGCCCGAATTGCCGCGCGCACCCATCAACGCGCCCTGCGAGATTGCCGCCGCCATTTCACCCACGTTACGATGCCCCAAATTGCTGATTTCGTTATAGGCCGATTGCATGGTGAGAACCATGTTCGTGCCGGTATCTCCATCAGGCACCGGGAAGACATTTAGCGCATTGACCGTCTGCTGGTTGGTGCGCAACCAGGTCAAGCCGGCCTCCACCAGCCGCTTGAGCGCCTGCCCGTCCATCGGCGCCTTACGGAATTTCTCCAGCCTCTTCTGGGTGTCAGGGAACTCCAAAACCATGCTGTTTCTTGCTCCTTTGTTCGTCAATCTGTATCGCTGACACGCAGACCGGCAACATGCACATTGACCGAGTTGACGCGCAGGCCCAATGCCTTTTCCACATGGTATTGAACCGTGTTGGCCACACTGGTAGCCACCGAAGTGATGCGTGTTCCGTATTCTACGACAATATAAATTTCGATGTCTATATGTTCACCGTCATAACGAACCGAAACGCCTCGCATCGGCTCGCGAGTAATGGTGTGCGCCAGGCCCTCTGCCAGATTCTTGGGGGCCAGACCCACTACGCCATACGACTCCAACGTTGCATGATAAGCAATCGTCGCTACAGCGCGTGGGGAGATGTGAATACTTCCTAAAGATGTCATTTCTTCGCCCATAGGTCATCCTCTGTTAGTTTAACAACGTGACTTGAAGAAGGATACGATGTGTGGTAAAATGCCCTGCCTGCAAAAGCAGGTAGAAGATGCAATTATAGCAAGAAAGGATTGTTCGAAATGGCAAAATGCGCTCACTGTGGAAAGGTGACCACCTTCGGCCATAATCGGTCGTTCTCGATGCGCGCCACCAATCGCGCGTTCAAACCAAACTTGCAAAAAATCACGGTTTACGAGGGCAACCGCAAGGTCAAGAAAGTGCTGTGCGCCAGGTGCATTCGCACCCTGACCAAATCAGCGGCTTGATGTTTTCCTTTCCTTCTCGACACAAATCGCGGCGCAAGCCGTGATTTTGTTTTACTTTGCCCTGCTGGGCGCCTGGCGGACAAGGCGGTCTACCCCTCGACACGCTGCCCCCTGGAGAGCATCATGGCAATGCTGCCTTGCGCAACGCGCTCAAGCCGGCTGCAATGCCTTGCGGATGCTCGAACACCGCCGTCGCCGAAACGAAAGCATCGGCGCCGGCCGCCCGCAACTTCGGCAAATTAGAAGGGGAAATGCCGCCGTCCACCTCCAGCCAGGCGGGGGAGGCCAATTCGTCCAATTTGCGGCGCAAGGCGGCTACCCGCGCCAGACAACCCTCCTGAAAAGTTTGCCCCGCATAGCCCGGCTGGACGCACATCACCAATACCAGGTCTATCGAGTGCAACACCGGAAAAAGCGCTTCGACCGGCGTATCGGGATTGAGCGTAACGCCCGCTTTGCAGCCCAAAGTTTTGATACGTTCCAATGTGCGCGACAGGTTGGGGCAGGTTTCCACATGCACGGTCAGGTGGGCAGCGCCTGCTTGGGCAAAGGCTTCCAGCAGATTTTCTGGTTGACTAACCATCAAATGTACATCCAGCGGAAGCGTCGTGGCGCGCTTGCAGGCTGATACGATGAAAGGTCCCATCGTCAGGTTGGGGACGAAGTGGCCGTCCATCACATCTATGTGAATCCAGTCTGCGCCGGCCGCCTGGCAGGCCTGTAAGGCAGCGCCCAAGTGCAAGAAATCAGCCGAGAGGATGGAGGGGGCAAGAACGATTGGTTTTGCGATTTGCATGTTTTCAAGGTGCGCACGGGCCAATTTTACGCAGGGAGCGTTCTGACCGTTGCGCAGGCGGCAACGTTCATCGAATGGGCGGGTTGTACGTAAAATACACCCACATCCAAAAGGGGATCAAGCCGCCCACGGCAATCAGCGCCAGCAGCCCCAGCGCCACCGACAGCCAGTCAATGTCTAGGGGAGCGGCAAGGGGAGCGGGTTCCGGCTCGGGAATAGGGGCGGGCCGGTAAACTGTGGCCGTTTCAGGCGTCAGCGTGAGCGAAGCGGGGAGTTCCGGTTGCGTTCCGAAGCGCAGCAACACCCGTCCAAGTTGATCGGCCGTCCGATAGCGGGCAGAAGGTTCCTTGGAAAGCACCTTTTCCACGATTTGTTCGAGCGGTTCGGGGATGTCGGGCAAGTACTCACGGATGGGGGCCGGCCGGGCTTCCAAGTGCATACGCGCCAGTTCTTCGGGCGTGAAACCGTTGAACGGCAGCGAACCGGTCAACAACTCGTACAAAACGATGCCCAGCGAGTACACATCGGAGGCCGGCGAGGGCGGTTCACCGGCCGCCTGTTCGGGAGAGAAGTATTGCGGCGAGCCCCACACGATGTCGCTGTGTTCGTCGGGGTGAATGGTGGCCAGGGCGCGGGCAATGCCAAAGTCGGTCACTTTCAGACGCTTGTCCGGCGTGACCAGCATGTTGTGGGGTTTCACGTCACAATGCACCAGGCCAGCGCGGTGGGCATAGCCAATGCCAGCGCAGCCTTGCACGATGAGAGGGATGGCCTCTTCGATGGGAAAACGTCCACGCTGCCGCAGCAGAGTCTTGAGGTCAGAGCCGGGGACGTGTTCCATGACGATGAATAACTGGCCATGGTCCAAACCAAAATCATGTACGGTGACGATGTTGGGATGCGACAGGTTAGCGGCCGCCCGCGCCTCCTGGCGAAAACGTTCCTGAAAGGCCTGGTTGTTTGTGTAGTCGGGGCGCAAGATTTTGACGGCCACATAACGCTCTAGCATCAGGTCGCGGCCGCGGAAGACCTCGGCCATGCCACCGGAGCCAACGCGCTGGAGCAGTTGATAACGGTTGTTGAGACGTGCGCCTGTCTGCATAGGGCGATTATATCATTGACGCCGCACAGGGTATAATTCCGCTCATCATGCGTAAAGCAATGGTCATCTACAATCCGGCCGCCGGGCGCTTCCCGGTGCGACCTTTCATCGGCGCCGTCGAGAAAGAACTCCTCCGCGCAAACTGGCAGGTGGACCTGGCTGCCACCCGCAGCGGCGAGCACACCGTCCAATTGGGCAAGCAGGCTGCCGTTCAGGGATACGATGCGGCTTTTGCGGTCGGCGGCGATGGCACGGTCGGCCAGGTAGCCAGCGGTCTGCTTGGTTCCGAAACGGCGCTGGGCGTTCTGCCAGCCGGCACGTCCAACGTGTGGGCGCAGGAATTGGGGTTGTGGCCCTTTACCTGGCTGCACGCCGGCCGGCTGCGTGAAAATGCCCGCCTTCTCGCGCATGCCCCCATCCATCGCGTAGACATGGGACAATGCAACGAATTCCCCTTCATGATGTGGGCCGGCATGGGTTTGGACGCTATGGCCATTCACGCCATCGAACCGCGCGCCCGCCTGGAAAAATTCTTTTCCGTGCCGGAATACGCCGCTTCGGTCATTTGGAAAGCCAGTCAGTGGCGCGGCATCCGCCTGCGCTTATGGGCCGACGGCAAGGAAATCGAAGGCCAGTATATCCTGGCGGTGGCCAACAACATTCGCCGCTACATGGGGGGCCATGCCAATCTCTCGCCGGATGCCTTCCTGGATGACGGCTTGCTCGATTTGTGGCTGTTTAGCGGCAACAGCCTGGCCGACGCCTTCCGCCACGCCTATGAACTCTGGCGCGGTTTGCACATTGCCGCGGGCGGCGTAGCGCGCATCCCGTTCCAAACCTTGCGCGTGCAGGCCGACGCTCCCTTTTTCATTCACATGGACGGCGAACCCAAGCAGGCGGCCACGCAAGCCATCATCACCGTCCACAAACAGGCGCTCAACGTCCTGATGCCGCCGCAGGCATTGAACCTTTTGAAATCGACATGAACCGAACCGATTGGCAAACCATTTTCAACCTGCGCGTGATGCTCGGCGCGATCATCGTTGCCGGACTCTTGTTGACCGCTACCCTGGCCCTCTTGGGGTGGATGCGCCCCGCTTCGCGCCTGGACCTGGGGTTTGCTCCCGCGCACCTGACCGTCATCCCCGCCCCCACTTCTACCCCCAACCTGACCGCCACAGCCACCCTCGACCCGTTGCTGGCCGGCACCCCCACTTTGCAGCCCAATGTCATTGGCGTGGGCGGCTATGTCCAGATTGTCGGCACCGAAGGTGAGGGCCTGCGCCTGCGCGCCTCAGCCGGATTGACCGGCAAAGCCGTATTCTTGGGTTATGACGAGGAAGTATTCGAGGTGCGCGATGGCCCACGCAACGCCGACGGTTATACCTGGTGGTACCTGGTGGCCCCGTATGACGAAACCCGCGCCGGCTGGGCGGCAGCCGATTTCCTTTCACCCATCCCATCCCCTTGACGGAGACCCTCCATGAACGAAAAACCGACCGGCATCACTGCCAACAAACAAACCCGCGAGTTTACCGTTACCTGGAACGACGGACATACGAGCGTCTATCCCTTTTCCTTGCTGCGCGCAGCCTGTCCATGCGCTTCCTGCCGCGGTGGCCACGAGAACATGAGCAGCGAACCCGACCCGCATGTCTTCGACCTGCCGTTGGAAGATTCGCCTGCCACTCACCTGGTCAACGTGGTGGCCGTCGGCTCGTATGCCTTGAGCATCGTTTGGGAAGATGGCCACGACTATGGCATCTACAACTGGCACTACCTGCGGGCTTTGTGTCCATGTGAGCAATGCCGAAAAGGATGAGTCCACTGCAAAAAGGTCAAAATCAAATCACAGAGACACGGAGACACCGAGACGATAATGAAGAAAACCCCATGACCCCGTGTCTCCGTGGTAAAAACTAGTACAATTGGGCATAAATAACTATGGTGTTACATAGAGAGAGGCCTTCCCTGGTAAGTCCACTTGAAGGGTTTGGCCATGGTGCG
>FWWM01003109.1_pt1 | contig 42325 bp, 46 predicted proteins | sample 2228351 | NCBI WGS metagenome assembly FWWM01 (sample SAMEA103939774, study PRJEB20133) | metagenome
CGCCGCCCACTCCAGGAAGCTCAAAGGCGAAAGGGGCACGTAGTTCGCCGCATTGCGGTCCAGCGCCACGTTGTAAGGATTCACGCGGGTCATCCCTCCTCCTTCGATGCGCTCAGGCACATCGTCATCGAGCGCCTCTTAAAAAAGTCGTTGGCGACGCTCGGGGCAGTGGTCCGTGGTCCGTCACCAATGGACCGAGGGCTCAACCGGCCGGGCCCGGCAGGCGGGTTTCTTTTTTACCAGCGGCTCGTTGGGCGCCAGCTTGACCGGTTCCGCAGACATGATAGCCCAGGATCCAGGGAGCGGATTGATCCCTCAGGCGTTTCGATGTCTGAAAAACTTGACACGCGTGGTGGCGGGGCGGGGGGCCAGGCCCAAGGTTGCCATCTTCTCGTACAAGGTGGCGCGGGAAATGCCCAAGAGCCGGGCCGCCGTCACTTTGTTGCCTTTGGCCGCGATGAGAGCCTCCCGAATGGCCTCCCGCTGGGATTCGGCCACCGCCTCCGCTAGGCGCCGGGGAAGGGCTGGGTCCCCGCCCCCACCGCCCCGATCATAGGCGAAGGGGGCGGCCGGCAGGGCGTGGGCAAAGTCCTCGGCTCCGAGGCGCCGCCCTTCCGCCAGCATGGTGACCTGCTCCAGCACGTTGCCCAGCTCCCGCACATTGCCTGGCCAGGAATAAGCCCGGAGCAGGGCCAAGGCGTCCCGGGCCAGCTCCCGCTGGGGCAGTCCAGTGCGCTCGGCAATGCGCTCGAGCAACACTTCGCACAGGGCTTCCAGGTCCTCCAACCGCTCCCGCAAGGGAGGCACGTCGATGCGGAGCACGTTCAACCGATAGTAGAGATCGGCGCGGAGCCGCCCCTCCTGGACCAGGCGCCTGAGGTCCCGGCTGGTGGCAGCGATCACTCGCACGTCTACCGGAACGATCTTGTGGGAGCCGGGAAGCTCGAAGGCCCGCTCCTGCAGGACCCGCAGGAGCTTGGGTTGCAGGGCGAGCGGAATGTCCCCCACTTCGTCCAGAAACAAGGTGCCCCCGTGGGCCCGCTTCAGCTTACCCTCCCGGACGCGGCGCACCCCTCCATCGCCGCCGGGGGCCAGCCCGAACAGCTCCTGCTCCAAGAGCTGTTCCGGCACCCCTGCCGGGTTTAGGGTCACGAAGGGACCCTCCGAGCGGGCCGAGGCGGCGTGGATGGCGTGGGCCAGGAGTTCCTTACCGGTGCCGGTTTCTCCTTGGATGAGCACCGTCGTGTCGAGCTGCGCCGCACGCCGCGCCTGGCGCTTGACTTCCAAGGACGCGGGGCTGGTGCCGACGAAACTGGAAAAGCTGTACCTGGGCCGCCGGCGCTCAGCCAGTTCCCGTTGGGCCTGCGCCAGTTCGCGCTGCAGGCGAGTGAACTTGGACACCAGGGGCTGCAAATACTGGGGCCGGTCGTAAAGCACGAAACCCACCGCCCCGGTAACCTGCCCATCTTCCCCGCGCAGAGGCAGGCGCGTCACCACAAAGGACTGCTGGCCGAACTCCATGATGTCCAGCAGGATCGGCTCCCCCGTCTCCACCACCCGACGCATGAGGCTCGCGGGGATCACCTGCTCCACCGGCTTGCCCAGGGCTTGATGGGCGCCCGCCAGCCCGAGCAGGGCCAGGTACTTGTCGCTGATCCAGACGATACGAGCCTCCCGGTCCACGATGACCGCCCCCTCGCAGATGCTTTCGAACATCTGGAACAGGGAGCGCACCGCCTGCCCGTGGATTGCGGCGGCGGCATCGGGCAGGGAAACGTTGGCAGCCACTGATCGACCGGGCTGTTAGGGACGCCCGTTACCGCCTTCGCGCAGCAGAGCGATCGCCTGCTCGATGCGCTCTACGGCCATCACCTCGATTCCCGCGGGAGGGTGCTTAGGCGCGTTCGCCTTGGGCACCACGGCTCGGTGGAAGCCGAGCTTGGCCGCCTCCTTAAGCCGGTCCTGCCCCCGTTGCACCGGCCGCACTTCTCCGGCGAGCCCCACCTCGCCGAAAGCCACCAGCTTGGACGGCAACGCACGGCCGCTTAAGGACGAGGCGATGGCCAGACATACGGGGAGATCCGCCCCCGGCTCGTCGATCTTGACACCCCCCACGGCGTTCACGAACACGTCCTGATCGTAGCAGGCGATGCCCACGTGCCGGTGCAGCACCGCGAGCAACATGGCCAAGCGGTTCTGTTCCAGCCCCACGGTCAGGCGCCGCGGGTTGGGAGCATGGGCGGTATCGACGAGGGCCTGGATCTCCACCAGCAGGGGACGGGTGCCTTCCTGGGTCACCAGGACGCAGGAGCCGGCCACGTCCCGCTCATGGTGGGAAAGGAACAGGGCCGATGGGTTGGATACCGGGCGCAGTCCCCGCTCGGTCATGGCGAAAACCCCCAGCTCGTTCACCGCTCCGAAGCGGTTTTTGAAAGCCCGAATCAGCCGGAAGCTGGAATGGGTGTCGCCCTCGAAATAGAGCACCGTATCCACCATGTGCTCCAGCACCCGTGGACCGGCCAAGGCCCCCTCTTTAGTCACGTGGCCCACCAGTACCAGGGCGGCGGCGTTCGCCTTGGCGAGCCGCGTGAGCTGGGCGGCGCACTCCCGCACCTGGGCCACCGAGCCGGGGGCGGACTGGAGGGCAGCGGAGTAGAGGGTTTGAATGGAGTCGACCACCGCCACCTTAGGGCGGCTGCGGGCCAGGGCTTCCTGAATACGCTCGAGCTGGATCTCGGCCAGCAGGGGAAGGCGCTCCCCCTCTAGGCCCAGCCGCCGGGCCCGTAAGGCCACCTGCTGGGGGGACTCCTCCCCGCTGACGTAGAGCACTGGGTGCGCTCGCGCGAGATGGGCGAGGGCCTGCAGAAGCAAGGTAGACTTGCCGATGCCGGGATCGCCGCCGAGGAGGGCCACCCCCCCCGGCACCAGTCCCCCACCCAGCACCCGGTCGAACTCCGAGATACCGGTGGAGATCCGCGGCTGCTCCGCCGCCTCGACCTCGGCGAGGAGTTGCAGCTCCCCCGCCTCCGAGATGGGGGCGAAGCGGGGCGGCGCCTTTTCGGCCACCGTCTCCACCAGGGTGTTCCAGGCCTGGCAGTGGGGGCACTGTCCCTGCCACTGGAGCACCTGGCCGCCGCATTCGGTACAGGCAAAGACGGACTTAGGTTTCGCCATGGGAGTCGGCTTACGGGGAATTCAGGGCTCGGCCCGCTCCGGGCAGAGGAGGCCACAACCTCTCGACACGCTAACCGACCTCGCCTGGGGAATCAAGGGACGGCCCGTCCCGCCGCCACGCCACGGGGGCGGAAAGCCAGGCCGGGGCTCCTCAAACCCACAAAGCTCGACAGAATCCTTCAAGTAAAGCATTGCCTTATGAGATATTTTTAAACGGCTTTCTTGATCTCTCAGGAGGCGTTCTCTATACTGGGGGCTCCAGCCTTGGAACCATGGAGCCGAGCCATGAAGACCCTGCTCGTCAAGCAGTTGACCGCCGCAGGCCTCGCCTTGGCCCTCACGGGGGCCTCTGCCTCCCTGCCGGCAGCCGGCTACGATCCAGAAACGGGTGACCCGGGCGCCGCCATGGCCGCCGACGTCTTGTTCGCCCGGCCCATCGGGCTCGTAGGGACAGTGCTCGGCGCCGCCCTATGGGTCGTGAGCCTGCCCTTCACCCTGCCTAGTCGCAGCACCGACGAGGCGGGGGAAGCGCTGGTGGGCCAACAGCTCCGCTATACCTTCGAACGGCCCCTGGGGGTCGAGCCGCGGGAATGGTCGCCGTCCGAAAATCCCCACTGACAGCCATTAGCGATCCTCCCGCGGCACGCGGGAAGTAAGGCGGCACAACAGCTCGTAGCTGAGGGTGCCCGCCGCTCGGGCCACTTCGTCCACCGACAACCCCTCGCCCCATAGGGTCACCTGGGCCCCCAAGCCCGCGTCGGGGACCGGGGTCAAGTCGACGCTCAACATGTCCATGGACACGCGCCCCACCGTCCGCGTGCGCACCCCGTTCACCAAGACCGGGGTGCCGGTCGGCGCGTGGCGCGGGTAGCCGTCGGCGTAGCCGCAGGCCACGATGCCGATGCGCATGGGATAAGGAGCGGTGAAGGTCCCCCCGTAACCCACCCGGTCGCCGGCTTGAAGGGATTGGACCGCGATCACTCGGCTCTCCAAGGTCATCACCGGTCTCAATCCCAGCGCCTCCGCGCTTTGGTCGGCGAAAGGCGAAGACCCGTAGAGCATGATTCCCGGGCGAACCCAGTCCCCATGGGTTTGGGGATAGCGCAGCAAAGCCGCCGAGTTCGCCAGGGAGCGGGGCAGCCCTAGGCCCGCCGTCATGGCGTTGAACCGCTCAAGCTGGGCCTGCACCCCCTCCGACGGCTCGTCCGCGGTGGCGAAGTGGGTCATGAGGACCACACTCTCCACCCCTCGCGCAGCCTTGAGCAGCTCCTTCGCCGCGGCAAGCTCCCCTGGCTGCAGGCCCAACCGGTTCATGCCGGTATTGAGCTTCAGGAACACTTGCAGCGGGTGGGAGCGGCGCGTCCCGGCGAGCATCCGTAGCTGCTCGAGGCTATGCACCACCACCGAGAGCCGGAATGCCTCCGCCATGGCCAGCTCCTCCAGGGAAAAGAACCCCTCCAGTAGGAGGATCGGCTGGCGAAATCCCCGGTCCCGCAGCTCCACCGCCCGATCGATCTCCAGAAGGGCAAAGCCATCCGCGTCCCGGAGGGCCTGCGCCGCCTTGAGATACCCATGGCCGTAGGCATCCGCCTTGATGACGGCGAAGGCCCGGGCACCCCGGGCGGCACGCCGGGCCAGGGCATAGTTGGCCGCGAGGGCGCTCCAGTCGAAGACGGCGCGCAGCGGGCGCATGGGCGAGCCGCAATCACACAGAGGAAAAACGGCAGCGGGACGGACCGCGTGCAACGCGCGGCACGGCTCAACCTCCCGCCTTCAGGCGCCGATAGTGGCGGGAGAACACCTCTTCCAACTCGTCGATGACCGCCTCGGCCGGTTGGCCGTGGAGCACGTGCCGGGAAAGGCAGATGGAGGTCTCCTGGAATAGGACCCGCGGGTCCAGCATCGGGTAGGTGGCCCGCAGCCGCTGGATGGCCCGCACCACGGTTTCTTTCTCCGGCCTGGGAATGGGCAGTGGCTCGGTGACCGCCGGGCGCGGAGCCTGGGGGGCGCGGGCAGCGAGAAACTCGGCGAAGGCTTCGAGCGTGCGCTGATCCTCCGGGGAAAGGGCCCGGTAGCGCTCAAGCAAGGCCTTTTCCCGGGGACTCATCACTTGGCCACCACGTTGAGGCTGAACACCGGTGCCTTGCGCCGCTCCCGCATGAGGTCCAGGGAGGACACCAGGGCCACCAAGACCCGATCCGTCGTCTCTTGGGTCTCGGGCCACTGCTTCCTCGCCTCGGCCAGGAGGTCGCCGATGTTCTCCGGAACCGGCCGCCCCTCTTCCATGATCATGTCTTCCAGCATCCCGGGCTTGAGCTCCGGACGAAAGAGCAGCGCGTAGGTGGCCTCACCCGGGCGGGCGGCGATCCAGCGGCCCTCCTCGTCCACCACCAACGGAGAAACGCCCTCGGGCAGGTCCACCGCGCCGTTGTACATAACCAGCACCCGACGCCCGTCCACCGCCTGGGCCAGGGGATCGTCGTGGCCTGCTTCAGTGGCCCGGGCCTGGGTCCAGCAAGCGGTATGGGCGGGCTCGCCGTGAGCCCTGCCGCCCGCGGCCCGGGCGAGCAAGAGCCCACCAAAGCCCAATCCCACGACGGGCCGGTGAGCCCGCTGGAACAGGGTAACGAGCCTTAGCTCGTCGTCGATCCAGGGCTGCCGTTCGGTATCGGTCACGGGGTACGCTCCGCCCAGCAGCCACAGGGCATCGTGCTGGAGCGCCGTGCCCGGCAGGCTCTGGCCGGTGAAGGGGCGCACGTAGGTGAAACCGATGTCCCGTTGCTCCAGCCGGCTTTCGATGAGACCGAGGAACTCCGAATAGGTGTGCTGAACGACCAAGAAATGCTTCATGCTTTGACCTTCGCCTGGGCGTTGAACCGCGCCGCCGCGAAATCGACGAAAGTGGTAAGGAGCCGGGAGCGGAATTTCTCCTTGGGCATGACCATCGACATGATGCGGGTGAGCCTGGGCCGGAAGGGCACCGCCACCAGGGTCTTCAACGTAAGCTCCTTTTCCACCGTCGCCCGGGAAAGCACGCCGAAGCCGAGCCCTGTCTCCACCACCCCCTTGACCGCCTCGGGACTGCCCAGCTCCATCACGATGTTCATCTCCTCGGGCACCAGCCCGTGCTTGGCGAAAAACTGGTCGGCGAACTCGCGCGTCCCGGAGCCGGGCTCGCGGCTCACGTAGGGCAGTTCCGCCAGTTGCTTCGGCGTGACGCTCGCCGACTGGGCCAAGGGGTGTTGGGGGGCACAGATCAACACCAGCTCGTCTTCGCACAGGAACTCGTTCTTGAGCTGGGGCAGATGCGGGGGCGACTCGATGAGGCCCAGGTCCAGCATGTGGTCCGCCACCAGGTTCTCGATCGTCTCCGAGTTACCCACCACCAGGCGGGGTTGCACCTGGGGGTACGCGGATTTGAATTCTCCTAGGACCCGGGGGATCATGAACTCGGCGATCGTGGTGCTGGCGCCGATGGAAAGAGGGCCGGCGATGCCACCGGTCATCTCGTGCATGCGCGTCTCCATCTCCGAGGAGAGCTTGAGGATACGCTCGGCGTAATCAAAGACGAGCTGCCCGGCGGGGGTCAGGCTGATCTTGCCGTGGCTGCGCTCGAACAACCGGGTGTTGAAGTGCTCCTCCAGCTGCTTCACCTGGAAAGTGACCGCCGGCTGGGTCATGAAGAGGAGCTCCGCCGCCTTGGTGAAGGAGAGCTGCTTGGCGACGGTATAAAAGACTTGGAGTCTGCGATCTGCCATGGACCTCGCCTGACGCGCAATGCGCTGTTTGGGAACGACAGTTTCCAGCGGACAACCAAACATGATTGAATCACAATTCGTTTTTCCCGGGTAGGTCCATGAGCGAAGGCTGGAAGCGGCTCGACCTGGAAGGCGGGGGACTGCAGGCCGCCAATCTGAAACTGGCACGGGTGCTGAAACGACGGCGCCTGGCCTATGCGCTTCTTTTGGCGGCCCCCCTGGGCCTGCACCGTACCTACCTGGAGGAGCCGCGGGGAGCGTGGGCGTTCCGCGGGCTCGGCCTGGCGGCCATCGTCAGTTTCGCCGCCGGCATACCCTTTGCCGGCTGGGCCGCCCTGTCGCTGCTCGCGGGCTTCGCCGCCCACGACATCGTGTGGATCGAGGGCCGGGTGGCCAGGCTCAACAAGGCGCTACGAATGAAGGTCTACCTGGGGCAGACCACCGGGGCGCCGGCAGGCTTCCGCGGCCGTTTCCCGATCGAGGAGGAGGCCGGGGCGCCGCTTGGCGAAACGGACCTGCTCTTCACGCCTGATGGCCGGGCACGCTCCTTCGCCGAACAGGAGGCGCTGCTTCGGGCCCTTGCCCGGCGCTCCCGCCACCGGGAGGCTTCCCCGCCCGGCGCAAGCAAGGCTCCTCCATCGCCGTCCGCCGCCGAGCGGAAAGAGTGAACATACGACGGCCCCGCCCGCAGCCTCCGCTTCGGGGCGGGGTTCTGTGGTATAAAGGGCGGCGGCAAGAAGGACAAAGCCGAAACCCCAAAAATAAAGAACAAACGGCGAGCCGCACCACAGACCATTCTCCTCTTCCCGGGCCGGTCGCATGCGATGAATTTCGGATTCTTCACGATCCTGGCAGCGCAGTTCTTCTCTTCCCTCGCCGACAACGCCCTACTTTTCGCCGCCATCGCCCTGCTCGAGGATCGTGCCGCCCCGGCCTGGCAGACGCCGGTGTTGCAACAGTTCTTCGTCTTCTCCTACATCGCGCTCGCTCCCTTCGTGGGACCCTTTGCCGATGCGTTCCCCAAAGGGCGAGTCATGTTCGTAAGCAACGCGGTCAAGTTCGGCGGTTGCCTCACCATGCTGGCCGGATTGAACCCTCTCTACGCCTACGGCTTGGTGGGCATCGGCGCCGCCATGTACTCTCCCGCCAAGTACGGAATCCTCACCGAATACCTGCCTGCGGCCAAGCTCGTATGGGCCAACGGCTGGATGGAAGGCTTGACCGTGGCCTCCATCATCCTGGGGGCCATTCTGGGGGGGCTCCTCATCGGGCCCGGCGCGGAGGCGCTGGTAGCGGAACGCTTGGCACTCCCCGGGATCGGGACCGCGGCCCAGTTCGCGCTAGCGGTGATCGTACTGATTTACTTGATCGCCGCCATCTTCAACCTCTACATCCCCCGGGTGGACATCGACCACAAGCTGCCCAAACGCACCTTGGGCTACATCCTGCACGATTTCTGGCACTGCTTTCGGCTCCTGTGGCGCGATCCCCTGGGACAGGTATCCCTCGCCGTCACCACCCTGTTCTGGGGTGCTGGGGCCACCTTGCGCCTCATCGTGCTCACCTGGGCCGCCGTGGCCTTAGGGTTCAACCGGGAGCAAGCCACCCAGTTGACCGCCTTGGTGGCGGTGGGCATCGCGGTGGGCTCCATGCTGGCGGCTCGATACGTGCACCTGGAGCGCTCGGTCAAGGTGCTGCCAGTGGGCATCGCCATGGGAGCGGTGGTGATGGCCATGACCCTAACCGACGACTGGCGCATCGCCTTCGCCCTGCTATTGACCATCGGCGCCATGGCCGGTTACTTCGTCGTGCCCATGAACGCCCTGTTGCAGCACCGGGGACATCTGCTCATGGGGGCCGGCCACTCCATCGCGGTGCAGAACTTCAACGAAAACCTGTCCATCCTGGTGATGCTAGGGGCTTACGCTGTCATGATCCGGGCCGAGCTCTCGATCTATACCGTGATTGTCATTTTCGGCGGCTTCGTCGCCCTAACCATGAGCTACCTATGGCGCAAACACGGCCACGACCAGGACCAGGGCAGGATATAGTCCGTCCGGGAGCCGCGGTAGACCGGGCACCCTTTGCCGGCCATCGGAGCGCGGGCTGCTCCCGACGGCTACACCGTCCTGCGGCACTACGCGTGCGGCGGAAGGAGGCGTTCCACGAGGAAGAATAAAGCTCCCGGAACGGGAGCTTTATTCCGCGCGCCGGTACAGGCGCAGGTAGGCTTGCCTAGGCATAGGGGGCGTGCGGGCCACTGCCAGCAGGTCTTCCAGGTGCGCCAAGGTGCTGACGCCCACCAGGCTGGTACCGATGCCCGGGGTGGAGCGGTTGAACTGCAAAGCCCGCTGGGCATGGTTGTCGAGCTCGGGCAGGGCCGCCTGCACGCTCTCGGCGCAATGCTGGGCAAGCCGCCCCTTGCCCAGGGTGTGACTCGCCAGGACGTACACGTGTAGCTGGTGGGCCGCCTGCAGGGTGGAGGCGATATTGCCCTGGCCGGTGGCGTGGGAGAAGCGGGTGAATGCCTCTGTCATCATCTGGTTGAAGGGCACCTCGATCACGCGGAAGTGGTGCCGCGCCCGGGAATCACCCGTGGCCGCGCGGGCTGCCTTCTCCGCGAGCCCCAGCAGGGACGGCAGCGACTGGAACCGGGGATGGTCAGTCTCCACGCGGAAAGCGTCGAAGGTGGAGACGCCATAGGCGCGGATCAAGCCGTTCGCCACCGCCCGCTCCAGGGCGCCGAACGCCCGCTCCAGTTTGCGGTTCAACTGCTCCTTGCCGATCGCCGCCAGGTGCACCTCCGGCTGGTCCACCAGGAAGGCGTCCAGGGTCTGCACCCCCATGGCTTCGAGGCAGCGGTCGAGCTGCCAGGCGAGGTATTCGGGAGTAAGCAGGTGCATCCCCGTCAGATCCTGCCGCTCTCCCAAGCCGCGCTCTACGATGGCCGAGTCGAACCAGGCGTCGAAATCTTCGGGCGGCACGCCCTCGAAAGAGAGAAACCCGCCCTTCGAGACGAGAAATACCTGCTCCCGGCTGACGCCCGCGGCAAAGGCTCGGCGCAGGCCCTCGCCCACCGCCCGCAGCGACCTGCCGTAGCGATAATGGGCCGCGGTATCGATGACGTTGATGCCCTCGAGGAGCGCCCGCGCCACGATGGCGGCGTAGCCTTCGTCCACCGGGTCCGACGCCACGCCGGGAAAGGTCCCCAGACCCAGGGAGGAGAGCCGCAGGTGCAGGTTGAGGAATTCGCTGTAATGGCCGGCGGCGCAGCGGGCGCCGAAGGTGCGAACGTATTCCTCGGTCCCCCGGCGGGTGGCATAACCGGGAACGGGCAACTCGATCCCCATCCGTCACCCGTGGAAAAAGGGATGGTCGGCGACCCGCCGGGCCAGTTCGACCACCTCCGGCCGTAGGGGCCCGCCGGTCGGTCCGTCCAGCCGAGAGCGCCATAGGTGCGGGTCGTCGCAAGCCTCCTCATCCCCATCCCAGCCGGCAGCCTGCAACCGTTCGACCCCTTCGGGGGGAATTTCTTCGGGCAGCGTCCGCCCGGAAAGCAACCCCCATAGCCCCGTCCAAGCCCGGGCCAAGAGCACCGGGTGGTAGCCGCCCCCGCCGGTGGCGAGGAGACGGGGCGTGCCGTCCAAGTGCTGGGGGGCGGTGGCCAGAACCTCGCTGCAGATGTCCAGGAAGCACCGGGTGGAGACCGCCAGCTTCCCCAAAGGATCGGCCGCCAGGACGTCTGTGCCCGCCTGCAGCACGATCGCATCGGGCACGAAGCGCTCCAGAGCAGGCCCCCATACGGCGTCGAAGAGGAACCGGTATTCTGCGTCGTGGGTGCGGGGAGGCAGCGGCACGTTGAGGGTGGTGTAGCGGCCTTGGGGGCTGCCCGCGTCCTCCAGACGCCCCCCGCGGTGGGGATAGGCATAGGCCGTGTCCATGTGTAGCGACAGGGTGAGCACATCGGGATCGTCGGCGAAGGCTTCCTCCACCCCGTCGCCATGGTGGGCGTCCAGGTCCAGATACAGCACCCGCCAACCTGCTTTCTTGAGCCGCAGGATCGCCAGTACCGGATCGTTGAAGTAGCAGAAGCCCCGGGCATGGTCGGGCCGGGCGTGGTGCATGCCTCCGGCAGGGTTGAAGGCCACCCGTCCAGCGAGCACCGCCTCCGCCGCCTGGAGGCTCCCGCCGGTCGCGCCGGCAGCGATGGAGAAGAAGCGCTCGAAGTAGGGGTTCTCCAAAGTGCCCAGGCGGTGCCGCTCCCGATAGGCGCTTGGCACCCGCCCCAGGGCTTCACTACGCCTGAGCGCCGCCACGTAATCGGGGGTGTGGAACTCGGTGAGCTCCAGGTCTGCCGCCTTGCGGGGCGCGAGGAGCTCCCCTTCGGCCAGGGCTCCATAGGCCCGGATCAGCGTCACCGTAAGGGACACCCGGGGAATGGCGAGGGGATGATTCTTCCCGTAGGCACCCAGGCCCTGGCGGTCGGCAGCGACCAGGACCGCTCGGCTGCGGGCAAGCGAGGGCAAGGGATCGCAACGGGCGCTCATCGCCGCAACCGCAAGTAGATCTCCGGAAGCCGCAAGGGCAGCGAGTTGATATGGTCCAGCACCAGGAAGTGTCCGTGGCCGAAGATCCGGGGCAGGTAGTCGCTGCCCGCTGGATCCACCGTGATGCAGAAGGGGTGTACCCCCTGATTCACCGCTTCCTTGACCGCCACACGAGTGTCCTCGTGCAGATAGCGGACGTCGCCGCCGTCGTCATAATCCTCGGGGCGGCCGTCGGAGAGGATCAGCAGCAGTCGTCTGGGCGTCGGGCTCGCGGCAAAGCGGGCGACGGCGTGGCGGATGGCCGCCCCCATGCGGGTGGCGAGCCGTCCCGAAAGCCCGCCCACCACGGCTCGCACTTCGGTAGTGAAGGGCTCGTCGAAGTCTTTGATGGTGTAGTAGCTCACGTTGTCCCGGTACTTGGAAGAGAAACCGGCGATCGCGTAGGGATCACCCACTTCTTCCATCGCTTGGGCGAAGAGCAGAATGCCAGCGCGGATACGGTCCACAAGGCGCCCCTGCTCTCCTGGAAGCTGCTGCATGACGGAAGTGGACAGATCAGCGAGCAGCGTCACCGAGATATCCCGTTCCTGCCGCTGCCGCTGCCGGTAGACCCGGGGCAAGGGCAGGCGACCGGCGTGCTTCTCCGTGATGAAATCCACCGCAGCGTCCACATCCACCTCCTCCCCTTCCCACTGGCGCCGTCGCGGGGCGAGCCGAGTAGGCTTTTGGGCCTGAATCGCCCGCTTCAAGCGGGCGGCCGCCTCCCCATAGGCGGCGATCAGCCGTTGCGCCTCTCCCAGGTTGGTCTCGGAGAGGCGCCGTTCCTGAACCCAGGCCCAGCGGGTCTTGTAGCGCCCTTCCCGGTAATCCCATTCCGGGTAGGGCACGCCCCGCTCCTCAGCGCGATGGGACCCCGCACTCGCGGCAGCCTCCTGTCCCCGCCGACCCGGGTTGCGGCCCAGCCCTGTCGCGGCCTGCCCCCTCGCCACGTCCACGTGAGCCCCTGGAGCGCCGGCTGCGTCCTCCCGGGGACTCTCCTGCCCTGTGCCGGTGGGTCCCTCCCGAGCGGGGCTGTCCCTGTCCCCCTCTCCTTGCGCTGCCCGGCATCGGTCCTCCGCCTCCTGGGGATAGATCCCCCGCCCCCCGAAGGGGGAACGCCCCGGGAGGTAGGCCTGCTGGAAATCCTCCACCGTGGGAAGCGAGGGGAAGGCATCGCCCGCGAGCAGCCTCTTCGCCGCCTGGAAGGCGTCCACCAGGGTCGCGCCTTCCTCGGTCAAGGGGCGAAGCAGCACCTCCCACTGGAGCTCGGCCCGCCGCCCGGGGGCAAGCGCGGCCTCGTCCAGAGCGAGGCGCAGGCTGTCCAGCGCCGCCCGGTAATAGGTCGCGGCCGGACCCGCAGGCGCGAGGCGCCGCTCTGCCAGCCGCACCAGCCGCCGCAGATGATTAGGAATGCGCCGGCTCAAGCCGACATCCACTCGCAGGTCCTCACACAGATCGAACAGGAGCCGGAAGCGGAGCGCATCCTCGCCGAAAGCGGCGAAAAGCGGTTCGAGACTTACCCGCTGCCCGGTAGAAAGGGGCCCGGAATCGACGCCGGCGGCGGCCAATAGGGCCTGCCATTGGCTCCGCTCGAACGTGCCGCACGCCACGTGGCCGGTGTTGTGCAGCAGCCCGACCACAGCCTCTTCTCGGTCAGGCAGGGCCACCGGCAGGTACACGGCCCATCCGTCGGTTTCCACGAAAGCCCGCCCCTTGTCCGGCGACCAGGCGCTCTCCCGCACCGGCGGGGGCACTTCGAACCAGGCAGCGAGCAAACAGTCGAAGAGGCGCAAATGCTCGACGACCCGGTAGCCGGGCACCTGCTCCAACAGGATTTGCAGGCTCTCTTCGGATTCCAGTCGGAAGTAAGCCTCACCCCGCAACCGGCCCGCCTGGAGGAGGTCCGCACCCCGTTGGGCCCAGGGCAGCAGGGCTCGCGGTCCCAGGAGGTTTCGCACCTTGATGGCCCCGGGCAGATAAACCGCCAGCATCAGTCGCCGGGTCTCGTAGAGCTCCTCCGCCGGCTGGGTGATGTACTCTATCCCTGTGATGCCCTGGTGGCCCGCCAGGTCCGCCACCGACGTACGGAAGTAGAGCGTGCCGCTTTCCACGTGCCGGCGGCACCAAAGGAAGCCGATCTCGGCCCAGCGCGCCTCCCCCGCGTGCCCCAGGGTCGCGAAAGCCTGGGGCAGGTTTTCCATGAAACCCTCCAGCGCCCGGGCCGGAGCCCGGAAGTCGAGAAAGGTGAGGGCCTGGGCGGTCCAAGGGAGCACCGTCTCTGACGTGCGCTCCGCCTCCCCGCTCAGACGGATGAACGCCTTGCCCGCCTCCCGGTCGTGGTGGAAAAGCCTGCAGCAGGCCGCGAGCCAGGCGCAGGCGGTTGCTTCACCGTGGCGGCGAATCGCGGGCAAGGCTTGCACCGCGTCCCGGTGGGCAACGAAGCTCGCTCGAGCCAGCTCGTGCAATAAATCGTCGACGCCGTTTCCCACGACCCGCCGCCTGCTCACGGCTGCCGGCGCCGCCCGCGCCGGCGCATCACCAACCATGCCCCCAAGCCCATAAGGGCCATGAGAGCGAAGACCGCCACCTCGAACCGCTCGAGGTCGTGTACCAGCAGCTCCAGCGCATGGCCGAAGATGTAGCCGGCGGTCGCCACCAAGGCCGCCCAAACCGCCGCGCCCACTAGGTTGAGCACCAGGAAGCGGCGCGGCGGCACCGCGCTCATCCCCAGCGCCATGGGCCCGATCAAGCGCATGCCGTACATGAAGCGCAAAGCCGGGATCAGGGGCATGTGAAAGCGCAGGAGCTGCCTGCGGACGGCTTCTGTGCGCCGCTCCAGGGAGGGAAACCGCTCGAGCAGGGCGCTCCCGTGGCGCCGGCCCAGGTAAAAGTAAAACTGATCGCCAGCAAAACCCCCGAGAAAAGCGACCACCATCACTTCGGGCAGGGAGAGATAGCCTCGTTGGGCCGCGAAGCCGGCCATCAGCAAAATGGTCTCGCCCTCGAGAAAAGTTCCGACGAAAACAGCCAGGTAACCGTAATCGCGGATGAACGATTCGAGGGTCACGGTCCGCGGTCTGCGAGTCCTTATTCGAAGTGGGCCCGTACGATTTCCATCAGGGCCTCGGCCAGCTCCGCGTCGTCGGTGACTGGATTGACCATGGCCACACGGCACGCCTCCACCGGCGCGAGCCTCGCCGCCATCATGCTGGCGGCATAGACCAGGGCGCGGGTGGAGGTCGCCTCCTCCAGCCCGTGGTCTTTGAGGGAGCGCGCTCGCCGGCCCGCCGCCACCAGCTTACGGGCGAGCTGGGGATCCAGGTCTGGGACTTCGTTTGCGACAATGCGCAGCTCCAGCGCCTCGTCCGGAAAATCGAACTGGATGCCGATAAAGCGCTGCTTGGTGGAAGGCTTGAGGTCCTTGAGCACCGTCTGGTAGCCCGGGTTGTAGGAGATTACCAGCATGAAGTCCTCGTGGGCCTCGATCTCCTGCCCCTTCTTCTCCAGAGGCAGGCGCCTGCGGTGGTCGGTCAGGGGATGGATCACCACCGTGGTATCGGTGCGCGCTTCCACGATCTCGTCCAGGTAGCAGATGGCCCCCGCCTTGACCGCCCGGGTGAGGGGCCCGTCTTGCCACACGGTCTGCTCTCCTTCCAGCAGAAAGCGGCCCACCAGGTCGGCGCTGGTCAGGTCCTCGTGGCAGGCCACCGTCACGAGAGGCCGGTTCAGGCGCCACGCCATGTACTCGAGAAACCGGGTCTTGCCGCAGCCGGTGGGTCCCTTCAGCATCACCGGCAGGCGCTTGCGCCAGGCCGCTTCGAACACCTGGATCTCACTGCCTTGGGGCTCGTAATAGGGTGGAGCGCCCCGCTCGGGAACTTGGAGGATATCACGCTCCACGCCGCGCAGGCGATTGACGAGGTGTTTCATGGCTTTCATCAAGGTTGACCGGGCCTACCCGAGGAGCGCAGTGCTCCCTCCCGCTATGCTGCTATGCGGCCTTCGCGAATGCAACGGGTCTTGATGAAGAGATAGAGGTGGCGGGCGATACGCACTGCCATCTTCTCCGGCATGGCAGGCAGGGCGTCCTCCCGACCGAGGGCCAAGCAGTTGCGGTAATAGATGAGTTCCCGCAGGTTGTCCCGGATAGTGTTCCAGAAGGGTTCTCCCTTGACCAAGACTTTCCATACCTCCAGGAGGTCGGCCTCGTCGGGAGGCAGAGGCTTTCGCCCTTCATCCCGGAGATAAGCCACGATGAGCCCCCGGACCAGGGCGATGCAGCGCTCCACGGTCTGTCCCACGGGAGGCAGGCGCCCTTCCTGGGCCGCCGTCTCCAAGACCACCAAAGCCCGTTCCGTCTCCTCGAACGCCTGAGTGAGGGGGCTAGAAGCGGACATGAAACACCCTTAGCGGAAAATGGGATAGGATAAGCATTCTCTAATATGTTCATTTTACGCATCCTGCCTTGCCTTGGAAAACCCCATGAAGCCCCTCGTGAAACTCGTGAAGCTCAACCGCCTTCCCTATAACCCCAACCGGGATCCCCAGGTCTACCGCCGCTGCCCCGGGCAACCCTTTCATCTCCAGGCCCTGCTGGACGGCCGCGGCCGGGCCCGATGCCGGCTGACGGACGAGAAAGGCGCCATCCTGACTGACGCCGAGGTGGCGCTCCCCGGCACCTTCACCTACGAGATCGCCTATGCCGAGCCCGGCGTGCACCTCGTCACCTTGACCTGCGAGGGAGACGGCCAGCGCTTCAGCCAGGATCTGCGGCTGGACGTGCTGGAGCACGCCTGGGTGGGCTAGCCCGGACCTTTCTCCCCCGGCCCCGCGTTAGTGCCCCGAGCGTTCGCCAAAATGCCCGGGCGGGCTACGCTCATCCCCTGACCCGGGCCGACCATCGGCCCGCCTCTCTCGGGTCGGCCCCGCCCGTGATAGCCTCTGTTCTCGGGCATTGGGTCCTTGCTCCCGCTCCTCGCCGTATGCGCGCCAAAAAATTTCTAATCGGCTCTGCCGCAGTACTGGTCCTCTTCCTGTTGGCGGCAACGGTGGCGGTGCGCATGATCGACTGGGATCGCTATGCGGCACTGGCCACCGCGAAGGTGAAGGAAGCCACCGGGCGCGAGCTTTTCATCGAAGGCCGGCCCCAATTCAAACTGTCCTTGTTCCCCACCCTGGTGGTGGAGGGCGTTCGCTTCCAGAACGCCCGCTGGGGGTCGCGCCCGGACTTGGCGCGGATCAAACGTCTGGAGGTGCGGCTCGCGTTGCTACCGCTCTTGACCGGGGAGGTGGTGCTCCAGCGGCTGGTGCTGATCGAACCCGATATCCTCCTGGAAACCAACGGCAAAGGCACAGGCAACTGGGTCCTGGACGTCAAGACACCTGGACCGCCGGCGGAAGGGAAGGCCCAAGTTCCACCCGTAGAGATCCGGGAAGTACGCATAGACCGGGGCGCTTTGACCTATCGGGACGGGCGCACCCGGCGCACGATCCAGGTGGCGCTCGAGGCGCTGGACTTCGAGTCCTCGAGCGGCTATCAACGGGTGCGGCTCTCGGCCCGGGGAACCTACAACGCAGTGCCCGTGGTGCTCCGGGGCGAGATCGGCAATCCCTTCGCCTTCGGCGAGCCAGGGGCCCTGGCGCCCCTGGAGCTGGCCCTCACGGTGGCGGGTGCCAAGCTCACCCCCCGGGGAACGGTCCCCCTCTCGCTCCAGGCGAACGGCATGGACCTTAAGGTGCAGGCCGAGGTGCCGGATCTCGCCCCCATCGGACGAATCGCCGGCACCGGGCTGCCACGGCTTCCCCCCTTACGCTTCGAAGGCCGCATCCTAGGACACGGAGACCGGGTAGCGGTGGATCCTTTCCAGGCCGCCATCGGTAAGAGCACCCTTACGGGAGCGGTGCAGCTCGCCCTCGGCAGCGAGCAGCGCGAGGTTTCGGTAAAGCTCGCCTCTCCCCTTCTAGATCTCGCCGAGATCCACGCAGCCCGGCGCGCCCTCGCCGCCAAGACAGGAAAGGAGGCCCAGCCCCAGGATGGACGCATATTTCCGGCCACGCCTTTTCCCGTGGCGGCCCTCAAAGCGCTCCATGGGGACGCGACGCTGGACGCGGCCAAGCTGGCCTTAGGGGAAGGCAAGACGGTGGAAGGGTTCCAGGCAAGGGTGCGCTTCCAGGGCGGGCGCATGGTCGCTGACCCGGTAAGCCTCCGGCTCGAGGGAGCGGATCTGCGGCTCCATCTCAACGCCGACGCCACTTCCGGCCAGACCCTCTCGGCCAGCGGCCGGCTGGAAGGCTCGGGACTGGACGTGGATGCCCTGCTCGCCCTGGCGGGGAATCCGGGCGTGGTCTCCGGCTCCAAGGCGGACGTGGCGATCAGCCTGCGGGGAAGAGGCGAGTCCCTGCGGGCGCTGATGGCCGGCGCAGAGGGCCAGGTGCGCGTGGTCCTGGGGCCGGGACGGATCAAGGCTCGGGCCCTGAGTCTGGGAGCCGACATCACCGAGCTCGTCAACGCCCTGAATCCCGCCCGCAGCCAAGAGGCCTACACGGAGTTGAAATGCGCTGTGGTGCGCTTCCCCATCCACCAGGGCATCGCCCGCATCGACAATGGCATCGCCCTGGAGACGGACAAGGTCAACGTGATCGGCGGGGGCGCCATCAACCTGCGGGACGAAACCCTGGACCTGGGCTTCCGGCCCAAGGCCACCACGGGGTTGGGTCTTGGCGCGGGACAGCTGGCAAGCCTGGTGCGCCTGGGGGGAACGCTGGCCGAGCCACGAGTGGAGGCCGACGCCCGGGGCGTCACCACCGCCGCGGCCACGGTGGGCGCGGCCATCTTGACCGGCGGGCTCTCCCTCATCGGGCAGACCCTGCTCCTGGAATCGGTGCCGCCCAACCCCTGCCAGGTGGTCCTGACCGGCGACGCATCCAAAACGAACCGCCAAGGAAAGCCCCAGGAGGGCTCGTCAACGGGCGGACCCACCGACTTTTTCAAGCGACTCTTCGGCGACTGACCGGAGCTTCACCCCGGGCCCAGCACCACGGGCCGGTCGGCAAGCTCGTTGCGAGGATCGCCCTCGGCGGGAAAGTGCCGGCGCAGCAGCTCGGAGACGCGGCGGATGCCGGCGACCACGCCTTCCTCGAAGCGGCCTTCACGAAATGCCGCTTCCATCTCGCGGCAAATGGCCTCCCAGGCACCGGCTCCGGCTACCCGGTGAATCCCCCGGTCGGCGACGATCTCCACGTCCTGGTCGGCGAGCAGAAGATAGATGAGCACGCCGTTGTTTTCTTCCGTGTCCCACACCCGCAACTCGGAAAAGACCTGGATCGCCCGCGCCCGGGCGTCCAAGCCAGCGAGCAGCGCCCCCAGGGGCAAGGCCGCCTCCAGCGCGAAGCAGATTTCCCCTCGATGGGTGGCCTCCTCTTCCCGGATTGCCGCCTCGATGCGCTCAAAGGCCTCGGCGGGAAAGCATCGGCGCACGTGAAAGCCCCCGGTCATGAGGTGCCGCAGGAGGCGTTTGATGTCCCCTACCATCGTCCTGAAGCGCCTCCCCCGCCGAAGCCGCCTCCGCCGCCGCTGAAGCCACCCCCGCCCCAGCCGCCGCCGAAGCCGCCTCCCCACCTGCTGAATCCCCCGCTCGTCGGCCAGCCCCTCGTGCCCCGGGCCGTCCGCTGAGGGGCACCCCCCGCCAGGGTCAAGCCGAACGCCACGAGTCCCACGAGGAGGGCGAGGGCGAGCGAGGCGAGAAGGAACCACGCCGCCAGGCCGAGACCGGCGCCCACCGTCAGCGCCGCCGGCAGCCGGCCGAACAGAGCCCGCAGCACTACGCCACCAAAGGTGACGAGAAAGAAGCCGGCGACCAACAGGAATTCCAGCGCCGCAGCCGAGGGCCCGCGTTGGGCTTTCCTGTCCCGGGGCGGCGGCAGGGGCTCGCCCTGGATCGCGGCGATGATGCGCTCGATTCCGGCGCTCAATCCGCCGTAGAAATCCCCCTGGCGAAACCGCGGCACGATAACCTCATCGATGATGCGCCGAGCGACGGCGTCGGGCAGCGTTCCCTCCAGCCCGTAGCCCACCTCGATGCGTAGCGCCCGGTCCTCCTTCGCCACCAGCACCAGGACACCGTCATCGATCCCCTTGCGTCCCAGCTGCCACTGCTCCGCCACCCGGATGGCATATTGCTCGATGGTTTCCGGGCGCACGGTGGGGACGATGAGCACCGCGATCTGGCTGCCTTTCTCCCTCTCGAAGGCCTGCAGCCGCTGCTCCAGGGCGAGGCGCTCGCCGGCGGAGAGGGTCCCGGTGAGATCGGTCACTCGGGCACGGAGCTCGGGGACCGGCGCTTGTCCCCGGACCGGGAGCGCTGCCACTGCGGTCAGGAAGACCAGCGTAGCAGCGAGGATCGGCGCCCGCTTCATCGGGCGGCCGGCGCGGGCGTGCCGAAGTCCACCCGGGGCGGAGCCGCCAGGGCCCGCTCGTCTTCCACGCTGAACGTGGGCTTCACCTGGAAGCCGAAGAGCATGGCGGTGAGGTTGGTCGGGAACTGGCGCACCGTGGTGTTGTATTCCTGCACGGCGCGGATGTAGCGCTGGCGCGCTACTGCGATGCGGTTTTCGGTGCCCTCGAGCTGGGCCTGCAGGTCGCGGAAGTTGGCATCGGACTTGAGCTGGGGATAGTTTTCCACCACGACCAGGAGCCGGGCCAAAGCGGAGGAAAGCTCGCCTTGGGCCTCAAGGAAGCGGTTAAAGGCGCCGGGGTCGTTGATCAGCTCAGGACTCGCCTGGATGGCCGTCGCCCGCGCCCGCGCCTCCGTCACGCGCTGCAGGACCTCCCGCTCCTGGGCAGCGAAGGCTTTGACCGTTTCCACCAGGTTGGGAATCAGGTCCGCACGGCGCTGATACTGGTTCAGGACCTCGGCCCAGGCAGCCTTGATCTGCTCGTCCTGGGCCTGAAGGGTGTTGTAGCCGCAGCCGCCGAGGGCAAGGGAAGCGAGCACGGCCAGGATCGCGGCCAGGCGTTTGAGCATGGAATCCTCCTCGATCGGAACAAGGCACCCGCTAAATGGGGGCGGCCGGGACGGCGCTTCAAGGGTCAAGGAAGCCCGCCTTCAACTGCCCCATGGTTTCCACCGCAAACACCAGGTCTTCCCAGGCCTTGGCCTTGTCGGGGAGGTTGCGCAGCAGATAGGCCGGATGATAAGTCACGATAAGGGGCGTTCCCCGATAGCGGTGCACTTTCCGGCGCAGGCTGGCGATGGTGGCGTCGGTTTTAAGCAGGCTCTGGGCCGCTACGCGCCCCAGGGCCACGATCAGCCGCGGGCGGATCAGCTCGATCTGTCGCTCCAGGTAGGGTTCGCAGCGCTCCATCTCCTCCGGGGCCGGCGTGCGGTTGCCCGGCGGGCGGCATTTCACCACGTTAGCGATATAGACGTTCTCGCCCCGCTTGAGTCCGATGGCAGAGAGCATGCTATCGAGGAGTCTGCCCGCTTGGCCGACGAAGGGTTCACCCCGGGCGTCCTCCTCAGCCCCAGGGCCTTCCCCCACGAATAGCCACTCGGCATGCTCGTCCCCCACACCGAACACCGCTTGGGTGCGGGTCTGGGCCAGTTTGCACTCGGTGCACTGGGCTACGCAGTCTTTGAGCGCCGCCCAGTCCATCCCCAGGATGCGGCTGCGCCGGTTGGTGTCTTCTCGCAGGAAGGCCGCCCGGAAGTTCGCCTCCGCCGCCCCCGCCGCCACAGCAGGCGCCTCAAGCGGCAAAGGGGAAGCTTCCCCTCCGGACGCTTCTTGCGGGAGCTCCAATCTCCGAGCCCTAAGCCGCCAGCGCGGCCACAGGCCCAATACTTTGAGGGCCGTTTCCTGCCGCCGCGCGCTCACAGGGGACGCTCCATCAGGATGGCGTCCTCCCGTCCGCCCTCGGCCGGGTAGTAGTCGGGGCGCACCCCTACGATGCGGAACCCGGCGCGGCGGTACAAGCGGGAGGCTGCATCGTTGGATGGCCGCACCTCCAGCACCATGGTGCGGGCTCCCTGCTCTCGAGCGATACGGATGAAATGGCCGAGGAGTTCCCGCCCGTAGCCGCGCCGCTGCCAGCTCGAGGCGATGCTCAAGTTGAGCAGGTGCGCCTCCTGGACTGCCACCATCATCACCCCGTAGCCCACCAGGGCGCTCGGTGCCTCGTAGAGATAGCAGTGGTAACGGGCCCGGAGCGAGTCAAGAAAGTTGCCCCGAGTCCAGGGGAAAGCGTAGATCTCCTGCTCGATGCGAACCACCCGCTCCACGTCCTCCGCCCGCATGGGGCGCAACACGGGCTCATCCCTAGCCACAGCGCTCATCGCTCCCCCTCTTTGAGGGCCACCTTGTCCCGCAGGTAAAGAGGCGCGGCCTCGGCCGGATCCCGCCCGTGCCCAGCGGCAAAGCGGGGCGCCGCCAGCACCGCCATCTCCCGGGCCCGGGGGTGGCGACCCGGCAGCACCTGGACAAGGCGAGGGCCGTAGCGTTGCTCCAAAGCGCTGCGGTATGCGTCGAAGCCGCTGCCGCAACCCCACCAGTCGCCCCCGGGCACATCGGGCGCGTCCTCGGGCCGGCAAAGCCGAGGGGCGCTCACCACCCGCCACGGGCCTTCCCCCCGCCCGGAGGCGCCGCCTCGCTCGTAGGCAGCGTGGTAGATCTCGCCGATGCGGGCGTCCAGACAGGCGATTACCCGCGGCGCGCCGCACGCCTCCGCTAGGGCCTCCAGGGTGCTCACCCCGAGCACTTGGAGTCCGGCTCCGAGGGCAAGTCCCTGGGCGAGACCGCAGGCGATGCGCAGCCCGGTGAAGGAACCCGGCCCGGCACCGTAGGCGATGCCCGAAAGTTGGGGAAGCTCGATCCCCGCTTGGGCGAGGAGCTCGTCCACCAAGGCCAGCACCATTTCGGTGTGACGCTGGCCGGCGAAGCGCTCCAGGTCCCGCACTTCGCCATCGAACCAGAGGGCCACCGAGCAATATTCGCTAGACGTGTCGAGGGCGAGGACGTTCAAGGCGCGCAAGGAGGACCGCGATGCATCGGAATTATAGCGGGAGCCCCATCCGAAGGACGTTCAGCGTCCTTGCTGCAGGGCTGCCCAGGCCGCCTGGTACGCCCGGAAGGCCCGCTCGTCGAAACAGACGCAGATCACCCGCTCGGGCAAGGGGTGGGACTCGAGAAAACGCCGGATCTCTGTGAGGGCGATGCGGGCGGCCTGGTCCAGGGGAAATCGATAAGCGCCGGTGCTGATGGAGGGAAAAGCGATGGAGCGCACCCCGTGCTGGGCCGCGAGGGCAAGGGCATTTCGATAGCAGCTCGCAAGCTCCTCCTCCTCTCCCCGATCGCCCCCGTGCCATACCGGCCCCACGGCGTGGATCACGTACTTTGCCGGCAACCGATACCCCTTGGTGATTCTGGCCTCTCCAGTGGGGCACCCCCCCAGCCTGCGGCACTCTTCCAGAAGCTCCGGTCCCGCGGCCCGATGGATGGCGCCGTCCACCCCTCCTCCGCCCAGGAGAGTGGTATTGGCGGCGTTCACGATTGCGTCCACCGGCTGCTGGGTAATGTCGCCTTGGACGATTTCGACCCGTTGCTGCCCCATGGTTCAAGCCCCCCTGCCCGTGGCCTAGTTCCCTGCTGCCCACTTCGCCAAGAACTCTGGCACGGGTTTCGCTACGCCTCCTGGGAGCCTGCGAATCGCAGCCCACAAAAGCGCGCGGCGTCGCTGGTTGGTTGCTGAATTCATTGACTTTGCCCTCCGGGCTCCAGCCCGGTGCCGACAGGTTTTGAGTGCCTGCTACGGAACAAGGATAGCGAATATGTCGACATTCCTGTCGAATGCTTTGGTGCTCGCGGGAGCCCTCATTCTCGCCGCCTCCCTCGGGACGCTGCAGCGCCTGCGGGCCGCCTCGCCCACAGCGAAGATGGAGCGCCGCTGGCGCCTGCTGAGCGGCATGGTGCTCTTCTTCCTGGCAGGCTACCTGGGCTACGCCCTAATCCTCGAAAAGGGAAGCAGCCGGGCCGCCGAGCTCATCGTTCCCGCGGTCTTCGCCGGCGGTGCGTGCTTCGTGTGGCTGGTCACCCGGCTCGCCTGGCAAATGACCCAGACCCTCGAGCGGATCAACTTTCTGGAGAGGGAGAACATCACCGACCCCTTGACCCGGGTCCACAACCGCCGTTATCTGGACCGCCGCCTGGGGGCGGAAATCGCGAGAGCGCGTCGCTATCACACCCCCCTTTCGATTCTGCTGCTGGACATCGACCACTTCAAGGCCCTCAACGACCGCTACGGCCACCAGGCCGGCGATCAGGTACTTGTCCAATTAGCCCGCGAGATTTCCTCCACCGTGCGAACGGGAGACGTGGTCGGACGCTATGGCGGGGAAGAATTCCTGATCATCGCGCCGAATACCACATTACCGGAGGCCCTCTGGCTCGCCGAACGGCTGCGCCAAGCCCTGGCCGAGCGCTCCTTCAGCGCCGTGGACATGGAAGGAGGGGTGCAGGCGATCCGCGTCACCGTAAGTATCGGGGTAGGCTCCCTGGAGGAGAACATGAACGAAGCGCAGCAGCTCATCCGCGCCGCGGACCAGTGCTTATACCAAGCGAAAGGGCAGGGACGCAATCGCATCTTTCCCTGCCTCGCCCCGTCCCACCCAGCCGAGGCATCCCGGGCGTGCTTAAGCGAAGGCTGTGCGCTGCCCTGAGGCAGCCCCCTCGCCGATCGCCTCCAACAGCAGGCTCGGGTCGTTGGCAGCGAGGCGCCGGGGGTCGGACAGGTGGCGGCGCCAGGCCCGGGCATGGGGCTCGCCGTGGTACAACCCCAGCATGTGTCGCACGATGGCGCGCAGGGGCGTTCCCCGTCCCACCTCCTCCACGCAGTAGGCATGCATGGCGCGCACCACCTCCTCCCGCGTCCTGGTAGGGCGCAGGTCGCCGTAGAGCCGCCGATCGGTCTGGGCCAGAAGGTAAGCGTCGTGATAGGCCGCGCGCCCCAGCATGACCCCGTCCACGTGCTGCAGATGCGCCTCGATCTCCTCCCATGAGCCCACGCCTCCGTTGAGCACCACGGTGAGTTCCGGAAACTCCTGCTTCAGGCGATAGACATAGTGGTACTTAAGGGGCGGGATTTCCCGATTCTCCTTGGGGCTCAAACCCCTCAGGATGGCATTGCGGGCGTGGACGATGAAGACGCGGCAGCCCGCTCGGGCTAGGGTCTCCACAAAGCGGCGCAGAAAGTCGTAGGCTTCGATGTCGTCGATGCCCAAGCGGTGCTTGACGGTTACCGGCACGTCCACCGCGTCCTGCATAGCCTTCACGCAGTCGGCCACCCGCGCCGGCTCCGCCATGAGACACGCGCCGAAGGCACCCCGCTGCACCCGGTCCGAAGGACAGCCGCAGTTGAGATTGATTTCGTCGTAGCCCCATCGTTCCCCCAGCCGGGCGCAGCGGGCGAGCTCCTGGGGATCGGCGCCGCCCAACTGCAGGGCCACCGGATGCTCCAGCCGATGGAATGCGAGGTGCCGCGCCACCTCCCCATGCAGGAGGGCGCCGGTCGCCACCATCTCGGTATACACGAGGGCGTGCCGGGTGAGCTGGCGGAAGAAATACCGGCAGTGCCGGTCCGACCAGTCCATCATCGGGGCGGTGCTCAAAGCACGCTTCACGGCAGCCTCGCAGGGGATGAGGAACGGTTATTATCCCACAGGCCGCACGCCGGGCCCGGATGGGCCTCACACCCTTCCGGGCCACAAGGTAGTCGAACTATCCCTGGAGGCCGCTCCATGCGCAGTTCCGACAGCCATTTCCTGGCCCACCTGGGCCGTCATATCGTCGCCGGGATTCTGGTGCTCGCGCCCCTATGGGTCACGTGGTTGGTGTTCGATTTCCTGCTCGGCCTCCTCTCTCGGGCCGGGCGTCCCTGGGTGCAGGGGTTCGCCGCGTTCATCGCCCGGTATTCGCCGATGGTGGCAGAGCAACTGTTTGCTCCCTGGTTCGAATCGGCCGTCGCGGTCTTGTTCACCCTGGGAGCGTTGTACGCGCTGGGGTGGGCCGCCGGCAAGGTGGTCGGAAAGCGCATCCTCGCCTGGGTCGAATCCCTCATGGACCGTATCCCCCTCGTGAAAGCGGTTTACAGTTCCACCAAAAAGCTCTTGCAAGTGATCCAGGAAAAGCCAGGCAGCGCGGAACGGGTGGTCCTGATCGATTTTCCCCGGCCGCCCCTGAAGGCCCTGGGGCTCGTCACCCGCACCCTCAAAGACGCCGCCACGGGACAGGACCTCGCAGTGGTTTACGTGCCTACCGCCCCGAACCCCACCTCGGGTTATGTGGAGATTGTCCCCGTGGACCAGCTCATTCCCACGGACTGGACGCTCGAAGAGGCCATGCGCTTCACCGTGACCGGCGGCGCAAGTGCTCCCGATCACATCCCCTTTTCTAGGCCCGGAGGCGGGGATGGACAGGATTGTGGTAAATTCAAAAAAATGTGAAGCGGCGAAAGCAGCCCGTCCACGGGTTGTTTCGTCAGACGAACGGGTTTGCACCTCTGGGGCGGCGCGATTCGGGTAAGGGGAACGCTTTCCCCCAGGGCCCGGATGGCGGTCCCGGCTTGATAACATGGGAGGAAAATGTGCTGAGACTCGATCGTTTACGCCTGCAACCCGACGAGCGGTTCGCCTTCTTCCAAGGCTTTCTCAAGAATCCCACCCGGGTCGGTTCCGTGATCCCCAGCTCCCGATTCTTGGAGCGGCGGGTGGTGGAGCTGGCCGAGGTGGGTCGGGCCCGGGCGGTGGTGGAGCTGGGCCCAGGCACGGGGGGCACGACCCGGGCATTGCTGCGCGCTATGGCCCCCGATGCCCGCTTGCTGGCCATCGAGCTGGATCCGGATTTCGTGCGCATTCTTTCTGCCATGCGCGATCCGCGGCTCGTCGTCCATCACGGGGACGCCCAGAGCCTGGAACGCCACTTGAGGGCGCACGGGTTTCCGGCGCCGGAGGTGGTGGTCTCCGGCATTCCCTTCTCCACCATCCCCCGGCGCATCGGCCGAGAAATCCTCCAGGCGCTCTTCCATGCCCTCGCCCCAGGCGGTCGCTTTGTCGCCTACCAGGTGCGGGATCGAGTCGAAGAGCTGGGGCGAGAGTGGTTCGGTCGGCCCCAGGTGCAGGTGGAACTGCTGAACGTGCCCCCCATGCGGGTGTACCGGTGGGTCAAGCCCGCCTGGCCCTCCGTCCAGCAGAGCGCCTGAGGGGGAGCCTGGTCCGACGCCCGCGCCGCATTCCGCTCCCAGGGTGTCTGGCCCCCAGCGCCCAGGGGAGCGGACAAGACAAACCTGCATTGTAAGTCGCCCCTCGCCAGCCGGGGAGCTACCCCTGGAAGGGTCCCACCGCTAAACTGGCGTGGTACCCCCACGCCGAAACGAGGTTCCCATGGCCAATACCTGGATCCTGGTGGCAAACTCCAGTAAAGCCCAGCTCTATCTGAACGCCGGACCCAAGAAGGGTTTAAAGAAAGTCAAAGAGTTCGATCACGCAGCGAGCCGAGAGAAAGCCTGCCAGCTGGTGACCGACCGCCCCGGACACAACAAAAGCCACGGCAACGGGCACGGCGCCTACGTGCCCCAGACCGACCCCAAGCAGCAAGAAGCCCAGCATTTCGCCCTCGAGCTCTCCCGATTCCTGGACCTGGGCCGCATCCGCAACGAGTATCAGCGGCTGATCCTGGTGGCGCCTCCCGCCTTTCTAGGACTTCTCAAAGGGCAACTCGATCCCCACGTGCTCGACCGGGTAAGCGACAGCTTCGAGAAGGACTACACCAAGGTGCCCGAGCGGGAACTATCGAGCCACCTGGAGCAGTGCATCTATCTCTAGCGGAGGCCGGGCGGACCATTCATCCGCCCAGGGGCCAGTGGTCGATCACTTCGTAATCGGTCCTGCGGTTCCCTTGTAGCGAGCGTACGAGAACGAAAGCGTCTGCGCGCCAAAAGATGGGCTCTTTGAGGGTCAGGCTTCCCTGGCAGCGGGCCTTGCGCGCGAGGGTCACGTGGGGCACATAAGGCCGGCGGTCGAAAGCGTAGCCTGCGGCGCTGAGACGTTCTTCCAGCGCCGCCACCAGGCCGGCCAGGGCCTCGGGCACCACACTCGTCCCCGCCCAAGCGATGAGGGCGTGGCGCCAGTAGCCCAACCGGTCCAGGCTGAGGTCGAACCGGGAACCCCGGACCGAGGCGGCCAGGGCGCGCAAGGGCTCGAGCCGCTCTCGCTCCACATCACCGAGGAAGACCAGGGTCAGGTGCAGTTTCTCGGGCGCGACCCCCCGGCCGCCGCAGGCGAGAATGACTTGCTCCACCAGCCGCGCCAGCTGGCGCCGCAGTCCCTCGTCCGGCCACAGGGCGAAAAACACCCGATCCCGCCGGACCGGCGCGAAAAGACTGCTCACGGCTCAGGCGCAATCAGGGCCACCGCCTCGGCGGCGATGCCTTCGCCTCGCCCAATGAAACCCAGGCGTTCAGTGGTCTTGGCCTTCACATTGACCCCGTCGGCAGGAATTCCCAGGTCGTGGGCGATGTTGGCCACCATCTGCGCCAGGTGGGGCGCCATCCTGGGAGCCTGGGCAATGACGATGGCATCCACGTTGACCACGCGGAAGCCCGCGCCGGCGAGCCGCCGGACCACGTCCCGCAACAACACCCGGCTGTCGGCGCCCCGGTAAGCCGGATCGCTGTCCGGATAAAGCCGCCCGATGTCCCCTAGGCCTGCGGCCCCGAGGAGGGCATCGGCCACCGCATGCAGCAGCACGTCCGCGTCGGAGTGGCCGTCCAGGCCCCGTTCGAAAGGGATGGTCACGCCGCCGACGATGAGGGGGCGGCCCGCCACCAGGGGATGCACGTCGAAACCGTGTCCGATCCTCATGGGGTCTTCTCTTCGTTCAGGATCCGCTCCGCCAGCAGCAGGTCCTGGGGAAAGGTGACTTTCAGGTTGGCCGCATCCCCCGGCACCAGGCGCGGTCTCAGGCCCAGCATTTCCACCGCCCGGGACTCGTCGGTCACGTCCGACGCGGCGCTCAACGCGAGGGCCCGGGAAAGAATGCCGTAGCGGAACATCTGGGGCGTCTGGGCCTGCCACAACCCTTCCCGGGGCTCGGTGGCGAGCACCCGTCCCTGGGCATCGGCCCGCTTGAGGGTATCGGACACCGGGATGGCCAGCAATCCTCCCACCGCATCGTCTTCGAGCTCCCGGACAAGCCTCTCCACCCAGTCCGGCTGCAGGCAGGGACGGGCGGCGTCGTGGACCAGCACCCAGTCGCTCTCCTCCAGCGTGTCCCGGAGCGCCTGGAGCCCCCGGGCCACCGTCTCGGCCCGGGTCGCGCCCCCGCAGCGCAGGATCCGGAGTCGCTGGCCGAAACTACTCCAGTCGAAACCGTCCCAGAAGGTATCTTCGGGCGCGAGCAGCACGTGGATCGCGGCGAGGAAACTGCATTGGCTAAGGGCTTGCAGGGCGTGGCGGATCAAGCGCTGCCCCGCAATGGGAAGATACTGTTTGGGGATAGCCTGCCCCATGCGCAGGCCTGCGCCGGCGGCGGGTACCAGGGCCACGAACTTCGGCATGGTGCCATTCTACCGGAACCGCTGCGGGCAACGGCTTCTCCTTCAGGAGGGATCTACCGTCTCCACCGTCCAACCCATCGACTAAGATGGAAGGGGGAGAATCCGAGACGCCGCTTGGCCCGGGATCCCTATCCCAATCGTCTTCTCCAAGAGTTGATACAGCGCCGCCCTGGACACCTACGCGTTGCAGAACGAGGAGGTTTTCATGGAAAAACCTTTGAGGATTACGTTCCTGGATGTACCCCCGTCGGCTGCCCTGGAAGAGCATATTCGGAGCAAGGCCGAAAAGCTGGAGCAATTCCACCCTCACCTGGTGGGCTGTCAGGTGTATGTGGAGCTGGAGGCCAAGCACCGTCAACAGGGACGCTTGTTCAGCGTGCGCCTGGAACTCAAGGTGCCGGGAGACCTGCTAGTGGTCACCCGCCGAGCGGCCGAGGACGTCTATGTGGCGTTGCGGGACGCCTTCGATGCGGCCCGGCGGCAGCTGGAATCCCACGCCCGGCGCCTCCGGGGAGAGGTGAAGGCCCATGAACCCGAAGGCTTAGGCCACGTGGCGCGGCTGTTCCCCGACGGCTACGGGTTCATCGAAGCGGACGACGGCCGGGAACTTTACTTCCATCGGGAAAACGTGGTGAACGCGGACTTCGATCGCCTGGAGGTGGGCGCGCCCGTACGCTTCCTGGCGGAACTAGCGAAAGAAGGCTGGCAGGCCAAGCGGGTAAGCGCCCGTTAAGCTGAATTCCAGCCGCTTGATCGGCGAGGCGTTTGACCCCATTAAATGGTTTGATCGAAGGAGAAGTTCATGATGCCAGTGCGCCCGCCGGCCGTGGCGGGCACCTTCTATCCCGGCGATGCGCCGACCCTTTCCCGCACGGTGGACACCTTGCTGGCAGAGGCCGAGCGGCGTATCCCGCGGGAGAGTGCGGGGCCGTTGCCTAAAGCGCTCATCGTTCCCCACGCGGGCTACATCTATTCCGGACCGGTGGCCGCCACCGCCTATGCCCAGCTGCGGGAAGGCCGCGATCGGGTAAGGCGAGTCGTCCTGCTAGGCCCCTGCCACCGGGTGCCGGTGCGGGGACTCGCCCTCCCCGGGGCGGCACGCTTCGCCACGCCCTTAGGGACGGTGGAGGTGGATCAGGAGGCCCGGGCTCGTTTACTGCGCTTTCCCCAAGTGGTGGAAAGCCCCGAGGCCCACGCCTGGGAGCATTCCTTAGAGGTACAACTTCCGTTCCTGCAGACGGTCTTCGACTCCTTTAGCCTCGTGCCTCTCGCGGTAGGTGCGGCCACCGCCGAGGAAGTCGCGGAAGTGCTGGAGGCGGTCTGGGGCGGACCAGAGACCCTGATCGTGGTGAGTTCGGATCTTTCCCACTACCTGCCCTACGATGTCGCCCGTCAGGTGGATTCGGCCACCGCTCAGGCCATCTTGGCGCTCCAGCACGACATCGACCACGAACAGGCCTGCGGCGCCACTCCGGTGGACGGCCTGCTGCTGGCCGCCAAGCGGCGTGCTCTGGAAGTGCGCCTCCTGGACCTGCGCAACTCGGGGGACACCGCAGGCGATCGGGCGCGAGTGGTGGGCTATGGCGCTTTCGCCTTCACCGAACCCCCCTATGTCCAGTGAGCTGGGACCGCTGCTGCTCAGGCTCGCCCGCGGGGCCATCGCCGGGCGCCTGGGATTTGCCGTGGAGCTTCCAGGCAGAGCGGGCGCCCTGGCCCAGCCGGGTGCCACCTTCGTGACCCTGCTGCGGGAAGGCAGCCTGCGGGGCTGCGTGGGAAGCCTCGAGCCGCGGCGCCCCTTGTTCGAGGACGTGCAGGAAAACGCCCTGGGAGCAGCGTTCCACGATCCCCGCTTTCCTCCCTTGACGCAGGAGGAATTCCACGACACGCGGGTTGAGGTCTCCCTGCTCTCGCCCCTGGAGCCCCTCACCGCCGCCTCCCAGACCGAGCTCCTGGCCCAGCTGCGTCCCGGCATCGACGGAGTCGTGTTCCAGTACGGGCGCCATCGCAGCACCTTCCTGCCCCAAGTGTGGGAGAGCTTACCCGAGCCCCTGGACTTCCTGGAGCATCTGAAGCGCAAGGCCGGCCTTCCCTTCGGCTTCTGGGCAGAAGGGGTGAACGTCTGGCGTTACACGGTATCCAAGTGGAAAGAGACGGAAGAGCAGCTTTTATGAGCAACACCTTGTATCCGGCACGGTATTGGCACGCCCTGCCCGATGGGCGTATCCAGTGCGACCTGTGCCCGCGGGACTGTAAATTGCACGAGGGTCAGCGAGGGGCCTGTTTCGTGCGGCAGAACGTGGGCGGCCGCATGGTGCTCACTACCTACGGCCGCTCCTCCGGCTTCTGCATCGACCCCATCGAGAAGAAGCCCCTCAACCACTTCTACCCCGGCTCCTCGGTGCTGTCCTTTGGCACCGCTGGCTGCAACCTGGCGTGCAAGTTCTGCCAGAACTGGGATATCAGCAAGTCCCGGGACATGGACCGGCTGATGGACCAGGCTTCCCCCGAGGACATCGCCCGGGCTGCCGAGCGGGTGGGTGCGAAAAGCGTGGCCTTCACTTACAACGATCCGGTGATCTTCGCCGAATACGCCATGGATGCGGCAGACGCCTGCCATGCCCGGGGAATCAAAACGGTGGCGGTGACGGCAGGCTACATGCACGACCTGCCTCGGCGCGAGTTCTACGCCAAGATGGACGCCGCTAACGTGGACCTCAAGGGGTTCACCGAAAACTTCTACTTCACGCTGTGCGGCGGGCACCTGCAGCCAGTGCTGGATACGCTGGTCTATCTCAAGCACGAAACGAGCGTCTGGTTCGAGATCACCACCCTGCTGATTCCGGGCAAGAACGACTCCGACGAAGAGGTGCGGGCCCTCTCGGCTTGGGTGATGAAGGAGCTGGGGCCGGACGTGCCCCTGCATTTCACCGCCTTCCATCCTGACTTCAAGATGATGGATGTGCCGCCGACGCCGCCCGAGACGCTCACCCGCGCCCGCCGCATCGCCATGGATGAGGGGCTGCATTACGTCTACACCGGCAACGTGTTCGACGTGGAAGGCGGCACCACCTACTGCCCGAGCTGCAACCTGCCCCTCATCGTGCGGGACTGGCACCGCATCCTCGCCTACCGGCTGAAGCCCGACGGGTCTTGTCCCAAGTGTGGCACCGCCATTCCCGGGCGCTTCGAAGCGTTCGAAGGCCAATTCGGTCGGCGGCGCATCCCAGTGGCGATCCGCCCGAGCCACTACGCCTGAGCTAGGGCCCCCGGGCGGCCCCTGCACGAGACACGTTCGCTGGCACCGTTCCTGCTCTCCGCTTCGTGGGAAGGCCCCACAGGAACGGCGCCATGGAACCGCATTGCGAACTCGTACCCCTACGCCTAGCACGTGCTCGCCCTCGGCTGCCACGGGGAGGGGTGAGCGCCATTCCGTCGACAGGTCCGACAACGCCCGTCCTGCCCGGTGCTCCTTCCGGGAGGCGAAAGGGATGAGCTACATCGTCCCCATGCTGCTCGCAGCAGCGGGCGGACTGGTGCTGTCTTTGTGGTGGGCGTCGCGCCGCAGCGAAGCCCAGTTCGAACAACAGCGCCGCAACCGCTGGCTGGGGGCGCGCAGCCGCGGATGGTTCTACCAGGAAGACGTTCCCCATTCAGGGGACTTCAAAATCCGGGGAGAGTGCAACGGCATCGAGTGGGAATTCGTTTGTCTTGGAGAGGCCGCGGGCGCTGCCGGTCTATGTCCCGGAGCTCGGGCCTGGTGGATCACCACGGCTGTACGCGCCGAGGCGCCTGCCCTATGCATCGCGGGGCGCCGCCTCTACCGCCAGCGGGCTTCCGCCTCCTGGGCGGTTTTTAGGAGCTTGCTGAAATGGCTAAGAAGCGGAGACGACGACCCGACCCTGAAGGCCCGGCGGGACTTTCTCGCCCGCCATGCTGAGCTCTCTGCAGGAAGCCCTCGCTTCCGCCGCTGCTTCGCTGTAGTCTCCCCGGTCGCCGGTCCCTCGCCGCTGGATGACGCCCTGGAACGGCTTTTCCTGCAGTGGCCCCGAGCCTCGGATGAGCATTTCCTCCCGGAACGCCACCTGGAGGTATGGATGGACAACACAGGCTTGCGCCTGGAGGCTTGCGTGCCCGTCGCCGCCCTGCCCACCATCGAACACATGGTACGCCTGGGCACCGCCCTTGCCCAGGCGCTCCGGCCGGGAGGCTCGCGCGCCGCGGGGCGCGCCGCAGGTCGTAGCCGCTAACCCTCCCGCCCCGTGCCGGCCAGCGCCTCGATCACCTCCTGGTCGTCCACCTGAGGAAAATGCTCGTAGAACTGACCCACCGCGTAGAAGTTCCACGGCTGCTCGAGGCACACCAGCTCGTCGCAATAGGGACGCACCCGCTCCACCGTCTCCGGCGGCGCCACTGGGACCGCGCAGACGAGCCGCTCCGGTCCCCGTCGGCGCAAGGCGCTGAGGGCGGCGATCATGGTGGCACCCGTGGCCAGGCCGTCGTCCACCACAATGACCACCCGTCCTTGGGGATCGATGGGAGGGCGCACCGGCGTGTACCGCACCCGCCGTTCCCGGATCAGGGCGAGCTGGCGAGCCTTCTCCCCCTCGATGTACTCGGGGTCGGCCCCCACCCGGTCGGCATGGTCGGCGACGAAGGCCCAGCCCGTCTCGTCCACGGCGCCGATGGCGAACTCCGGATTGCCCGGGGCGGGGAGCTTGCGAACCAGTACCACGTCCAGCTCACCCCCTAAGGCGTCGGCGATCACGCGGCCCATGGGGACCGCGCCCCGAGGCACCGCCAAGATCAGGGGGTTCCTGCCCCGATAAGCGGCGAGCTTTTGAGCCAGCAGATGGGCGGCTTGCGTCCGATCCCTGAACACGGGAACCGTCTCTTCAGCAGCACGAAGGACCTTTCGCCTGGACGTATAATAACGCGCTTTCCCGTGCCTCTCAGGTACTCTTGACCACGCCCTTGGCCGTCTCCATCGTCTCCGAACCGGTGGGCTCCCTCCAGCCCCTGGTGAAGGTGCCGGCACCGGGTCAGCGGCCGGTTTATACCGGGCTGGCCGGCTCCGCCGATGCCCTCGCCCTGGCCCAGCTCGCCGCTCCCGGGCGGCTGCTGCTGGTGGTGAGCGCCGACGCCCGGGACGCCCAGCGCCTCACGGAGGAAATCCCCTTCTTCCGCCCCGAGCTGCGCACCCATCTGCTGCCCGACTGGGAAACCCTGCCCTACGATAGCTTCTCCCCCCACCAGGACCTGGTGTCGGAGCGGCTCGCGACCCTCTATCACATGAGCCAGCGGGAGTGCGAGGTGGTGGTGGTGCCCGTCACTACCGCTCTTTATCGGTTACCGCCAGTGGAATACGTGGCGGCCCATTCCTTCTTCCTGCATCAAGGCCAGCGCCTCGACCTGGAGCGGCTGCGAGCGCAGCTCACCCTTGCGGGCTACAGCCACGTGACCAAGGTGCTCTGCCCCGGCGAATACTGCGTCCGCGGAGGGCTGATCGATCTTTTCCCCATGGGTAGCCCAGTGCCCTACCGCCTGGACCTGCTGGACGACGAGCTGGAGTCGATCCGAACCTTCGACGTGGACACCCAGCGCAGCATCTACCCCGTCAAGCAGGTGCGCCTGTTGCCGGCGCGGGAGTTTCCCCTCACCGAAGAGGCGCAGCTGCGCTTCCGCGCCAGGTTCCGGGAGACCTTCGAGGGCGATCCCTCCCGCAGCCAGCTCTACAAGGACGTGGGCCAGGGGATCGCGCCGCCTGGGATCGAGTATTACCTGCCCCTGTTCTTCGACCGGGTCGCCACCCTGTTCGACTACCTGCCGCCGAACACCCTCGTGGCGTTGCGGGGAGACGTGGGGGGCGCCATCGAGGCTTTCTGGCGCGATACCGAGGCCCGTTACCGACTGCTGCGCGGCGACCCGGACCGGCCCCTGCTCTCGCCACAAACCCTGTTCCTCACCGGCGAGGCGTTCTTCACCGGGCTTGGCGGTTTTCCGCGCCTGGAGCTCCTCTCTGACGCACAAGCCGAAGGCATCGCGGAGAAGCGGCGCATCCCCTGCGCCACCGCGCCGGTGCCGGAGGTGGCGGTGGACCGGCGGGCCCAGGATCCGCTCCACCGCCTGAAGCGCTTCCTCGCCGAATTCCCCGGCCGCGTGCTGGTCCTGGCGGAGACCCTCGGCCGGCGGGAAGTGCTGGCTGGCTACTTCGCGGAACACGGGCTGCGGCTGCCCCACTGCGACGGCTACGGAGACTTCCTGCAGCGCAACGAGCGCTGCCTCCTGGCGGTCGGCCCCCTGGTCCAGGGCTTCCTGCTGACGGAAGGAAGGCTCGCCATCCTGACCGAAGCGGAGCTCTACGCCGATCACGTGCGGGCTCGGGAGCGGGAAGCGCGGCGCCAGAGCTCGATGGACGCGGTGCTGCGGGACCTGTCCGAGGTGAAAGCGGGCGACCCGGTGGTGCACGAGAACCATGGCATCGGCCGCTTCCAGGGGCTCGTGACCCTGGACTTGGGGGAAGGCGCTGCGGAGTTCTTGTGCCTCGAATACGAAGGCGGCGACAAGCTCTACGTGCCGGTCGCCCACCTCCATCTCGTTGCCCGCTATACCGGAGGCCCGCCCGAGGCGGCGCCCCTGCACAAGCTGGGCAGCGGCCAATGGGACAAGGCGAAGCGCAAGGCGATGCAGAAGGTGCGGGACACCGCCGCGGAGCTGCTCCATCTGTACGCACGGCGGGCCGCGCGCGTCGGCCATGCCTTTGAACTGCGGCCCCACGACTACGAAGCTTTCGCCGACGCCTTCGGCTTCGAGGAAACGCCCGACCAGGCCCGAGCCATCCGCGAGGTCATCGACGACCTTACCCGTGGCCGGCCCATGGACCGCCTGATATGCGGCGACGTGGGCTTCGGCAAGACGGAAGTGGCCCTGCGGGCGGCGTTTGTGGCGGTCATGGACGGGAGGCAGGTGGCGGTGCTGGTGCCCACCACGCTGCTGGCCGAGCAGCACTACAACAACTTCTCCGATCGCTTCGGGGAATGGCCGGTGAAAGTGGCGGAGCTCACCCGCTTCCGCTCGGAGAAAGAGCAGGCCGAGGTGCTGCGTGGGATCGTCGAAGGCCGCGTGGACATCGTAATCGGCACCCACCGACTGCTGCAGAGGGACGTGAAGTTCAAGAACCTGGGCCTTGTCATCATCGACGAGGAGCACCGGTTCGGTGTGCGCCAGAAGGAGCGGCTCAAGCAGCTGCGGGCCGAAGTGGACGTGCTGACCCTCACCGCCACCCCGATCCCCCGCACCCTGGCCATGGCCCTGGAGGGCCTGCGGGACTTCTCCGTCATCGCCACCGCCCCGGAACGGCGGCTCGCCATCAAGACCTTCGTCGCCCGTTTTTCCGAGGGCATCGTGCGAGAAGCGGTGCTGCGGGAACTGAAGCGCGGCGGCCAGGCGTACTTCCTGCATAACCAGATCGAGACCATCGAGGCCATGCACGAGCGCCTCGCTCGCCTTGTACCGGAGGCACGCATCCGCGTGGCCCATGGCCAGATGCGGGAGCGGGAGCTGGAGCGGGTGATGCGGGACTTCTACCAGCAGCGCTTCAATCTGCTTCTGTGCACCACCATCATCGAGAGCGGCATCGACGTGCCGTCGGCCAACACCATCCTCATCAACCACGCGGAGCGCTTCGGCCTGGCCCAGTTGCACCAGTTGCGAGGCCGGGTGGGCCGCTCCCATCACCAGGCCTACGCCTATCTCCTGGTACCGGACGAGGCCGCCCTCAAGGGCAACGCCCGGAAGCGTCTGGAGGCGATCCAGATGATGGAGCAGCTCGGCGCCGGCTTTTACCTCGCCATGCACGACCTGGAGATCCGGGGCGCGGGGGAAGTGCTGGGCGAAGCCCAGAGCGGCGAGATGCAGGAAGTGGGCTTCTCCCTCTACAGCCGGATGCTGGAGCAGGCAGTGCGCTCTCTCAGGGCGGGGCGCGAGCCCGATTTGGAGGAGCCCCTCTCCGTCACGACCGAGATCAACCTGCACGCGCCGGCGCTGCTGCCCGAGACCTACTGCAGCGACGTACACGAGCGGCTGGTCCTCTACAAGCGGCTCGCCCACTGCGAGACGCTGGAGGAAATCGCGGACATAGAAGCCGAGCTGGTGGACCGTTTCGGCCCTCTGCCGGAAGCGGCGAGGGGGTTGCTCATGGCCCACCGGTTGCGGGTTCTCGCCCGCCCTCTGGGGGTAGCACGCATCGACGCGGCGGCCGACGGCGTCAAGCTCCATTTCGTGCCCAACCCCCCCGTGGATGGAGCGCGCATCCTGCGGCTCATCCAGTCGCGACGCGACTACCGCCTAAGCGGCCCCCAGACCCTTAAGGTGGAGGCGAGGCTTCCCGACCTGGCCGCCCGGGCCGGTCGGGTGGAAGCCCTGCTCAAGGAACTGGCGTGACGGAGCACCTGATCGTCCAGGGCGAGGACGTGGAAACCCGCCACCTCAAGGCGCTGGCGAAGATGACCGGGGCGAACGCCATCGAGCAGGTGGCACCCCAGGTCTTCCGGCTGCGCCAGGCCCGGCGGGTGGAGGACGTGGGTGCCTATTGCGATGCCGCCGGGCTCGATTGGGGCTACGTGCCCGAAGGCCGGCGGCTCGCCAGCTTCGGCCTCCTCGCGGTGGACATGGACTCCACCCTGATCGCCATCGAGTGTATCGATGAGCTGGCCGATATCGCCGGGGTGAAGTCCCAGGTGGCCGAAATTACCGCCGCCGCCATGGCCGGGGAGTTGGACTACGCGGAGAGCCTGCGCCGCCGGGTGGCGCTCCTTGCTGGGCTTCCGGCCAGCGCGCTGGAGCGGGTTTACGCCGAGCGACTCGCGCTCAACCCGGGCGCCGAGCGGCTGCTGCGGGAGGCGAAGCGGGCGGGGCTCAAAACCCTGCTGGTGTCGGGCGGCTTCACTTTTTTCACCGAACGGCTCCAGGACCGGCTCGGTTTCGATTACACGGCGGCCAACACGCTGGAGATCGCCAGCGGGCGCTTGACCGGCCGGGTCCTAGGAAAAATCGTGGACGCGGAAGGCAAGGCAAGCCAGCTCCGCCGCATCCGGGACGCCCTCGAGCTTTCCCGCGCCCAGGTGATCGCGGTGGGAGACGGAGCGAACGACCTCAAGATGTTGCAGGAAGCCGAGGTGAGCGTTGCCTACCGGGCCAAGCCCGTGGTACGCCGGGAAGCCACGTACGTGATCAACCACGTGGGGCTGGACGGCATCCTGCACCTGTTTGAATGACCCCTACGCCCCGCGAAGGGCACAAAGTTTGCAGCGGGTTGGTTAGAATGGGGCCGCGGCATAAACGAAGAGTATCAGCCGAGCACCGAGCGGGGCGCGCCCTCGCGGGGGCGTGAAGGGGAGGCATCCATGCTGTTCATCCTGTACTACATCCTGGCGATCGCCGTGATCATCGCCCATTACACCGGATTTCTCGCCCGCCATAACCTGGAATGGCTGGTGTGGGTGATCGCCGCCACCGTCATCCCCGCCATCCTCTATCTCTAGCCCTGCGAGCTGCCTCCCCTTCACCGCTGCCAGGGTAAGTGGTCCAGGTCCACATTGCCCCCGGAAAGGATAATGCCCACCCGGCAGCCAGTCACCTGCAGCCGTCCTTCCAGGATCGCCGCCAGGGGCACAGCGCTAGAGGGCTCGATCACGATTTTCATAAACTCCCACGTCTTGCGCATGGCCTCCACGATGGCCGCCTCTGACGTGGTGACAATCTCGTCCACGTGGGCCTGGATCAGGGGGAAGGTGAGGCTACCGAGGCTCGTGCGCAGGCCGTCGGCCACTGTGACGGGGTCAGGCATGGGCTGTAGCACGCCGGTCTTGAAGGAGCGGTACGCGTCGTCCGCCCCTGCAGGCTCCGCCCCCACGACCCGCATGCCGGGCACGAGCGCCTTGGCGGCGATGGCACTCCCCGAAAGGAGCCCTCCACCTCCCACCGGAGTGACCAAGACCTCCAGGTCCTTGACTTCCTCGAGCAACTCCAGCGCCGCAGTACCCTGCCCGGCCACGACCCGGTAATCGTTGTACGGATGGACAAGCCGGGCCCCGGTTTCCGCCGCGACCTGGGCGCAAGCCGCCTCCCGAGCGGTCAGGGTGGGCTCGCAGAACACGATCCGGCCCCCGTAGGCTGCCACGGCTTCCTTCTTGATCCGAGGAGCGTTACGGGGCATGACGATGTAGGCCGGGATGCCTCGTCGTCCTGCCGCCATGGCGAGGGCCGCCGCGTGGTTGCCCGAGGAATGGGTCACGACCCCCCGTGCCGCCTCCTCCCCCGAGAGGGAAAACACGGCGTTGCAGGCCCCCCGGGCCTTAAAGGCGCCCACCTTCTGGAAGTTCTCGCACTTGAAGAAAAGCCGAGCCCCCGTCAGGCGGTCCAGGGTGGCGCAGGTGAGCACCGGCGTGGGATGGATATGGGGCCGAATGCGAGCGTGGGCCTCGCGGAGGGCGCCAAGATCGGGCGGGCAATCCATGGGTCTTTTCGCAAGAGGAATCAATCTTTCCGCAGAACGCTGGCCAGGAAGTCCTCCAGGACGCGGTTAAAGGCCGCCGTCTGTTCCAGGTTGCACAGGTGGGAAGCCTGGGGGATCACTGCTAGCCGCGATCCTGGGATCGCCTCATGGATCGCCCGCGCCATGGCGACCGGCGTGCCAGGATCCTCCTCTCCCACCATCACCAAGGTGGGGCAGGAAATCTCCTTGAGACGCCCGCGGGTGTCGATCTGGGGAATGGCATGACAGCAGCCGATATAGCCTTCCACGGGGGTAGAACGGATCATGGCCGCGACGCGCTTCATCATATCCGGGCGTTGAGCCCGGAACGCGGGAGTGAACCAGCGCGCCAGGGTCGGCTCCACCATGGCTTCCATGCCCTTCTCCCGCACCGTGCGGATGCGCTCTTCCCATACGGAACGGGCTTCGGGCGGGTAATAGCTCGTGGTGTCGCACAGCACCAGGCTCGCGAGCCGTTCCGGATAGCGCAGGGCGAAGACCTGGCCGATCATGCCCCCGAGGGAAATGCCCACGAAGTGCATACGCGCGACGCCGAGGGCATCGAGGAGTCCCAACAAGTCGTCGGCCAGAAGTTCCAGGGTATAGGGCCCCGGCGGGGCCGAGGTCTTGCCATGGCCGCGGGTGTCGTAGCGCAGTACCCGATAGCGGTCCCGCAAAGCCACCGCCTGCTCGTACCACATGCCCAAGTGGCAGGCCAAGCTGTGGCTGAACACGAACCACGGCCCCTCCCCTTCCGCCTCGTAGTTGATCTCGATGCCGTTCGCATGAACCATCATGGTCTTTCCTCCCGTTCTACACCGTTGCCACCACCAGGGGCACCCACATTTCGTCCGCGCTCACGCCGCCATGCATACCGATGTTGACGTAGCGCTTCTCTCCTGGCAACCAATCCTTGATGGCGTAATTCTCTCGCATCACCAGGGTGTAGTCGCCGATGCGCTCCATGAAACGGGAATGCCGCGAGCCATTGCCGAACCAGCCCCGGGCCACCAGCTCGGCGCTGGGATAGGCCTCGGCTTGAGCCGCTAGGCGAGTGGCAATGTATTCCTCGAAGTCCTTCTCCCGCCCGGGCTTCACATAGCAGTAGGCCGCCCGAGGCTCTCCGCACAGGGGCCGGAGCAGCATCGCCGCCAGCGTCGGGTGATCCGCCAGGTCGATGCGTCGCTCGGCGGGCACATCGACGAAGCCATGGTCCGCCGTCAGCACCACGGTGGTGTCGCTACCCTCGAGCCGCTCTAGGAAGCCCGCGAAAGCCTGATCCATCCGGCCAGCAAGCTCCCGGCACGCAGTGCTCCCCACCCCAGCCCGGTGGGCCACGGTATCCAGGTCCGGAAAATAGGCGTAGACCAGCTTGGGATGGGAGCTCGCCCCGACCACCGCCGCGGTCTCGGCGAAGAACCCCTCCAGGGAGCTGTAGGCTCGCCGCTGGGCGCCCCGGCAATGCCACCGGTTGTACTCCGAATCCAGGAGGGAAAGGGGCGTCACCACCCAGGCCTCCCGGGCGAGACGCCCGAAGACCGGTGGCTCGGTGAATACCGCCTCAGGCCCGATCCCGAGGGTGCTCAACGCCACCCACCCGTCCCGCCGACGGAAGGGTAAGACCGCTGTCACCCCGCCCGCCTCCTCCAGGTCCAGGAACCATCCCGTGAGCCCATGCTGCAGGGGCGCCACCCCGGTGTGGAAGGTGGTGATGGCGGTGGCCGTCGTAGAGGGAAACACCGAGGTTATCCCCCCATGCAAATGGCGCCGCAGGGTCACCATTTCCGTCTGCCGCAGCAGGAAGTTCAAGCCCAACCCATCGATTACCATCAGCACCAGGTGCCGGGCCCCCGCCAGAGCTTCTGCCGGCAGCCCTCGAAGGGGCGGGTAGCCGGTATCGGGGCCGCCGCAAGCCTTCACCACCGAGGCCATCAGGTTTACCACCCCTCCCCCCTGGTAGTCCGGCACCGTCGCCGGGCCCGGTCCCGGCGGCACTGGGATTTCCCGCTCGTTTTCGTATTTCATAATATTTCTCAATAGATTAAATCCATGCCGCGAATTCCTGGGGCCGCTCCTTCGCCCCTCTTGAAACCGGCGCGTTCATCCCCATGTAGGCGCACGACAGCGCCGAGATGGGCGAATGCTGTCTACGCAAAAATCCATGAATCAGAGGAGGTTTATCTATGAAAATCCGTCCGCTGCACGACCGGGTGATTGTGAAGCGCGTGGAAGAAGAACGTAAGACCGCTTCCGGCATCGTAATTCCCGACACCGCCGCGGAGAAGCCCGATCAGGGGGAAGTGATCGCGGTGGGCACGGGCAAGGTGCTGGAAGACGGAAAGGTCATTCCGTTACAGGTCAAGGTCGGCGATCGGGTGCTCTTCGGCAAGTATTCGGGAACCACGGTAAAGGTGAAAGGGGAAGAGCTCCTCGTGATGCGGGAAGACGACATCATGGGGATCCTCGAAGCCGCTTGATCCTTTGAAGCGTTCAATGAGTGTGGAGAAGGACCATGGCTGCCAAAGAAGTCAAATTTCATGAAGCTGCGCGCCATCGCATCGTGGCGGGCGTCAACGTTCTTGCGGATGCCGTCAAGGTCACGCTGGGGCCGAAGGGCCGCAACGTGGTGATCGAGCGCTCCTGGGGTGCGCCCACGGTGACCAAAGACGGGGTG
>FWWM01003110.1_pt1 | contig 42324 bp, 39 predicted proteins | sample 2228351 | NCBI WGS metagenome assembly FWWM01 (sample SAMEA103939774, study PRJEB20133) | metagenome
ATAAAAATCCCAAAACATTGTAATCAACCCAAGATCTTGTCTTTATGGAGGTGGTTTATGGGTATTGATATCACGCTTTCAAAACAAGAAAATTCCTTCCGAAATTCCGAAATCCTAAATAACGATGAAGACCATCATCGAAATTTCGGACCATTGTAATGCGTGTGCAGAATGTGTGGAGGTCTGCCCCCTCTCCTGTCTAAAACTGAAGGACAATGAGATTAAGGTGGTCAATCAAGAGAGTTGCTTTGGATGCCGAAGTGTGAGGATGTATGCCCATTAGATGCCATTTCCATTAAGGGGATCGTCCCATAACTGGGAATTCTAAAGATAATTAAGGATTTGATTTAACGGGTTAAAAAGTTAACAGAAATCGAAATCTATTGAAAATAACCTATTGAAATTTAAAAATAACTTGTGTTTTTTTTCACATTACGTAAACTGGATTTTTTTCTTGACAAAAAAAGAAAGTTTTGATAATAAAACTTTTAATTTTTAAATTTTTATTTTTAAGTAATACCCCCATCTCTTTTAAAATTCCTCATTTTTTTAAAAAATATGTTTGAAGGAAAAAAGTGCATATTGCATCCTTCATTTCTATCAATCTCAATACCCTTAGTCAAGGAATTTCTTCTCATTATTCTTTGTTATTATTTATTTTCAATTAGATACCCAATGACTCCCTTTGAAGAAAGGAGTTTTTAATGGCGGTCACCAATGAAGTCCAACTTAAGGTGGAGAATATCCATATGGCCTTTGGAGGGGTCCAGGCCTTAATGGATGTCAGTTTTGAAGTTAAAAAAGGGGAGATCTTTTCTATTATTGGACCAAACGGCGCAGGGAAAACTGTTCTTCTGAATTGTATTAATGGCCTCTATCACCCCCAAAAAGGAAGAATCGAATTCGAAGGGAAAGAGATTACCAGACTCAAACCCTACCAGAGGGCTCAATTGGGAATCTCTCGAACCTTCCAGAAGATCGAACTCTTCAAGGGGACCACCGTACTCGATAATATCCGATTGGGTCGTCATATTCATCTAAAAACAGGGCTCTTGAGTGGGGCGATCTATTTTGGAAAGACTGCTCGCGAGGAGATTGAGCACCGAGATTTCATTGAGAGGGAGATTATCGACCTTCTTGAGATCGAACATATCCGAGATAAAATTGTTGGGATGCTTCCCTATGGACTTCAAAAAAGAGTAGAGTTGGCAAGGGCCCTGGCACTCAACCCAAAAATCCTCCTTCTGGACGAACCTCTTGCAGGCCTGAATTTGGAAGAGGTTGAGGATATGGCGCGATTTATATTAGACGTCAATGAAGAAGAACGTTGGCAGACAACCTGTGTCTTGGTGGAACATGATATGGGGGTCGTCATGGATATTTCCCATCGGGTGATGGCTTTAAATTTTGGTGAAAAGATCGCCGAAGGGACACCTCCTGAGGTTCAGAAGAATCCCAGTGTGATCAAAGCCTACTTAGGAGAGGCGGAGGAGCTCTATGTCACGCGCAGGTAGCTGGAAAGAAATAGAAATTACGAAAGATTTAACCATTCCCAAACTCTTTCTCCAGTCTGCCCAAAAGTATGGGGATAAAAAGGTCGCTATGCGAGAAAAGGAATTTGGAATCTGGGTCCCCATCACCTGGAAACAGTATTATGAAAATGTAAAGCATATTGCCCTGGGCATGGTTTCCCTTGGCTTAGAAAAAGGGGACAAGGTAGCCATGATTGGTGATAATCGTCCAGAAGCCCTCTGGGCGGAAATGGCTGCCATGTGTGTGGGCGCTGTGGGGGTATGGTTATTCCAAGATTCTCTAATTGATGAGGTTCAATATATCATTGACCACTCCGATGCCAAACTCATGGTCGGGGAGGGCCAGGAAGAAGTGGACAAATGCCTCTTGATCAAAGATAAATGTCCAAAACTCAAAAGGATGATCTGGGACGATCCAAAAGGGATGAGGGATTATGACGATCCCATTTTGATCAGCATAAAAGAGGTGATGAAGATAGGGAAAGAGGTAGCCAAAAAAGAATCAGGCCTCTTTGAGGATATGATTCAAAAAGGGAAAGGAGATGACATCTGCCTTCTCTTCTACACTTCAGGAACCACCGCCCTTCCAAAGGGTGCCCTTTTAACCCATTACAATATGTTGACCATGGGCCGAAACTTAATGCGGGTGGACCCCTATTTTGAGACAGATGACTTCGTCTCCTACCTTCCTTTTGCCTGGATTGGAGAGCAGATGATGTCTATCTCCTGTGGGATTCAGGCAGGATTTACTCTTAACTTCCCGGAGGAACCCGAAACTGCTCAGGAAAATATCCGAGAGATCGGTCCTCATGTGATGTTCGCTCCCCCTCGAATTTATGAACAGATGGTTCGAAATGTTCAGGTCAAATACCTGGATGCGACTTGGTCCAAACGGAAGGCTTATGAATTGGCCATGAAGATTGGTTATCACGTTGCGGATTTAAAGTTCTCAAAGAAGTCCATCCCATGGTATTGGAACGTCTTGAATTATCTGGCCTATCTGGGGGTCCACAAAAAATTAAAAGACCATTTAGGCCTCTCCCGAATTCGTTATACTTACACGGGTGGAGCGGCGATGGGGCCTGACCATTTTCGATTCTTTCATGCTATCGGAGTGAATCTGAAACAGATTTACGGTCAGACAGAGATTGCTGGGATATCCGTCCTCCATCGAAACAACGACATCAAATTCGATACAGTAGGAAAACCCATTCCTGAGACCGAAGTAAAGATTACCCCAGAAGGCGAAATTATCTCGAAGAGTCCATCTGTGTTCCAAGGATATTACAAGATGCCAGAAGAGACAGCCAAAACTCTTCGTGAGGGATGGCTTCACTCTGGAGACACAGGGTTTATCGATACGGAGGGCCATCTGGTCGTCTTTGACCGAACCAAGGATGTGATGATCCTCAGGGATGGAACAAAATTCGCTCCTCAATACTTAGAAACCCGTCTGAAATTCAGCCCCTATATTAAAGACGTCTGGGCCATTGGTGATAACCGACCCTATGTGACCACGGTCATCTGCATTGACTATGGGGTGGTTGGAAAATGGGCAGAGGACCGCAATATTGCTTATACCAGTTATCCTGAACTCTCTCAAATCCCTGAGGTCTATGAACTGATAAAGAAAGAGATCATCAAGATGAACAGAGATCTCCCCCCGGTGGCTCGGGTTAAAAAATTTGTCAATCTCTATAAGGAATTTGATGCAGATGATGACGAACTCACCCGAACTCGAAAATTACGACGAGCCTTTGTGGAAGAGCGATATAAAGACATTGTCAAAGGTCTCTATTCAGATACAGAGAAGGTTCATATGGATACCAATATCACCTATGAGGATGGAAGGGTGGTCCATATCAAAACAGACCTAAGGGTGATGGAAGTCCCTCAATAAAAATCTATGGAACATTAAAAAATAGGAACAACGAAAACAGGAGGCTTTCATGGAGATCTTTTTACAGCTCTTTATTACAGGAATCCTCGTAGGGAGCATCTATGCGCTGGTCGCATTAGGTTGGACCCTTATTTATAAATGTTCAGGGGTCCTTAACCTGGCCATGGGGGAATTAACCTTAATCGGAGCCTATGTCTGTCTTACCCTATATCACCTGGGCATCCCATTTATTTTGGCTCTGTTGATCACCCTGGTTATTGGATTTATTCTCGGTATTCTGACGGAAGTTATCTTTTTAAGACCGATGGTGGGAGAACCTGTTCTGAGCGTGATCATGGTGACGGTCGGACTCTCTTTCTTTTTTAAAGGGCTAGTTGAGCTGGTCTGGGGAACCGATACTGTGGTCTTCACCCCACCGGTATTTCCCCTGAAACCTATCTTCTTAGGGAAAATCGTTGTGGGTCAAGTCTATCTATGGGCTTTTGTGGCCTCGATCATCCTTCTTTTAGCCTTTGTCTCCTTTTTCAAATATACGAAATGGGGTCTTTCCATGCAGGCCACAGCAGATGATGAAATGGCTGCATTATCTTTGGGGGTTAACGCAAAGGTGGTCTATGCCCTTGCTTGGGCAATCGCCTTTATGGCGGCAGGGGTTGGAGGAACTCTCCTGGGGAACATCAATGGCTTAAATATTTCAGTAGGCTACTTGGGTCTTCTCGTCTTACCTGCTGTTGTATTGGGAGGCCTCAATTCAGTCCCTGGAGCCATTGTCGGGGGATTGGTGATTGGAGTCCTTCAGAACCTCGCCGATGGTTATTTAAGTCGGTTTACTCCAGGTGGAGTGAAAGACGTGTTTCCGTTCTTCGTGATGGTGATCATTTTGCTCTTTAAACCCTATGGCTTATGGGGATGGATCAGGATTGAACGAGTTTAAAAAACCTGAAATTTTGGAATATTGGAAGAAAGGAACCATGGATAAAGTTGGCCATTCAAGAAGCTCCGTCTCAGATTATTTTCTAAACCCAATATCCCACTATTTCATCCTTGCAGGATTCCAGTATTTTCGGGAGGTTTGATATGGGTTACCGACCTTGTGGGGTCTATCATCAATATTATCGCCAGGATCACGCCTGGTGGAAGACCAAATTCGTGTGGGGGAAGATGATCCTTCTCTTTATTACGATTTTCTATCTTATCCCTGAGTTTGCAGGGATGTATCTTATCTCCGTAGCCAATGTGGTAGGGTATACCATTCTCTCCGCAATGGGGGTACAACTTCTTATTGGTTACTGTGGTCAGGTCACCCTGGGACACGCTGCCTTTCTTGCAGTCGGGGCCTATACCTGCACCCTCTTGATGCTCCAGCTCCATGTCCCCTACCCTATCGCGATGATTATCGGTGGACTTGTAGGGGGTTTATGGTGTGTTCTGTTTGGTCTCCCATCTGCTCGGGTCAAAGGATTCTATCTCATTATGACCACGATGGCAGCCCAGTTTATTACGGTTGAATTCTTTATCACTCAATATGTCAGTCAAATTGGAGGGCGTGGGGTGGCCTTCTCTATTCCTCCGGGAACTGTAAAGATTGGCCCCTGGGTCATCAAGACAGACAAAGATGTATACTACCTCATGGTGGTTCTTCTCGTCCTTCTTACTTTTGCCATGGCCAATCTCCTCAGGTCAAAAATCGGAAGGGCTTGGATCGCCATACGGGATAATGATATTGCTGCTGAAACCATGGGGGTCAATATCGTATTTTATAAACTACTCGCCTTCTTTGTTGCAGGATTCTTTGGCGGGATCGCAGGGGCTTTCTGGGTCACTTCCCTTGCAGCGGTCAGTCCCGAACATTTCCATTTTGGTTGGTCCCTTTGGCTGGTGGGAGTCATCCTGATTGGAGGGGTTGGAAGTATCTATGGAACCATCTTTGGTTCCTTATTTATGACTCTCATCCCAGAAGGTCTAAAGTTTCTCATCTTCTTCTTAACCCAAAGTCCTTTCTTCCTAAATCTCATGCCCTTTTTACCCCATTTGCTTGAAAAGTTTCTCTATGTGAAAGAGGCAGTCTTTGGACTGGCCATTGCTCTTTTTTTAATCTATGAACCGAATGGGTTATCATATCGCTGGTGGCAGGTTAAGAATTATTTCAATCTATGGCCATTTTCATATTAAAAGTGATTCGTGAATCGTGGTTTGTAAATCGTAAGAAAATAAATTTCTTTTTGCGAACCACGAATCACCAATCATGGTTCACTCCAAAGGAGGTGATGCTCGTCAAAATGTGGGGAAGAAGTTTAAGATAGGGGGAACTTCGCATCACGAAACATGATATTTTTTTATGGAGGTGAAAAATGATGAAAAAGAGAATCAGTCTGAGCATGGTTGGAATCTTAATCCTTGGGCTCTGGGTGACTTGGGGTTTCGCCCAGGAAGTGAGGTTGGGAGCGCTTCAGGATACTACAGGAGCCACTTCAGATGTAGGGAAGGACGAAGCCCTGGGGGTCCGCGAAGCCGTCCAATATTATAACGACACAGGAGGAGTCAACGGTAAAAAGATCCGCCTCTTCCAATACGATTATGGGTATCGAGTTCCAGAGGCCATCACTACCTACAAAAGATTTAGGGACTACGATAAAGTAGTGATGGTGTTAGGATGGGGAACAGGGGATACCGAAGCCCTCTCCCCAACGATCAACGCTGATAAGATGCCCTACCTTTCCAGCTCTTTTTCAGGTCATCTCTGTGACCCCAAAAAGACCCCTTATAATTTTGTTTATGGAACTGACTATTCTACCAATGCCCGGGGAGCCATCACCTATTGGTTTGAAGAGGTCTGGAAGAAAGATCCTAAATGGAAAGGTCTGAGGGAAAAAGGGGTGAAACCCAAATTTGTCTGCTTCATGGATACAGCCTCTCCCTATGCCACCGCTCCAATTAAGGCTATTAAGGATCAGGCCTCTATTTTGGGCTTCGAAATTGGGCCAGATCAACACGTCTCTTTAACCGCTTTGGATACAAAAAGCCAGGTCATTGCTGCCAAAGGTTTTGGAGCCAACTTGGTTTGGCATGGGAACACCACGATGTCTGTGTCAGCGGCTCTGAAAGATGCTTATGCCTTAGGGCTTGGAGCAGACCATATCATCAATAATTGGGGATTTGATGAAAACCTCCCTAAACTGGCTGGGCCGGCTGCTGAAGGGGCGATGGGATTGCTTGCCTGTGCTCTTTTTATCGATGAATACCCGGCCAAGAAAACGGTTCTTGAGTATTGTAAAAAATTAAACCCAGGTGTTCCGCTGGAGAACAGATTGATACGAACTGTTCAGGGCTGGGTGAAGGTGACTCTGGCTGTCGAAGCAATGAAAATTGCAGATAAGGCTGGCAAATTGAATGGGCCTGGGATTAAAGAGGCCTTTGAATCCTTTAGGAATTGGGATGGATTGAGGAAATTGGGAGGCCAACTGGTCACGATTACCCCTACGGATCATCGGTACAGTTCTGTGGTCAGGGTTGGAAGGGTCATCAAGGGGAAACCCCAGACGGTTGCAGAAATCGATATGAAAGCAAAATTCCCGGATAAATGGGCAGGTTGGCTAGGCTGGTAATGGCATAAATGAGTAAAGGAGAGAGAATTGGAACCCAAAAACTCAGAAATCATATTGAAACTCAATAACGTTGAGGTCATGTATCACGAAGTGATCTTGGTTCTGAAGGGAGTCTCCATTGATGTCCCTCATGGAGGAATCGTTGCCCTTCTCGGTGCTAACGGAGCCGGTAAGTCAACGACCCTCAAGTCCATCTCTGGGCTTCTCAAGCATGAGGATGGAGAAGTGACCGATGGAAGCATTGAGTTCATGGGGGAAAGGATCCATCATCTTTCTGCTGAGGAAATTGCCAAGAGAGGAATTTTCCAGATCATCGAAGGAAGAAGGGTCTTCGAACATCTCACCGTGGAAGAAAATCTCCGGGTCGGGGCTCACCTGAGAGGAAATGGTTCGGCCATTAAAGAGAGACTCGAAATGGTCTACCACTATTTCCCGAGATTGATTGAACGCCGAAACGTTCTTGCAGGTTTCATCAGTGGAGGAGAGCAACAGATGACCGTTATCGGTCGGGCTTTGATGGCCCAACCCAAACTGATGCTTCTGGATGAACCCTCCATGGGATTGGCTCCTCTTCTCATCAAAGAAATCTTTGAGATCATCAGCAAATTGAACAAAGAAGAAAGGATTCCACTTCTTCTGGTGGAACAGAATGTAAAATTGGCACTGACGGTAGCCCCTTATGCCTATGTTCTTGAGAACGGAAGACTGGTGATGCATGATACCTCTGAGAAGTTGAAGGAAAATCCTGATATCCGAGACTTTTATCTTGGGCTCTCGGACCTCGGTGAACGAAAGAGCTTCAGACAGGTGAAGCATTATAAACGCCGGAAACGCTGGCTCACCTAAGAACGTAAGTCACAAGTGGTGAGTTGAAAGTGGTTTCAAAAGCGAAAAGAGAAAAATAGCAAAAGCAAGAATTTGCCACTTACCACTCACTACTGACCACATTCGAAATGAAAAGGAGGGTTACTATGCGAAGATTATTCTTGATTTTGATCATGTTTACATTTGCTATTGGGGGGATAACCGCTTGCAAACCGGGCCTCCTTCCAACAGAGGAAGCGGGAAAACCAAAGGTCACTCTGGATCGGGTTGAGGTAATGAGTTATTTCCCATGGGTAGACCTACCTAACCGAACTCCTCTTGCTCTTGGTTTCGTCTTCAATGTCAATAACCCAAGCGGATATAACGTTAAATTGGACAACATTAAATTTACGGTTTCCTTCGAAGCGGCTCCAGGGAAGTATATCGAAATTGCAACTCCAACCTATTACGATCAAGTCTACTTCCCTCCTAACACAACGAGTCAATATCGGATTGTCAGTGTGATTGACTCGGCGACGATCCGTTTGACTCTGTTGGTCGCCCAAGCGCCAAAAGTAAAAGAGTGGAACCTAAAAATCCCTGACCTGATTAAAGGCTGGTATACCAAGATCGGAGATTTCGCTTTTGGAATCAAGGTCTCCGAAGGGATGGCGGTTTTCAATACGGAAAAGGGAGATGTCTTCGTCCCATTCGAAGGAAAATTTCCAAAAAAATAATTGACCCTAAGAAGGGGGACGGGGGCCTGACCTCTCTTAATAAGGAGATAAAGTCAGGCCCCCGGACAAACCAAAAATAACCGATAATCAACAACCCTTTACAAGGTGGAGTGATTAACCTCTAATATAAAATAATCACTGAAAAAACGGCTTTTTTATTAAAGGATCACTGACTCCTGCTTATTCCCAATGGAGGTCGCAATGCCGAAACAGGATCCAATGGATCGTACTGCGGGCTATCTAAAGAAAAATCTTGAGACCATGCCGCCGAAAAGGCGCCTTGAATATCTGAACCAAAAACTGAGAGGAATCGTCCAGTATGCCTATAAAAATTCGGTCGCCTTTAAAAATAAGATGGACTCTGTGGGATTGAAGCCCAAGGATATTCAAACTATTAAGGACCTTGAAAAAATCCCTGTGACTAAAAAAGCCGACTTAGTAGAACTTCAGAAGAAAAATCCACCCTTCGGGGGATTTGAAGGGATTCCCATTTCGGAGATGAGAAGGATCTATGTCTCTCCCGGACCGATTTATGAACCCGGCGAAGAGGAATATACTGAATTGGGCTGGGCACAGGGGATGTATGCAGGAGGATTTCGTCCAGGCGATGTGGTCATCAATACGTTCAGTTACCATATGGTCCCCTTTGCGTTACATATGGTAGATAACTCCCTTCATCAGGTTGGATGCATCGTCATTCCCACGGGCATTGGAAATACTGAACAGCAGGTCCATATCTTAAAGACCTTTAAGGCCACAGGATTTTGCGGGACTCCAAGTTTTCTTCTCAATATTGCAGAAAAGGCAGAGGAGATGGGGTTGGATCTAAAAAAGGATTTAAACTTAAAAGTGGGGTTTGTGGCTGCAGAGATGCTTCCGGAATCCCTTCGGTTGACCCTTGAGGAAAAGTTTGGAATGATTATCCGACAGACCTACGGAACAGCAGATATTGGTTGTCTTGGATATGAATGCCTTAAGAAGAATGGAATGCACATTCCCGATGATAAAATTGTCGAAATTGTCGATCCCCAAACCGGCAAATCCTTAGGTCCTGGGAAAACTGGAGAGATTGTAGCGACCACCTTTAACAAAACCTACCCCCTCATTCGATTTGGGACAGGAGACCTTTCGATTCTGACGGAAACGCTCTGTCCCTGTGGACGAACCTCTCCTCGATTGATAAAGATCTTGGGTCGTGTCGATCAGGTCACCAAAGTGAGAGGACTTTTTATTCACCCCGGCCAAGTCGATGAAGTCGCTCAAAAACACCCTCAGATTGCGAGATATCAGGTAGTGGTCATAAGGAAAGACCATAAAGATGAAATGATCTTCCATGTAGAACTTAGAGAAGAAGTCTCTCAGCCCGAAAGGCTAAAGGGAGAGATCGAAACCTCTATCCGGGAGGTGATGAAACTAAGGGGGGAAGTTCAATTTGTTCCATCGGGCACGATACCAGAAGGAGCCAAAAAGATCGACGATCAGCGGAGTTGGGACTGATTTTTGAAAAAATAATTTTTTGACGGATCTTTACCCGATAGGGTAAGATATTTCCAAAAAAGAGAAAGGAGGAGGTTATGAAGATTCATTATAAAGGTTTTATGCGTGAAAAGATTAAGAGGGATCCTATTACGATTAGTCCCGATGCTTCCTTTTATGAGGCCCGAAATCTCATCCACGAGAAGGGGATCCGTCACCTGCCGGTGGTGGATAAAAACGGTCATCTGGTAGGGATCGTCACTGACCGTGATATTCGTGAAGCAGCTCCTTCTGATGCAACCTTGTTGAGCGTTCAAGAACTCAACTATCTCTTGGGAAAGTTGAAGGTCGCCTCCTTTATGACTCCAAAGTCAAAACTGATTACGATCACCCCTGATACGCTTATTGAAGAGGCCGTTAATCTCATGCGTGAGCATAAGATAGGCTGTCTCCCTGTCGTGGAGGGAGATAAGTTATATGGGATCTTTACAGAATCAGACGCCCTGGACCACCTCGTCGATATCTTTGGCCTTAAGCAGAAAGGGACTCGTTTGACTGTTGCCCTGGAGGATAAACCAGGGACCATGCTTGGGATCCTCGAAATCCTAAAAAAGTTTGAGGTCAACATCATTAGTATCGTTACGCCGTCCTTCATGGTAGAAGGCAAAAGAATTGCGGCTATCCGAATTCGAACTGAAGACTATGAAAATATCGTTAAGGAGTTGGAAAAGGCAGGATATCCAGTCTTATCGGTAGGAAAATGGCCTTCGGTTTAACCGATCTAACCTGTAAAGAGTAATGTTGAAGTAATCGACAACAATTCTGATAGGGTAAGAGAGAGACACGGAGGTTGAAGGATCTTCAATATAGAACGGGAGGTCGGATGACATGGAGATTGTGGAGATGGGGAAAAATCTTTTACTTTACCTCATCTCTATATTTTTTTATCCATATCTTACTTTGTGCTTCTCGAGTATTCTATTTTTTTCTCCCAATTTGGCAGTTTACGTTAAGTGATATTTAACCTCCTTATGGAAAGAAACGGGACCAAATATTACCAGATTGGTGAATTGGCTCACTTAGTAGAGATGAGCCCTCGGACGATCCGCTATTATGAAGAGATCGGGCTTCTAAACTCCGTGAAACGAATTGAAGGGGGCAAAAGGGTCTATACGGATAAAGACTACCAACGCCTTAAATTTATTCAAAGGCTCAAACATCTTGGTCTCACCCTCTCAGAGATGCATGAACTGGAAGATATCTATCAAATTCACCGAACCAATAAGAAGGTCTTACCTCGACTCTTAGAATTATTGGATAGCCACGCCGAAAAAATTGATACCCGGATCACAAATCTAATGAAGTTAAAGACCGAAATCTTAGAATATAAAGAAAAAATCCGACAAAAACTGAATCTTGATGAAAATTCTCCAAAAGGAAAGGAAAAGGATGAGAGAAGTAGTGATCACGAGCGCCGTCCGGACAGCCATCGGTAACTTCCTGGGTGCCCTGAGCCCATTGAGTGCAACGGAATTGGGTGGAAAGGTAATTGAGGAGGCGGTGAGGCGCTCAGGGATTGAAAAAAAGGACGTCGATCAGGTAATCATGGGAAACGTCCTTCCCTTTGGCCTGGGTCAAAACCCTGCGCGCCAGGCAATGATTAAGGCAGGTCTTCCCATGGAGGCAGGAGCCCTTACGATTAACAAAGTTTGTGGGTCAGGACTCAAAGCGGTGATGCTGGCCACTCAAATCATCATGGCTGGCGATGCAGAGGTGGTGGTGGCAGGCGGGATGGAAAGTATGAGTCGGGTCCCTTACTATCTGGAAAATGCAAGGACAGGTTACCGCCTCTGGGATGGGAAACTGATCGATGGAATGGTTCACGATGGTCTCTGGGATGTAGTCAACGACTATCATATGGGATATACGGCTGAAATCCAATCAAAAAAATTTAATATCAGCCGAGAGGAACAGGACCGATTTGCTCACGAATCGAATCTGAAAGCAATGAAGGCGATTCGGGATGGGAAATTTAAAGAAGAGATTCTTCCCGTTCCAATACCCGGGAAAAAGGGAGAGACCATTCTCTTTGATACGGATGAGGGACCTCGGGATACCGACCTTCAAGCAATGGCGAAACTGAAGTCGGTCTTTAAGGAAGGGGGAGTGGTAACTGCTGGGAACTCTTCTAAGATTAGCGATGGAGCCAGTGCTTTGGTGGTGATGTCTAAGGAAAAAGCCCAATCCCTCAACATCAAACCAATGGCCAGAGTGGGAGCCCAGGCAGAAGCAGGGGTGGAATTGGAGGATGTTCTGGTTGCGCCCATTCAATCGATTCCAAAGGCACTCAAAAAAGCAGGCCTGGCTCTAAGGGAGATTGACCTATTTGAAATCAATGAGGCATTCGCTGCTACGACCGTGGCGATCATCAAAACTCTTGGCCTCGATTGGGAAAAGGTGAATGTCCATGGAGGAGCAGTGGCCCTGGGTCATCCCATCGGAGCCAGTGGAGCCAGGGTCTTGACCACCTTGCTTTATGCGATGAAAGACAGAGGAGTGAAAAGGGGGATGGCCTCCCTTTGCCTGGGAGGAGCGGAGGCCGTCAGCCTCATCGTGGAACAAATTGATTAAAAAAAGGGGAATATATGGAGATCAAGACGATCGGTGTGGTGGGAGCAGGACAGATGGGAAATGGGATTGCTCAGGTGGCTTCCCAATCAGGATTTCATGTGGTGATGAGTGATATTGCAGAGTCCTTTATTCAAAAAGGCATGAACACGATCTCTAAAAATTTAGATCGAATGGTTGAGAAGGAAAAGATTACCTCTCCGATGAAAGAAGAAATAATGGGAAGAATCAAGGGAACCATCCAGGTGAAGGATTTGGCAGAGGTTGATTTTGTAGTGGAAGCCGCCACCGAAAATGAGACCCTTAAACTGAACATCTTTAAAGAACTAGACCAGATTTGCCGAAAGGAGGTTATCCTTTCAAGCAACACCTCCTCCATTTCCATTACCAAGATTGCCTCTGCGACTCAAAGGCCTTCCCAGGTGATTGGGATGCATTTTATGAATCCAGTCCCTGTCATGCAATTGGTGGAGATTATCCGGGGTCTCCAAACTTCTCAAGAAACCTTTGATCAGGTGAAGGCACTTGCCGTGAAGATGGGAAAGACGCCTGTAGAAGCAAATGATTTCCCCGGCTTTATTTCCAACAGAATTCTAATGCCCATGATCAATGAGGCCATCTTTGCCCTTTTTGAGGGAGTGGGAACGCCTGAAGCCATTGACACGGTGATGAAACTTGGGATGAACCACCCCATGGGTCCTCTTGCCCTGGCCGATTTGATTGGGCTTGATACCTGTTTAGCCATCATGGAGGTCCTCTATAAAGGATTTGGAGATTCTAAATATCGCCCCTGTCCCCTGCTTAAAAAATATGTCGATGCAGGCTACCTTGGAAGAAAAACCGGAAGAGGATTCTATCAATACTGATATTTCAAATTGCAGATTTCAGATTGCAAATTGAAAAATACTGAATAGAAAATCAATCTGAAATTTGAAATCTGAAATTTTAGATTTCAAAAGATGGATTTCAAACTCACACCCGAACAGGAAATGATTCGTGATATGGTGAGGGACTTCACGGAAAAAAACATCAAACCCATTGCTGCCCTCTATGACGAAGAGAAACAGTTTCCTTACCAGAATCTAAAAAAGATGGCTGAATTAGGCCTGATGGGGATGAATATCCCTGCCCATCTGGGCGGATCTGAAGTTGGAGTGATAGCCTATAGCCTCGCCATTACGGAGATTGCAAAGGGGTGTGCTTCTCATGCAGTTACCACCTCGGTAACCAACATGGTCGCCGAGGTCATCTATGAGTTTGGCCAAGAAGAGATTAAAAACAAACATCTGCCTAAACTGTGTAGTGGTGAGTATCCCGCAGGCTCCTTTGCCATTACCGAACCTCATACGGGTTCAGATGCCGCAAACATTCGAACCACAGCCATTCGCCAAAAAGATACCTATGTTCTCAATGGATCGAAGACTTTAATTACAAGTGGGGAGGCCTCCGGAGTCACCGTGACCTGGGCGGTCACAGATAAGAATGCCCGAAAGGGGAAAGGCATTAGTGCCTTTGTCATTGAAAAAGGGACTCCTGGCTTTATCGTGGGAAAGGCCGAAGAAAAGATGGGCCACCGAGCCTCCCAGACCAATGAACTATTCTTCGATAACTGCGTCATTCCAGCCAACTGCCTGCTGGGCAGAGAGGGGGAGGGGTTTAAGATTGCCATGATGGAACTGGATGGAGGAAGGATTGGCATTGGTTCTTTGGCCGTTGGCGTGGGATTTTCGGCGATTGATTTTGCCGTCAATTATGTCAAAGAACGCGAGGCCTTTGGGAAGCCCCTTTCCAGTTTTGAAGCCATCCAATGGATGATTGCAGACTCCTACACGGAACTGGAGGCAGCTCAACTCTTGGTTTTAAGGGCTGCTTACCTTAAGGAAAATCGACAGCCCTTTACAAAAGAAGCCTCCATGGCCAAACTCTTTGCTACAGAAACAGCAAGGAATGTGGCCATCAGAGCGGTTCAGATGCTTGGTGGATATGGTTATACCAAAGATTATCCTGTTGAGCGCTACCTCAGAGACATCATTGGTACTACCCTCTACGAAGGAACTTCTGAAGTCCAACGAATTGTAATCTCCAGAGAGATATTGAAAGAATAGTCTAAATTTGTTACGAATAAGATTGTGAATTAATGTGCAATCTATTTGGGGAGGCTAAGGAAAGTGGAATCCCTTGAAATGACTTTTGCTCAAAAATTTGATCTTTATGGTTGTTATCAGTGTGGAAAGTGTACGGGAGGATGTCCTGTCTCCCTGAAATCAAAACTTAACATTCGACGACTCATGATTGAAGGAATTTTAGGAAAACATCTTGAACATCTTAAGGAAAGATTGGAACTCTGGGATTGCACCACCTGCAAAACCTGTACTCTGCGGTGTCCGAGGGGGTTGAAACCGATGGATCTGGTTATTGGGATGAGGGAGTTGTTAGTCGAGGAAGGTCATATTCCAAAGACGATCATCGAGGCAATGGAAAATGCCTATAAGCATGGAAATCCCTGGGGAAAATCAAAAAGCAAAAGGACAGAATGGATGAAGGATCTTCCTGAGGGGTTGAAAGTGAAAGACTTCTCACAAGGAGACCACGCTCAATCTCTTTATTTTGTAGGATGTACTGCCTCCTCTGACCCCCGAATTCAAGAAATTGCAAAATCGCTAATATTCCTCTTAACCCAGATAGGAATGGATTTCGGAATCTTAGGAAATGAAGAACAATGCTGTGGGAATGAGATTAAAAGAATGGGGGAAACAGGTCTTTTTGAGGAGTTAATGGAAGGAAATATACAAAATTTTGAGACCTATGGGATCGAACAGATCTTTACCTCCTGTCCCCATGGCTTTAATGCCTTTAAAAATGAGTATCCTCAAGGAAAATTTAATGTCCTTCATACCACCCAACTTTTATCCAAACAGTTGGAGGAAGGAAAAATCTCCTTTGCAAAAGAGATTAAGAGAGTGGTCACCTATCATGACCCATGCTTCTTAGGGAAACAAAATAGTATCTTTGATGAACCTCGAATCCTACTCCAAGCCATACCTGGTTTAAACTTTAAGGAATTGGATCGCTCCCGAGAAAGGAGTTTATGCTGTGAAGGAGGGGGAGGCAGGATGTGGGCAGAGTCTTCTTCGGATACGGGTCAACGTCTGGCTGAAATTCGTGTCCAGGATGCAGTGGAATTGGGGGCAGAGGTTTTGGTAACCGCCTGTCCATTATGTGTCCTCACCCTTGAGGATGCTGTAAAAACCTCTGGGAATGAAGAAAAGATTAAAGTCATGGACATTGTAGAATTGCTTGCAGAAGCCATCGAACCGTAATTAGGTTACATTTCAGGGTAAGGGTGAACGACACGATTCTTCTCTATTGTCTTAAAAGGACCTTTCAGGATGAGGTGGATCGAAACCATTTCTAAAGAGGAATGGGATCAAATAGAACAGGTGATCGCCCGATATAAGGGAAGGCACGGAGCCCTGATTCCTGTTTTAAAAGAGACTCAAGATATCTGTGGGTACCTTCCCCAGAAAGTCCAACATCGGATTGCAGAGGGTCTTAATCTCCCCCCTGCCCAGGTTTACGGAGTGGTCTCTTTTTATGCCTTCTTCACAACCATCCCGAGAGGAAAATATATCATTCGGGTCTGCATGGGAACGGCCTGTTATGTGAGGGGTTCGAAACAGATTTTAGAAAATCTCCAAAGGGAACTAAACGTTGAAGTGGGCGGAGTTACAAGAGATCGGAGATTTTCCCTTGAAGCGGTTCGTTGTCTCGGGGCTTGTGGGTTAGCTCCGGTGATGGTGATTGGCCATAACACCTACGGAATGTTAGAACCTAAAAGAGCCATCGAAATTGTAAACTCTTACCAATAAATCAGGACGGTATGCCTCCAATTACGATCGAAGACCTAAAAAGAATCAAAGAGAAGGCTCTCTCTGAAATGGCTTCGAAAGAGGGGGAGTATCGGTTGATGGTTTGCGGTGGGACCGGTTGCGTTTCCTGTAACTCATTGAAGGTGAAAGAGAGGTTGGAAACTAAACTGAAAGACCGGGGGCTCTCAGAGAGGGTAAAGGTGGTGGTCACTGGGTGCAATGGTTTCTGCGCAGAAGGCCCGATCATGGTGGTCTACCCAGAAGGTCTCTTCTATAAGAAACTTAATCCTGAGGAGATCCCCCTTTTGGTTGAAGAACATTTCTTGAGAGGACATCCTGTAGAAAAATTTCTCTACACGGATCCCATTACCAAAGAGAAGATTCCCTTGATGAAAGATATTCCTTTTTTCCATCATCAGGTGTTGAGGACGTTTCGAAATCGCAGTCTTATTGATGCAGAGAGTATTGATGAATATATCGGAAGGGAGGGATATGTGGCCCTTGCAAAAGTGCTTACTTCCATGACTCCTGAAGAGGTGATTCATGAGGTCAAGGTTTCTGGATTGAGGGGGCGGGGAGGAGCGGGGTTTCCGACTGGGAAAAAATGGGAGGAAGGACGGCGTTATCGTTCTTTTCCCAAGTATGTGATCTGTAATGGGGATGAAGGAGATCCAGGGGCTTTTATGGACCGTTCGATATTGGAAGCCGATCCCCATTCGGTCTTAGAAGGAATGATTATTTGTGGCTATGCGATTGACTCCCATCAGGGCTATATCTATGTGAGAGCAGAATATCCTTTGGCTATCCATAGGCTCCATATCGCGATTGATCAGGCGAGAAACTATGGCCTCTTAGGAAAAAATATTCTGGGTTCTGGCTTCGATTTCGATATTGAAATCTACCCAGGAGCCGGTGCCTTTGTCTGTGGGGAATCGACTGCCTTGATGTATTCCCTTGAAGGGAAAAGAGGGATGCCAAGGATCAAACCTCCGCGCTCCACGGAAGCAGGCTTGTGGGGACAACCTACCGTGCTCAATAATGTGGAAACATTTTCCAACATCCCTTCGATTCTCCGAGAAGGAGGCTTATGGTTCGCCTCGATGGGCACCAAGGGGTCGAAAGGAACCAAAGTGTTTGCCCTCACAGGGACAGTCAACAATGTGGGTCTCATTGAGGTCCCTATGGGAACCACCCTTCGAACGATCGTCTATGATATCGGGGGTGGAATTCCTAATCAAAGAGAATTTAAGGCCATCCAGATTGGAGGACCCTCCGGGGCGTGTCTTCCTGCATCCCTTCTTGACACCGAGGTGGACTTCGATTCCCTTGATGAGGCAGGGGCCATGATGGGTTCAGGTGGTCTGGTCGTCATGGATGATTCTACCTGCATGGTAGATACCGCACGGTTTTTTACTGACTTTTCTGTGGATGAATCCTGTGGAAAGTGCGTTCCCTGCCGAGTAGGGATGAAGGTGATGCTCAACCTATTGAACCGAATTGGAATGGGAATGGGCGAAATTGAGGACATTGAGCGTCTGGAAAAGTTGGGCCAACATATCAAGGAGACGTCTCATTGTGGGTTGGGAAAGACTGCTCCCAATCCTGTACTTTCCACCCTTCGTTATTTTCGCAATGAATATGAGGCTCATATTGAGGAGAGGCGATGCCCTGCCCTGGTCTGTGTGAACCTGATTCAGTTCAAGGTGAATCCTGAAAAATGTAAAATGTGCGGACTTTGTAAGAAGGCCTGTCCGATGGAGGCAATCACCTGGGAGAAGAAGACCCCAGCGGTGATCCAATTGGATAAGTGCATCCGTTGCCGTTCCTGTATCCAGGCCTGCCGATTTGGAGCCATCGAATAACGATGAAAATCCAAAATTCAAAGCATGAATTTCGAAACAATTTCGAATTACCGAAATTCAAAATTCGAAATGTTTTGGTTTTAAACATTTGAAAATTTGAATTTCGTATTTGTTTCGGATTTCGACATTCGGATTTCGGATTTAGGCTGTTTCCGATGATCACTACGACTCACATGATTAAACTGATCATGGATGGCATCCCGGTTGAGGTCGAGAAGGGGAAGACGATCCTCGAGGCCGCCCAAATGGCTGGTATTCGAATCCCTACCCTTTGCCACGATCGAAGGCTTACCCCTTTTGGAGCCTGCCGTCTCTGTCTGGTTCAGGAGAAAGGAAAGTCGGAACTCCTTCCATCCTGCTTCACCCCCGTAAAAGAAGGGATGGAAATTATCACCTCTTCACCCGAAATTTTTGCTTCGAGAAGAACCCAACTCCAATTGATTCTGCTGAACCACCCCATGATCTGCCCGAGGTGTGAAAAGGAGGGGGAATGCGATCTCCAGAGGTATGTCTATGAATATGGAGTAGAAGAAAATCTTTTTCCCTGGGAAAGAATCTCCTTCCCTCTGGATGATCGTTCTCCTCTCATTCAGAGAGATCCCAACAAATGTATTCTATGTGGTCGGTGTGTTCGAATCTGCGACGAAGTTCAAGGGGTTGGAGAACTCTCTTACTCAAAAAGGGGAATTAAAACACTGATTGATACGGATTTCCATCGGCCTCTTCAATGCGAATTTTGTGGTCAGTGTTTGGACACCTGTCCGGTGGGTGCAATCACCAGTGATCGTTTCGACTATACCGTGAAGGCCTGGGAGTTAGAAGAGGCCACGACGCCCTGTCCTTACTGCGGATGCGGATGTGTATTGACCTTGGGCTCTCAAGGGGGAGAAATTAAACGGGTCTTTTCCGATTATGAAAAAGGTCCAAGCGATGGGAACCTTTGTGTAAGGGGCAGATTCGGATGGGACTTCGTTGATCATCCAGAGAGGGCAAAAAAACCACTGAAAAGGTTCAATGGTGAACTTAAAGAGATCCATTGGGAAGAGGCCTTCCAATCTATTGCCCAGGAGATAGAGAAGGTTAAAGATCAGCACGGACCAGAAGCGATTGCGTGTCTTTCCTCAAGCCGATTGACCAATGAAGAGTATTACCTGCTCAGTAAACTTTTCCGGACTTCCATCGGGACCAACCAGATCGATCAGGGATGGAGTTCAGCCTCCCTGGCACTGACCCAAGGCCTTGGTAAGACCTTAGGAGTATCTGCCTCTACCAACTCGATTCAGGAAATACGACAGGCGGATTGTATCCTCGTAATTGGGATTGATCCAGGCCAAACCCACCCTATCGTTAAGAATGAAATCCATCTTGCGATTCGGCGAAATCGGGCCCAATTAATCGTCCTCGGATGCCACGATATTGATCTCACACGATCCACTCAGATCTCTCCCCTCTCCCCTCCTGCCATACGGTTGGTTGAGAAACCTAAGAGGGAAGTAACCCTTCTCAACCTTATGATTAAAACAGTTTTGGAGGAAGGACTTGAGGATAAGAGATTTATTGAGGAGAGGACCGAGGGAATTGATGAACTTAAACAAAGCATCAACTCTTTTTCCGAAGAGTTTGAAGCCCTTTCCGAAGAAAAGAAAAACACCATCAAAAAGGCTGCCAGAGCCTTTGCCCGAGCCCAGAAGGCCATGATCCTCATCGGTTCCTCCAGGGGTTCCCACCTTGAACCCAAGGAGGTTGCTATTGCCTCATCGAATCTCGCCCTTATCACCGGTCATATAGGAAAGGAGTCTTCAGGGATCCTCATCCTCCTTGAAAAGTGTAACAGTCAAGGGGCAATCGATATGGGAATCTTTCAGAAGGAAGACCAAAAACCTCTCTTAGAAAAGATCCAGGAAGGAAGGATTAAACTTCTTTATCTGGTTGGAGAGGACCCTCTTCGCTATAGCCCTCGCTGGGAAAAAGTCTTAGAGAAGGTTCCCTTCCTCATTGTTCAAGATCTTTTTCTTACTGAAACTGCAAAAATGGCCCATCTCTTTCTCCCTGTCTGTTCTTTTATTGAGAAGGAAGGGTCCTACACCAATCTGGAACGGAGGGTTCAAAAACTCAACCCAATTCGTTCCCCTCTCTATGAATCGAGATCAGATTTTAATATCTTCTTACAACTGTTAAGGCGACTCGAATCCCCTTTATCAGGACAGACCCCTGAAGCAATCTTTAAAGAGATATCGGAAAACCATCCCTTCTATCGAGGAATCGAGGATGGCGATCAGTGGCCCAAAGGATCGACTTATTTATTTTCGAATGGTTTTCATGGAAGCAAGGGGGGAAAGGCAAAATTGATCCCAGCCAGAGCAAAAACCCCTTGGGTTCATCCCGAAGGGTTTCCTTTCTGCCTGGTTCAAGGCGCCTCCCTTTTTCAATCAGGGCTTCTCAGTCTAAAAAGCGACGGCCTAAGGAAGGTCATGCAAAAACCCTCCCTTAACATAAATATCGAAGATGCCAAAAGACTCAACCTCGAGGAGGGAGAGTGGGTCAAAGTTTCTACTCCCGAGGGTCAATCGATCACAATGAATCTTAAATTTTCTCTAAAGCCAGCCCTGGGAGTCGTCATTGCCCCCTTCCCGTGCCCACTGCTTGAGGAGGAAGGAATGGCTTTTGTAAAGGTTGAAAAACTGAAATGAACAACTCTTGACCCAAATCCAAAATGGGCTAAGTTAAGAAAGAGGAAGGAGGAAACGGAATGAATATTATTGTCTGTATAAAGAGGGTTCCAGAGACAGCCGACGCCGATGTGGTCATTGACAAATCAGGGAAGGATATTGAAAAAGGGGGATTGGCATTCGATCTCAATGAATGGGATTCTTATGCCATCGAAGAGGCCATTCTCCTTAAAGAGAAGTTTGGGGGGACGGTAACTGTGCTTTCCATGGGAGGAGAGGAGTCCAATGAATCTCTCAGGAAGTGCTTGGCCATGGGTGCGGATGAGGCCATTCGCCTTACCGATCCTGCTTTTCAAGGATCGGATGGGTATGGGACTGCAAGAATCCTTTCTGAAGTGATTCGAAAGTTACCTTATGATCTCATCCTCACAGGTACCCAGGCAGAGGATGATGGCTTTGGCCAGGTGGGTGTGGCCCTTGCTGAAATTCTTGGGATTCCCCATGCCTCTGTGGTCAATCGAGTTGAGGTACAGGATAAGAAAGTCAAAGTCCATCGAGAATTAGAAGGAGGTCTTGAGGAGGTTTTTGAGATCGACCTTCCTGCCCTTCTTACCATTCAAACAGGGATTAACGAGCCTCGATATGTCTCGATCATGGGAATACGGAAGGTGGCGAAAAAGGAGATTAAAGCCTATGGAGCCTCTGATCTTAACCTTAACCCTCACGAGGTGGGCCTTTCAGGTTCGGATATTCGTTTGGAAAAAATATTTCTTCCCCCTGTTGGAGAAGGGGCGGAGATGTTAGAGGGGAAACCCGAGGAAATTGCCTCAAAGGTTTTTGAAATTTTGAAGGATAAAGGAGGGCTGGTCTGATGAAAGAGATCATGGTTGTCGCTGAACATCGACGTGGGGAATTGAGGGATGTGACCTGGGAGATGCTCTCCAAGGGAAGAGAATTAGGAGAACGGATCGGGGCTGAGGTCAGCGTTGCCCTTCTGGGGAAAGGGATCAGTCCGATGGTCGATCTTTTAAAACCAAAAGCCCATCGGGTTCTCCTCATAGAAGAGGATCAACTTGAACATTATAATTCAGAGACCTATGAGAAGGTTCTGACCCAAATCATCACTGAGAGGAAACCCTTTCTGACACTGATCGGCCACACGGCCACCGGAATGGATTTTGCTCCAAGTCTGGCAGCGCACTTAAAGATGCCTCTCGCAACCGACTGTATTGGGATCGACCCAGAAGGAGAATCCTTTGTGCTTACCCGTCAACTCTATGGGGGGAAGGTCAATGCCTCTGTGACCTTTCAGAAAAAGGGACCTTTTATGGTCACGGTCCGCTCCGGGGCTTTTCCTCAGGTTGAAAAAGACCCTTTGCTCGGAGAAATTGTTCCCATCTCCTCCCCCTTAAGTGGCGAAGGACTGGCGAAACGATTTCTTCAGTATGTGGAGGCAGCCGTAGGAGAAGTAGACATCACCCAGGCCGATATTCTCGTCTCCATCGGGAGGGGAATTAAAGATGCTGAAAACATCCCGATGGTCAAGGAGTTAGCAGACCTGTTAGGCGGGGCGCTTTCCTGTTCAAGGCCTGTGGTGGATAAGAAATGGTTGCCGAAGGATCGTCAGGTGGGAACCTCGGGAAAGACGGTCAAGCCTAAGGTCTATATCGCCATTGGAATCAGTGGGGCTTTCCAACATGTCGCTGGAATGAAAGGAGCAGGTACGGTCATTGCGATTAACAAAGATCCAAAAGCCCCTATTTTTAGTGTGGCGAAATATGGGATTGTGGCAGACCTCTTTAAGATCGTCCCCGTAATCAAAGAGAAGATTAAGGAGATGAAAAAATAGAGGTTTAAAAATAGGGTTTTGAGTTCGAAGTTCGTAGTTCGGAGTAAAATCTTAAAGAATTTAATTCTCCGAACTGAAAAGGGGTAAACGATGGATTTTGAATTGACCCAAGAGCAGAAGGATATCCAGAAGGCCGCAAGAGAGTTTATCCAAGGAGAATTTGATAAAGAGAAGATCTTAGAGATGGAGCAGACCCATACCTTTCCAAGGGAGATATGGAAAAAGGCCTGCCAACTCGGATTTATTGGAATCCATTTCCCTGAAGAGTATGGAGGTCAGGGATATGGCGTTTTTGAAAATATCCTGATTGTGGAAGAGTTTTGCCGAAAAGATTCTGGGGTGGGCATCGCCCTAAGCCTTGCTGACTTTTCTTCAGAGGTGGTTCTCCGTTTTGGAAACCAAGAACAGAAAAAGAAATATCTTCTCCCTGTAGCCCGAGGGGAATATATTTCTGGAGGAGCCTATACTGAACCTGATCATGGAAGCGATATTACCCTGCTTTCCACCTCAGCGGTCAGACAGGGGGAAGTGTTCGTCATTAATGGGACTAAAACATTTATTACCAATGGCTCCCTGGCTGACTTCTTTATCGTCCTTTGTCAGACCGATCCCAATGCAAAACCCACCTACCGGGGACAATCCACCTTGCTAGTCGATCGAGGGACAAAAGGGTTAGAGGCCACTGAGATCCAACCAAAGATGGGCATCCGGATGACCTCGACGGCTGAACTTTCGTTCAATGAGGTGAAGGTCCCCTTGACCCATCTTCTCGGAGAAGAAAATAAAGGGTTTTACCAAGTCCTTGAATTTTTCGATGAGAGTAGAATTGAGATCGCTGCCCAGGCCCTGGGCATTGCCCAAGGAGCTTTTGATAGGGCCCTGGATTACACCAAACAGAGAACCCAATTTGGGAAGAAGTTGGTCGATTTTCAGATCACCCAACATAAACTGGCAGATATGGCGACCAAGATCGAGACCACCCGGCTTCTCACTTACAAAGCCGCCTGGAACTACGATCAGAAAAGGATTGACCCAAAACTCACTTCGATGGCTAAAATGTACGCTGGAAGGGTAGCGGTCGAGGTCGCGGACGAGGCCATTCAACTCCTGGGAGGCTATGGCTATATCACTGAATATGAAGTGGAGCGTTTCTACAGGGACGCAAAGATCACCGAGATCTATGAAGGCACCAAGGAGATTCAGAAAAATACAATCGCAAGTGCATTAATTGGAAAATTGAAATGAACAAACACCAATTTCCAAGCACCAAATAACAAATAAGATCCAATGAACAAATTCCAAAGGGTTAAATAAATTGTGTGGGTTATCTGGGTTTGAATTTGGAATTTCAAATCTAGAAATTAATTGGGCAGGTTGGCACCAGAATGAAAGACGAAGAAGTAAAAGAGGTAATTCCAGAGGCGTTAGTGATTGGCGCGGGCATTGCGGGGATGCAGGCCGCCCTGGATATTGCTGATAAAGGGTTTAAGGTTCACCTAATAGAGAAGGATCCTTCTATTGGTGGTCATATGGCCCAACTGGATAAGACTTTCCCGACCCTTGACTGTTCTGCCTGCATCATCACGCCCAAGATGGTCGATACTGCGAACCTGAAGTGATCGGGGTTGAGGGGAAGGCTGGGGATTTTAGGGTGAGGGTGAGGAAGAAGCCCCGCTATATTGATGTGAGCAAATGTACTGCCTGTGCGGATTGTGTTCCCCAATGTCCGGTCACTCTCTCCAATGAATTTGATATGGGTTTGGGAAAAAGAAAGGCCATCTACATTCCATTCCCACAGGCTGTCCCTCTCAAATATACGATCGATCGTCGTGGGACACCTCCTTGCACAGCCACCTGCCCTCTGCACTGCAATGCCCAGGGCTATGTAGCGCTCATCTCTCAGGGGAAGTTTAAAGAGGCCCTTGCCCTCGTTCGACAGACGCTTCCCTTTCCAGGAACACTCGCTTACGCTTGCGCCCATCCTTGCGAAAGGGAGTGCAAGAGGATCGAACAGGACCGACCTGTCTCCATCTGCAATCTCAAAAGGTTCCTTGTCGATAACGTAGAAGAACCCGATTTTGAATTCACTCTCAGCGAAGAAAAAGATAAAAAGATAGCCATTGTGGGCTCTGGTCCTTCTGGGCTAACTGCGGCACATGATCTGAGAAGGATGGGATATCGTGTTACGCTTTTCGAATCTAAGGGCGAGATCGGAGGACTTTTAACCCATGGCTTTCCCTCCTACCGATTGCCGAAAGAGGTGATTGAAAAAGACTTATCGATCATCCGCAAGATGGGGATTAAAATCCGTCTTAACACCGAAGTGGGAAAAGACCTTCCGGTGACTGATCTCCTTCAAACCTTTGATGCCATATACATCGCAGTCGGCTCAACCCATGCAGAATCATTAATCCGTCTCTTTAAAGGGCTAAAGAAACATAGGGGAGGCACAATCCAGGTCAATCCTCTCACCCTCGAAACGAATCTCAAAGGAGTCTTTGCAGGAGGAGATGCTGTCACCGGGCCAGGAACCATTGTTGAAGCCATGGCCCAGGGGAGAAAGGCAGCCATTTCGATTGATCGTTATCTTCAAGGAGAGGATCTGAATATTGGAAGGGAGATGGAGGGGAAACAGGTCTCTCCGGTGAGAGCGGAATTACCTGATTCAAAACGAAAGGAGAGGGAAACCCTACCCGAAATGGTTAAACCTCTTCAGCCTGGGTTTACTCCTGAAGAGGCGGTAAAAGAGGCCAATCGTTGTCTCAGTTGTGGGGGCTGTTCGGACTGTGGGGAATGTGCCAAATATTGCCAGCCTAAGGCCGTGGTTTATCAAATGAAGGAAGAAATCATTGAGCTTCGGGTAGGGACCATTGTGGTTGCGACTGGTTTTGATCCTTTTAATCCCAGGAACAAGCCTGAATTTGGATATGGACTCTATCCCAATGTTCTTCACGGTCTTGAGCTGGAAAGGCTCTGCTCTGCCTCCGGTCCCACCAAAGGGGAAATCCTCATTGAAGGGAAGAAACCCAACAAGATTGTCTTGATTCACTGTGTGGGGTCAAGGGATCACACCGTTGGAAATGAGTATTGTTCAAGGGTCTGTTGTATGTATACCGCCAAACAGGCCCACCTCCTCAGGGATAAGGTTCCAGATGCCCACATCACTGTTCTCTATATGGATGTGAGGGCATTCGGAAAGGGGTTTGAAGAATTTTATGAGAGGGTTCAGAAAGAGGGGATTGTCTACCGCCGAGGGAACCCTTCTGAGATTTATCGAAAGAATGGCAGGTTACTCGTTAGGGGAGAGGATACACTCCTTGGAGAACCCTTTGAACTGGAGGCAGACTTAGTGGTTTTGGCGTCTGGACTTGTTCCACGAAAAGAAGACCTTATGTTAAAAACCATGCTTGGTCTAAAAGACTCCTCTGATAAATTTTATTCAGAAGCCTTTGGCCTCGATCCCATCCTCACCGAGGTGGAAGGGGTTTTTCTGGCAGGATGCTGTCAGGGGCCAAAGGATATTCCAGATACAGTGGCTCAGGCCAGTGGGGCTGCCTCTTTGGCCTGTGCCTTGCTGGCTAAAGGAAGGAGGGTAGAAAGTGGAAAGTAGAATGTGGATTTAATAACTACCTTCGACTTTCCACTCTCAACATTCGCATTATGAGGATCGGGGTTTATATCTGTCATTGTGGGATCAATATTGCGGCTACGGTGGATGTCGCAAAGGTGACCGAATTTGCCCAGAGCCTCCCCCATGTAGCAATCGCCAGAAACTATCAATACATGTGCTCGGATCCTGGCCAGGACCTGATTAAAAACGACATTAAAACTCTAAGATTAGACAGGATTGTGGTCGCCGCCTGCTCTCCAAGAATGCATGAACCCACTTACCGGAATGCCTGCCGTTCAGCCGGACTAAATCCTTACTTTTTTGAAATGGCCAATATTAGGGAACAGTGTTCCTGGGTTCATCAGGACAAGGAGGAAGCCACGAAAAAGGCGATGGATTTAATTGCAGCGGCTGTGGCTAAGGTTTCGCTTCATGAACCCCTCGAGGAAAATGAAGTCGGGGTAATACCAGCAGTCCTGGTGATTGGTGGAGGGATTGCAGGGATTCAGTCAAGCCTTGACATCGCCCACTCCGGGTTTGAGGTTTATCTGGTCGAAAAATCCCCGACTCTGGGAGGACACCTCTTGCAAATCGATCGTGTTCTCCCCCATCTGATAGAAACGTCATCCCTCCTTCTTAAAAAGATGGAGGAGGCTGGGAACCATCCCCTGATACACCTTCTCACCCATAGCGAGGTGAAAGAGGTGGAGGGGTTTGTGGGCAATTTCAAAGTGAGGATTAAACATGATCCCACCTATGTAGATCCAGAAAAATGCAACGTTTGTAAAAAGTGTGAAGAGGTCTGTCCAGTAGAAGTTCCAAACGAATTCAATATGGGATTCTCGAAAAGAAAAGCCATCTATCTCCCTTCCCCCCAAAGCATCCCCCACCATTATCTCATTGACTCAAAAAACTGTCTCTACCTTCAGAAGGGGGAATGTGGCAGGTGTAAGGAGGTCTGTCCTGAAGGGGCAGTTCGGTTTGAAGAGGTTGGGATAGAGGTTCAGGTTGAGGTGGGAACAATCATTGTGGCCACAGGCTATGACCTCTTCGACCCTAAACTCAAACCAGAATTTGGCTATGGAGTTTATCCCAATGTGATCACCGCCTTGGAATTTGAAAGATTGATCTCAGAGAGTGGTCCTACCCAAGGGAAACTTCTCATCAATGGAAAGGAGCCCAAGAACATCTTCTTTATCCAATGTGTGGGATCGAGAGATAAAACGGTGGGGAATGAGTATTGTTCAAGAGTCTGTTGTATGTTTACGGCCAAACAGGCTTTCCTCCTCAAGGAGAGACTCCCAGAGGCGAAGGTCACTGTTTGTTATATTGATATAAGGGCTTTTGCAAAAGGAATGGAAGAATTCTATGAACAGGTCCAGAAGAAGGGGGTCCTCTATCGAAAAGGAATTCCTTCGGAAATCTATCAGAGAGCCGGAAAGTTGATCGTCAAAGCAGACGATGAACTCTTGGGAGAACCCTATGAGGAAGTAGCGGACTTAGTGGTTTTGGCTACAGGGCTCACCCAAAGGAAAGATGCGGATCACCTTCGAACCCTGTTCAAACTCTCCCAGAGCCCAGACCGTTTCTATCTGGAGGCTCACCCCAAACTAAGACCCCTCGATACCGCTACGGACGGCATTTTTCTGGCGGGCACCTGTCAAGGCCCCAAGGATATCCTCGATACCCTCTCACAGGCCCATGGCGCCGCCTCAAGAGCCACCATCCCTCTGTTTGCAAAAAAAGTAAGAATTGAACCCATCACTGCAAACGTCGATCCACTGATCTGTGCAGGGTGCGGTCTCTGCGAACAGATCTGCGAATACCGAGCCTTGAAGGTTGATCCCTATAAAAAAGTGATGACGGTTAATGAAGCTCTCTGCAAGGGTTGCGGTGCCTGTAATGCCACCTGCCCTTCTGGGGCCATCAGTTTAAGGCACTTTAAAACCGAACAGATTATGGCCCAGCTCAGGGAAGTCTGTTAATTGCGGATTTCGGAGTGCGGAATTCGGATTTCGGATTTAAAAAGTCCCCACCTCCCTTTGACAAAGGGAGGTGGGGAGGGATTTTGTAGGCTTTAATTTTATACCGCTAAAAATGTTAATTGACCATTACGAACCAACCAATTATGCATGAATATTTTCAATGGAAAAAGGATTGATTCAGGTCTATACCGGCGATGGAAAAGGAAAAACCACAGCCGCCCTGGGATTGGCCTTTAGGGCAGTGGGGCATGGGCTGAAGGTCTTGATTGTTCAATTTATGAAAGGAACAATGGGTGAAGGAGAAGTCGAATCGGCCAAAAAATTATCTCCCCTGTTAACTATCAAAATGATTGGACGGGATACCTTTGTCTCAAAGACGGCTCCAGACCCCATAGACATTCAACTGGCCCAAGAGGGATTTTCTTTTGTAAAAAGTGCCATGGAAAATGAAGAATATGATATCATTATCCTCGATGAGATCAATCTGGCCGTGGATTATGGGTTGATCCCACTCGGTGATCTTCTTCAACTGATGGATTTAAAACCTCAGAGGGTGGAACTGGTTTTGACAGGGAGAAATCCTCAACCAGAAGTATTGGAAAAGGCGGATCTGGTCACGGAGATGGTTGAAAGGAAACATTACTACAAAAAAGGGATGAAAGCAAGAGAGGGGATTGAAATCTGAATCGGCCTCATGGATTCATTTGAATGATGAATCTGCACCTTCGAATCACACTTCACGAAAACCCTGACCCAAAAAGGGGGGAAGCAAATGTTTAAGGAAGACCAACTCAAAAAGATCGGAGAGGAAAAGAGAAAGTGGAAAGAGGACCTTTCAAAAATTCTTTCCGAAACCCCAGAACGTCTTCCCCGCTTCACGACCATCTCCGATCTGGAGATCAAGGGTCTCTATACCCCGGAGGATATCGAAGGGTTAGATTACTCAAAGGATATTGGGTTTCCTGGGATCTATCCCTTTACTCGAGGAATCCAACCATCGATGTATCGGGGGAGACTTTGGACAATGAGAATGTTTTCTGGTTTAGGGGGGGCAGAGGAAACGAACAAACGATTCCACTACCTTCTGGCTCACGGTGAAACAGGACTTTCGATTGCCTTTCACTACCCAACCCTGATGGGATACGATAGTGATTCCCCCATGTCCCGAGGGGAGGTTGGAAAATGTGGAGTGGCCATTGATACGCTAAAGGATATGGAAATCCTTTTTGAAGGAATTCCCCTGGATAAAGTCACCACCTCCATGACCATCAATCCCCCTGCTTCCATTCTTTTAGCCATGTATATCGTTGTAGCAGAGAAACAGGGAGTAAGTAAAAAGGATATCGGTGGGACGATCCAAAACGATATGCTCAAGGAGTTCATCGCGCAGAAAACCTTTATGCTCCCTCCCAAGCCCTCTCTGAAAATCATTGTGGATACCATTGAATACTGTACCAAAGAGGTTCCCCGTTGGAATACCATTAGCATTAGTGGGTATCATATTCGCGAGGCAGGAGCCACTGCCGTCCAGGAACTTGCCTTTACCCTGGCCGATGGGATTGCCTATGTTGAGGCGGCGATGGAAAGAGGCCTCAATGTGGATGATTTTGCCCCGAGGCTCTCCTTCTTCTTCGATGCCCATATCGACTTCTTTGAAGAGATTGCAAAATTCAGGGCTGCTCGCAGGATGTGGGCAAAGATCATGCGAGAACGCTTCCTGGCTAAAAATCCCCGTTCCTGGATGCTCCGTTTCCATACCCAGACCGCAGGATGTTCCCTCACCGCCCAACAACCCTATAACAATGTGGTTCGAACGGCTTACGAAGCTCTGGCTGCGGTCTTAGGCGGAACCCAATCCCTCCATACTAACTCCTTGGATGAAACCTACGCCATCCCGACCGAAGAAGCAGTCACCATTGCCCTCCGAACCCAACAAATCCTTGCGGAAGAGACAGGAGTGGTCAACACCATCGATCCCCTGGCAGGCTCCTATTTTGTAGAAGCCTTGACCAATAAGATAGAAGAAGAGGCATGGGAATATATACGAAAGATTGATGAAATGGGAGGAATGGTTGCCGCTATTGAAAGAGGCTATCCTCAGGCCGAGATCGCAGAGTCTGCCTATCGATATCAAAAACAGATCGATTCCGGAGAGAAGGTCTTAGTGGGAGTGAATAAATATGTGACCGATCACCCCCCCATTACCATTTGGAGGATGAAACAAGAGATTGAAGAGAGGCAACTCAAGAGACTTCGCCAGGTGAAGGAGAGTCGAAATAATCAAAAGGTAAAAGAACTGCTTGAAAAAATCCGTAAAGCCTCCCAAAATGGGGAAAACCTCATGCCTTACATCATCAATGCGGTAAGGGAATACGCCACGATTCAAGAAATCTGTGATGTTTGGCGTGAAGTCTTTGGGAGATATACCGATCCAGGATATTTTTAACCCCCTCCCCTACCCTCCCCCTAAATGGGGGAGGGAGAGAGGGTGGGGGTAGCGGAGGACTTCATGGGACGGAAAGTTCGAATCCTGATTGCAAAACCAGGTTTGGATGGCCACGATCGGGGGGCTAAGGTGATTGCTCGAGGATTCCGAGATGCAGGGTTCGAAGTCATCTATACCGGGCTTCACCAGACACCCGAGCAGATTGTTTCAGCAGCCATCCAAGAAGATGTGGATGCCATTGGACTGTCGATCCTCTCTGGCGCTCATGATTATATATTTCCAGAAGTCATCGAACTCCTTAAAAAGAAAGGGGCAGAAGATATTATCGTTTTTGGAGGTGGGATAATTCCTGAAGAAGATATCCCTGCCCTTACCCAATATGGAGTTAAAGCCATTTTTACTCCTGGCACTCCTCTTGAAGAAGCCGTAAACTGGGTTAAAGAAAACATTAAACCAAGAAAATAATAGCATCTAACCTATTGAATATATTTGGAAATAAACCAAATATTAAATTTTTAAAAATAAATCTTGACCTGATATTAAAAATTGGGTATTCTCTTTCCAATTAAATTTTTTTAAACTTAATTTTACAGTTTACGTTAAGTGGATTTTGTAAAGTAACAATAAATTAATTTATGGTTTTAACATTCGAATTTCAAAATTAAAAAGGAGGGGGGTGAAGTATTTTTCAATAAAATTAAAAAATATAAGTATAAGAGAAAGGAGGAAGAAGTAAGATGGCAAAACGAGTTGCAATCGTTGGAATTGGGACAACAGGATTTCGAGCAACCACTCCGGATGTCTCTTACAGGGAATTAACCTATGAAGCCGCCATGAAGGCTTACCTTGATGCGGGGATTGAACCAAAAGAGGTTGGGTCATTTGTCAGCACTGCCGAGGATTTTTTTGAAGGCTATAGCATCGCCGATGAATATTCTCCTGATCAGTTAGGTGCAGTACTTAAACCCATTTATACCGTTCCAGGAGATTTCATCCATTCCTTGGCCTCTGCTTACATGATGATTCTTTCTGGAATTGGTCCTATCTCTGTAGTGCAAGGGCTGAGTAAAGCCTCCAACATGCTCACTCTCTCAGAGATGGTTACCTTTGCAATGGATCCTATTTATAATCGGCCACTCAGAGAAAGCCCACATGCAGTGGCTGGTTTGGAGATGGCGAGGTTTATGTATGAGACGGGAACAACACGAGAACAATGTGCCAAGGTTGTTGTTAAAAATAAGAAAAATGCGCTGAACAATCCTTATGCTGGACACAGCGTTCTGATCGATACCGATTATGTCCTCAATTCAGAAGTTGTTTCTTACCCATTAACTCAAATGGATATCAGTCCCCATTCCGATGGAGCAGTGGTCGTTGTTCTTGCTGAAGAAGAGACAGCAAAAGCCCTTACGGACAAACCTATCTGGATTAGAGGAATTGGATGGTGTTCAGATACACCCGGTCTTGAGACCCGGAATTGGGGAGAAGCAATCTATGCTCAAATTGCCGCAGAGATGGCTTATAAGATGGCTGGGATCCGTTATCCAAGAAAAGAAATCGATTTTGCAGAGGTAAACGATGAATTCTCTTATAAAGAATTACAACATCTTGAAGCCATGAGAATTTTTAGGAAAGGGGAAGCAGGTCCTATGACTGAAATTGGGGCAACAGAGATCACTGGAGAATTTCCTGTGAATCCCTCTGGAGGCTGCCTTGGAGTGGGAAACCTTTATGAACTCAATGGGGGGCATAAGGTTCTCGAGGTCGTCCGACAGCTGAGGGGAGAGGCAGGAAAGAATCAACTCAAAAATGTGACCACGGGGCTGGCTCAAAGTTGGAGGGGAATCCCAACGACTACGGGGACCGTCGTGATCTTAAGCAATTAATAAGGAGGTGAAAAGGATGAGAAGAGTGGCTATTGTTGGAGCAGGTCTGACAAAATTTTATCGAAATGCAATGGAAACACCCAAGGAATTGGCCTATGAGGCTACTAAAATGGCTCTTGATTCTTGTGAAATGAAACTCTCTGATATCGAATGTGTGGTCCATGGTACCGCACCCGATGCATTCGATGGAGTCCATATGAAAGGAGAATATCTCTCTGATGGTTCAGGAGCCTACCGAAAACCTTATATGAGGCATTTTGTGGGGGGTGGTACGGGAGTCCTCTCCCCAATTCACGGATGGTTCCATGTGGCCTCCGGGATGTTTGATACCTGTTTGGTTGTAACGGAAGAGAAAATGTCGTGTGCCTATCCTCACCCTGCGGGTGCATTTCTGACCATTTTTGATCATACGACCGAACAGCCTCTCTACCCCACCCTGATCTGGATCTTCGCTATTGAAATGAACCGATTTATGACAACCTATGGTTATAAAAAAGAGGATATAGCCCTTGTGGCAGTGAAGAATAAGAAAAATGCAATGGATCACCCATCGGCACAACTACCAGGGGAAATAACCGTAGAAGACGTCCTCAATTCTGAGATCATGGCTTGGCCGGTCAACCGACTGGATATCAGCCCTACAAGTGATGGGGCAGCCGCTATTGTCCTGGCTGCGGAGCATGTGGCTCGAAGAGTGACTGAAAAACCTATCTGGATCGATGGAGTCGGTTGGTGTCTCGATACCGCCTACTGGTGTACCCGAGACCTTTATTATCCTGACTATGTTGAGGTCGCAGCAAGGATGGCCTATAAGATGGCCGGGATTAAAGAACCTTCCAAAGAAATCCATGTCGCTGAGCCTTACGACCCTTTTACTTATAAGGAACTCCATCATATTGAAGGACTGCTTCTGGCCCCGAGAGGAAAGTCGGTCGAAATGTTGAAGGATGGGTATTTCAATCGGGATGGAAACCTTCCAACCTGTCCTTCTGGAGGAGCATTGGGGGTGGGCAATCCCATCGCAGCCACAGGATTGATGAAAGTGATTGAGATCTTCTTACAACTTAGGGGAGAAGCTGGAAAGAGACAGGTTCCAGGAAAACCTACTTGTGGCCTTGCCCAAGCATGGGGGGACTTGATGCAGGTAGGAACTGTGGTCGTGTTAAGAAGCTAAAAGGAGGTGAGATCATGGAGATTACAGAGAAGATGGTAGAAAAAACTGCAACAAAATTAAGTGCGGAGGAAATACAGAAAGGAAAGGTCCTCTCGGTAAAATGGACACCCAAACTCAAATATGCCTGGGATAATGGTCCTGCCATTGGTCGGTATCTGGCAGAATTAAAAAATGGAAAGATCATCGCCAAAAAATGTAATCAATGTCATCGAATCCTTATCCCACCAAGGATGTTCTGTGAACTTTGCTGGGTTCCCACAGGGGAATGGGTTTATGTCCAGGATACAGGGATTGTGAACACCTGGGTCATCAGTTATGTAGACTGGAAAGCGGGCCGTCTTGATGTCAAAGGTGGGGTCAGACCCTTCACTCCAGCGGTCATTGAAATTGATGGAGCGACTAAGGGGATGGGTATCCTCCACCATCTCAATGAAGTCGATCCATGGAAGATTTATCGAGGGATGAAGGTGAAGGCGGTTTGGAAACCCCCTGAAGAAAGAATTGGAGCGATTACCGATATCAAATACTTTAAACCGATCGAATAAAGGAAAAATCGAAACTCGAAGCACGAAATTCGAAACAAATTCAAATGACCCAAATTGGAAAATTAAAACATTTTGTTTTGAAAATTTGAATTTAGAATTTAAATATTGATTCGGATTTCGATATTCGTATTTCGGATTTCCTAATTTAGGAGGTGAAACCATGTCCTTGATTGAAAGACTTCAGAAGACCACGGATGTGACCTATTGGGAAGGTCAAATCCCCATGAGCTATATCTATACGGTGGGAAGAGCAGGAGAAAAATTCTTTCGGGAATTGATCAATGGAAAGCTTTTAGGTTCTAAATGTGAAACCTGCAAGATCATCTACGTTCCCGCCAAAATGTTTTGTGAAAGATGCTTTGCCAGACTGGAGGACAACTACCTCGATGTCGGCACAAAAGGGAAGGTCCATACATTTACTCGGTGCTATGAGACCTATGAAGGGATTCGGAAGGAGAGCCCCTCTATTGTCGCTGTAATTCAAATTGATGGGACTCAAGGCTTCCTGGTCCACTGGCTGGATGAAGTTGAGTTTGAAAATGTCTATATAGGAATGCCAGTGGAAGCGGTCTTCAAACCCAAAAAAGATAGAGAAGGAAGTATCCTCGACATCAATTATTTTAAGCCCGTGAAATAAGCATAGCGCATGGAGCATAGAGCATAGCATTTTTTAACCCTATGCACTATGCTCTTTGCCCTTTGCAAATGGGGAGGTTCTTATGGCGCTTAATTTCGACTTAACCGAAGAACAACAGATGCTTCGAAAGATGGTTCGTAACTTTGCAGAAAAGGAGATTGCGCCGGTCGCTCAGGAACTGGATGATAAGGAAGAGTTCTCTTACCATCTTACCAAACGCATGGGAGAGCTCGGTCTTTTTGGTCCATTCGTTTCTGAGGAATATGGGGGAAGCAACGTGGGCTACATCTCCTATATCATTGCGGTGGAGGAGATTGCCAGAATTGATGGCTCACAGGCTGCAACCCTTGCCGCAGGAAACTCCTTGGGAATCTCCCCTATCTATTATTATGGGAACGAAGAGCAGAAAAAGAAATGGCTTCCTGATCTCTGTGCAGGTAAAGCCCTTTCCTCTTTCGGTTTAACCGAACCCAATGCGGGTTCCGATGCAGGGGCCTCTCGAACGACCGCCGTCTTAGAAGGAGATACCTGGGTGATCAATGGATCGAAGATCTTTATCACCAATTCCACAACCGAGATTAGCAAGGTCTGCGTTGTACAGGCTGTGACAGGAAAGAGAGAGGATGGAAGAAATGAACTCTCCTGTATCCTGGTTCCAAATGGCACGCCTGGTTTTACCACGAAGACCATGCATGGAAAGATGGTCTGGCGGGCTTCGAATACAGGAGAACTCTACTTCACCGATTGCAGGGTCCCTAAGGAGAACCTTCTTGGACGAAGGGGAGATGGATTCCACCAGATGCTGGCTACCCTTGACGGAGGAAGACTGAGCATTGCTGCCATGGGACTGGGAGGGGCTCAGGGAGCATTCGAACTGGCCCTCAAATACGCCAACGAGCGAGAGCAATTTGGAAGGCCCATTGGTTCCTTTCAGGTCAATGCCTTTAAACTTGCCGATATGGCTACAGAGATTGAATTGGCAAGGCTTCTTCTCTATAAGGCTTGCTGGCTCTGTGAGCAGGGAAGACCTTTTTCGAAAGAGTCAGCGATGGCGAAGATGTTTTGCTCGGAGATGTATCACCGGGTCGCCAATCAAGCAGTTCAACTTCATGGCGGATATGGCCTGATGAAGGAATATGCGGTCGAACGCCACTACCGAAACCAAAAACTTTTGGATATCGGTGAAGGAACTTCAGAAGTCCAGCGAATAGTTATCGCCCGTCACATCGGCGTCCCCGGCCGTGCCCTATAAAGTTACGGAATCTCCACTTTAAGGAAATTCTAATAATTAACACCTTCTGGAATCTTTCACTTACCGATGTGAAATAAGTGAGGAAATCCTCCTGTCGGAGGCCCAAATATCTTCACTCTTCTGTAAGGGATTACATTATCACCTCTCCCATTTTCCTATTGCCACTCGAGGTTAATTCTGTTATTTTAATAGACCGATGAGCCTCGCCAAAAGAATTTTAGAAGGGGATATTCGAGCAGCCTCCCGACTGATGAGGGATATCGATGATCAGATGCCCTCTGCCATAGAACCCTTGAAAGAACTCTATCCCAAGACCGGAAGAGCCTATATCATTGGAATTACAGGGCCCCCGGGATCTGGCAAGTCAACGCTTGTGGATAGAATGGTCGATATCTTCCGCAAAGAAGGAAAAAGTGTGGGGATTGTGGCAGTGGATCCCACCAGTCCTTTTACCGGTGGAGCCATTCTTGGGGATCGAATTCGAATGCAACGACACGCCACGGATGAAGGGGTATTCATTCGATCTTTAGCCACGCGGGGATGCCTGGGCGGATTAACCCGTTCCACTCAGGACATCATCCATGTCATGGACGCCATGGGAAAGGATATCATCCTGGTCGAAACGGTCGGCGTTGGACAGGATGAAGTCGAGATTGTCAACACAGCCCATACTTCCATTGTGGTCCTTGTTCCTGGATTGGGAGATGATATTCAAGCCATCAAAGCAGGAATTATTGAGATTGGAGATATTTTTGTGATTAATAAAGCAGACCGGGAAGGGGCAGATAAGATGGAACGCGATCTACGGATGGTCCTTGAGATGGGAAGAAAAAGAGAGGATGGCTGGGACCCTCCTATTTTCAAAACCGAGGCAATCTTAGGCAAAGGAATCTTCGAACTGGTCTATGGGATCTATCGGCATAAACAAACTCTGGAACAGAACAATCTGCTCGAGAAGAAACTAAGGGAGAGAGTGAAAAAAACCTTTTTAGAAATTCTTGAAAATGAAGTGATGACCCATTTGATCGAAAAAATCGAACGGGAAGGGAAATGGGATCAAATCCTCGAGGATATCATGACCCGCCGTATGGATCCCTATTCGCTGGCAGAAGAGATTATGACAAGAGAATTAAAGGGTCGTTAAAAATTCTAAAAGGGGGAAAGTCATCCATGAGATCAATCAATGACATCCGAAAAGAATTAGAAAAGAGAAGAGCTGAAGCCCTTTTGGGAGGAGGTCAAGAGAAGATTGATAAACAACATAAAGACGGAAAACTCACTGCTCGTGAAAGGATTGATCTTCTTCTGGATAAGGGGACGTTTGTTGAACTGGACCGATTTGTTACCCATCGCTGTCATGATTTTGGGATGGAAAAGAAGAAGTTTTGGGGAGATGGGGTGGTGACAGGATATGGAAAGGTGGAAGGGCGATTGGTTTATGTCTTCTCACAGGACTTCACCGTATTTGGGGGAGCGTTGGGAATGGCCTTTGCCGAAAAGATCTGTAAGATAATGGACCTTGCGATGAAGACAGGCGCCCCAGTGATTGGCCTTAATGACTCTGGGGGCGCAAGGATCCAAGAAGGGGTGGAAAGCCTCGCCGGTTATGCTTATATCTTTTTAAGAAATGTACTTGCTTCAGGGGTGATCCCACAAATCTCTGCCATCATGGGTCCCTGTGCAGGAGGGGCAGTCTATTCCCCTGCTATGACCGACTTTATCATCATGACCAAAAAAACCAGTTACATGCACATTACCGGTCCGGATGTGATCAGGGCAGCCTTAAAAAAGACCGAAACCGCAGATGGAAGACCCATTACTTCTGAACTTTTGGGAGGCTCAAAAGTTCATATGGAAAAGAGTGGGGTCGCCCATTTTGCTGGGGAAAATGATGAGGATACCCTTCGAATTATTAAAGAACTGCTCAGATTCATTCCTCAAAACAATCGAGAAAAACCCCCTGTGATCCCCTGCACAGATGATCCCAATCGAATGGAAGAATCTCTCAAAACGGTCATCCCTGAAGACTCCAAAAAGGCCTATGATATGAAGAAGATTATTCTGGGCACCGTGGATGACGGCTACTTCCTTGAAGTCCAGAAGGATTGGGCAAAGAACATTATCGTTGGATTTGGACGTTATAATGGGATTCCCGTAGGGATTGTCGCCAACCAACCCAACTGGTTAGCCGGCTCTCTCGATCCGGATTCATCGGTGAAGGCTGCTCGCTTTGTCCGCTTTTGTGATTGTTTCAATATTCCCATTATTACCTTTGTGGACGTCCCGGGATTCCTTCCCGGAATCGACATGGAAGAAAGAGGGATCATTCGACACGGCTCCAAACTCCTCTATGCCTTTTGCGAGGCAACCGTTCCGAAAATCACCATCATCACCCGGAAGGGTTACGGAGGGGCCTATGATGTGATGTCCAGCAAACATATTCGAGGAGACATCAATTACTGTTATCCAAATGCTGAGATTGCAGTGATGGGAGCTGAGGGGGCCGTCAATATCATCTTTCGCAACGAGATTAAAGAGGCCGAAAACCCTGAAGAAACAAAACAACGCCTGGTGGAGGAATATCAGATGAAATTTGCCAGCCCCTATAAGGCTGCTGAATTGGGATACGTGGATGAAATCATTGAACCTGAGGAGACCCGCCCAAAAATCATACAGGCCTTGGATGTTCTGAAAACCAAAGTCGATACCAATCCATGGCGGAAACATGGAAATATCCCCCTATGAGGGGAAATACGAAGCACGAAATCCGAATGTCGAAACAAGCAGGGATGTTCAAAAAATCCAAATCTGTCAAAAAGAGTTCATAATTTCGATATTCGAATTTCGAATTTGCGATTTTTATGAGGTGGGTTATGTCTAAAAACATTCAAGATGAGCTTGAGCGTTGGGAAAAGACCACTCTCAACAAAGCGATCTCAAAGGCTCCTGAGCGTGAGCCATCTTTTCAAACGACTTCTCATATTGAATTGAAACGCCTCTATACTCCTCTGGATGTCTCGGACATGGATTATTGTGAGGATCTGGGATTCCCGGGAGAATACCCTTTCACCCGTGGGGTTCAGCCAACGATGTATCGGGGTCGTTTCTGGACCATGCGGCAGTATGCGGGGTTTGCTACGGCTGAGGAAACAAACAAACGATATAAATATCTACTTGACCATGGACAGACAGGCTTAAGCGTTGCCTTTGATCTCCCAACTCAGATTGGCTATGATTCTGATCATCCTCTTGCAGAGGGCGAGGTGGGAAAGGTGGGGGTAGCGATTGATACCCTGAAAGACATGGAAATCCTCTTTAATGGGATCCCTCTGGATAAAGTATCTACATCCATGACGATCAATTCTACCGCAGCGATCCTTCTCACCATGTATATGGCTGTGGCAGAAAAACAAGGGGTCAAACCAGAGGTCTTACAGGGAACCATTCAAAATGACATCCTCAAAGAATATCCTGCCCGAGGAACCTATATCTTTCCTCCCCTTGAGTCCATGCGGATCATCACCGATATCTTTGCCTTCTGTAAAGAAAACCTCCCCAGGTGGAATACCATCAGTATCAGTGGCTACCACATCCGTGAGGCAGGCTCCTCTGCAGTTCAAGAGGTCGCCTTTACTTTGGCTAATGGCATTGCCTATGTTGAGGCCGCTATTCGAGCCGGGCTGGATGTGGATTCCTTTGCCTCCAGGCTATCCTTCTTCTTCAACTCCCATAACAACTTTATTGAGGAGATTGCTAAATTTAGAGCAGCCAGAAGACTCTGGGCGAAAATTATGAAGGAACGATTTAAGGCGAAGAGGGAAGAGTCTTGCATGCTCCGTTTCCATACCCAGACTGCAGGATGCACCCTGACCGCCCAACAACCTGATAACAATGTAGTCAGAGTAGCCTTTCAGGCCCTTGCGGCAGTGCTGGGAGGAACTCAATCCCTTCACACGAACTCCAGAGATGAAGCCTATGCCTTACCCTCTGAGGATTCTGTAAGGATTGCCTTAAGGACACAGCAAATCATCGCTTATGAGAGTGGCGTGGCGGATATGATCGATCCCCTCGCCGGCTCCTATGCGGTCGAAACCCTTACCAATGAAATCGAGAAAAAGGCGATGGAATATATTCAGAAGATCGACGAAATGGGAGGTGCCATCAAGGCGATCGAGTCAGGGTACATCCAGCAAGAGATCGCAGAAAGTGCCTATCAGTATCAGAAGGAGATTGAATCGAAGAAGCGAATCATTGTGGGAGTCAATCAATTTCAGATTGAAGAGCCTCCACTCCGGGATATCCTCCGGATTCAGCCCGAGGTGGAAAAATATCAAAAGGAAAAACTTGTAAGGGTAAAGCAAGAAAGGGATCTCGCTAAGGTCAAAGAGGCCCTGATGAAATTAAAGAAGGCTGCCCAGGGAACAGACAATGTCGTTCCACCCATCTTGGAAGCGGTAAAAGCCTATGCTACCTTAGGTGAAATTTCGGATACCTTAAGAGAAGTCTTTGGAGAATACAGAGAAAGATAATCAAATTCGGATTGCGAATTGCGGAATGCGGATTTGAAAAAAGTTGGGGGTTTTCAATCTGATATCTGCAATATGAAATCCGAAATTGGAGGATTTATGGCTCGAAAAATTCGAGTGCTGATCGCAAAACCAGGATTGGATGGCCACGATCGAGGGGCAAAGGTGATTGCACGAGCATTGAGGGATGCGGGGATGGAGGTCATCTACACAGGGATCCGTCAGACACCGGAACAGATTGCCAATGCGGCTATTCAAGAAGGAGTAGATATTGTAGGTCTCTCCTGTCTCTCAGGTGCCCACAATTCACTCTTTCCGAAAGTGGTTCAAATCCTTAAAGAAAAAGGAGCAGAGGATATTCTCGTCTTTGGAGGAGGGATTATTCCCGTGGATGATATTCCAGGCCTAAAAAAGGCAGGGATTCGGGAAATTTTCCAACCCGGTACATCTACGGAAGAGATCATTAAATACATCCAGGAGAACGTAAAACTCTAAATTCGAAGCACGAAATGAAAAATCGTTTAAACTCTAAACCCCAAACACTAAATCCTAACCAAAAATATTTGAAATTTCCCCTCATCCTTCCCCTCTCCCCAGTGCCTGCCTGACGGTAGGCAGGGGGGAGAGGGAGGGGGTAAGGGGCATAAATGTTAGAAGAAAATTCTCAAATATTCATTGTAAGAATCTAAATAAACTCAAAACTTAAAATCAAAATGTCCAAAAACCCAGTTTTGAATTTTAGGTTTTGGATTTTGGATTTGTTTAGAGTTTAGGGTTTTGAGTTTAGTGTTTGACTTCAAACCAAATAGGGGGATTCCATGATCAAGAAAATCAATCACATCGCCATTGCAGTGAACAACCTCGAGGAAGCCGCAAAATTCTACCAGGAAGTGATGGGACTCACCCTTTCCGGGGTGGAGGTAGTCACCGCTCAAAAAACAAAGGTAGGATTCTTCAAGATTGGAGAGACCCACATCGAGTTGGTTCAACCTTCAGAACCCGATTCCCCTCTGGTTAAATTCCTGGAGACCAAAGGTCAGGGGATTCATCACATCTGTTTTGAGGTAGAGGATGTGGAGGCAGAGGTCAAGGCCTACCTTGAAAAAGGAGCCACCCTGATTGACCAGAAACCCAGACCCGGCGCCCATGACACCAAGGTCGCTTTCATTCACCCCAAATCAAGCAGTGGTGTTTTGATCGAACTCTGCGAACTCCCAAAAGAGCATTGAGTGAATGGCATTTTCTAAAAAAAGTTTCCTGATTATCGGGTGTGGTTATTTTGGAAGGAAGGCAGTAGAAAAACTTCTTCAAAAAGATCCTCGCTCAAGAATT
>FWWM01003116.1_pt1 | contig 42268 bp, 35 predicted proteins | sample 2228351 | NCBI WGS metagenome assembly FWWM01 (sample SAMEA103939774, study PRJEB20133) | metagenome
CCCTACGGAAGTCATATTATTGACCTGAGTCAGCCCGAAGATGTTCTGTGGAAAAATGTTCATCAAAAACATAGAAATGTTATCCGAAATGCTGAAAAAAGAGGTGTTAAAATCACTGAGGGCCTGCAAAATATTGGCAAAGCCTATCAGCTTATCAGAGATACATTCAAGAGATCCAGAATGAAACTGATGAGTGAGGCAGCATTTAATAAAATGATAACAGGACTGGGGGAGAACGTAAAAATATTGGTAGCCGAATATGAAGAAAACATTCAAGCTTGCGCGGTGATCCCTTTCAGTCTTTACAGGGCTTATTATCTCTATGGCGGGACATCTTTGCGACCATTGACCGGAAGCATGAACTACCTCCAGTGGAAATCTATATTGGACTTAAAGTCGATGGGGGTAAGAAGTTATGATTTTTGCGGAGCCAGAATAGAACCAGCAAAAGATAGTAAAGCGGCCAGATTGATAATGTATAAAGTAAGATTTGGGGGAAAATTATATGGCGGCTATATTTGGAAATACTCAATAAACCCTATCAAATCCGCATTTTACAATATCGGAGTTAAACTTTTGAGAAAAGGTGATATTGTTGACGCAGAACATCACAAAATAAATTATTTCAAATTAAATGAAAATGGCCAATTTATGCCAGTTGATCATTATCAGGAAAGAAAGGCCTTAAAAGGAGAAGATGAAAATGAAGCAGGTAATTCAGGATTTTAAGACAGGAAAGCTTTATGTTGGCGAGGTCCCTTCGCCATTTTTAATACCAGGTTATGTCCTGGTTCGGAATCATTTTTCGTTAATAAGCGCCGGAACAGAGCGGATGACAGTCTCGGCTGCCCGAGCTTCGTTATTGGGAAAAGCCAGGCAAAGGCCTGATTTAGTAAGGATGGTATGGGAAAATTTAAAAAAAGAGGGCATTCAAGAAACGTTAAAGAAAGTCCGAACCAAATTAAGCTCTTCTCGAGAACTAGGTTACAGCAGCGCTGGTGAAGTGTTGGCTTCCATGGATACAAAAAACCTGTTTAAGCCGGGAGATAGAGTTGCTTGCGGAGGAGGCTATGCCAGCCATGCAGAATTTGTTTTGGTCCCTCAAAATCTTGTAGTCAAAGTTCCTGAAGGAGTTGAATTAGATGTCGCTGCGTTTACTACTGTAGGGGCGATAGCATTACAGGGTGTAAGACAGGCTGACCCCAAGATAGGTGACTGCGTTTGCGTTATTGGGCTTGGATTAATCGGTCAGATTACTGCTCAGATACTGAAAGCTAATGGTTGTCAAGTTTTTGGAATTGATGTCAATGAAAAAATGGTTGAGCTCGGTAAACAACTTAGCTGTCATAGAGCTCTGAACAGGAATGATCAGAATCTCGACGCGGAAATTGAAGCTTTTACCAATGGAAATGGTTTTGATGCGGCGATCATTACAGCATCTGCTAAGACAAACGATCCAATAGTAATGGCTACCAGAATATTAAGGAAAAAAGGAGTCATAGTTCTTGTGGGAGCCATGCCAATCATTGTCCCGCGTGAACCTGATTTTTATAAAAAAGAGCTCGAATTAAAGATTTCCTGTTCATATGGACCTGGAAGATATGACCATGACTACGAGGAAGCCGGTCATGATTATCCTTATGGTTATGTTCGGTGGACAGAAAATCGAAATATGGAGGCCTTTCTCAAGTTGGCCGAAAATCAGCGATTAAACATAAAGCCTTTAATTACGCATATTTTTGATATTGAAAGAGCGGTTGAGGCTTATGATTTAATAACAAGTGACAGAAAGGAAATTTATATAGGAGTGCTGGTTTCCTATATTTCTGACAGACGGAGTCTCGATAAGAAAACCATCTTTGTGGAAAGCGAGATTAAGTCCACTAAAAAGAGTCAAGTTGGTTTTATCGGAGCCGGGAGTTTTGCTCAAAAATATTTAATCCCTGAAGCCAGAAAAAAGGCCCAGCTAGTCTCGGTGGTGACTGCTCATGGGCTTACTTCTAGGAATGTAGCTGAGAAGTTTGGTTTTGAGCGCTGTTCTTCGGATCCTGAGGATATAATAGGTGATCCCAAGATCAATACGGTATTCATTGCTACCAGACATAACACACACGCCCAATATGTTATTTCTGCGCTTGAATCTGGGAAGCATGTGTTTGTCGAAAAGCCATTGGCTATGAATTATGAACAGCTAAACCAAATTTCTCAAACCTATAAAGAAAATTCTAAAAATCTTTTAATGGTTGGATTTAACAGGCGTTTTTCGCTCTTGGCCAGGGAAGCAGCAAGAATATTTTCAGGCCTTACTCAACCAAAAATAATTAATTACAGGGTCAATGCCGGTTTTATCCCACCTGATCACTGGATTCATACAGAGGAGGGTGGAGGCAGAATTATAGGTGAGGTCTGTCACTTTATTGATTTGATTCAATATGTCACCAATGCCCATCCGAAGAGAATTTATGCGGAGTGCATAGACGGATTAGATAAAACTCTACCAGCCCATGATAATGTTGTTATAACTATTTATCTTGACGATGGCTCAATTGCCACAATTACCTATACAAGCTGTGGAAGCAACGCGTTGGAAAAAGAAAGAGTTGAGATTTTCGGTGGCGGAAATGCCTTTATTATAAATGATTACAAAGAGGCTATGATATATAAAGGAAACAAGAAAAGGAAATTAAAGAAGCCCGGCAAGGGACATAAAGAAGAAGTACAGGAGTTTTTCCTTGCCCTCGAAAAAGGCTTGCCGTCACCAATTTCTCTTGAGTCAATTTATTACACAACATTAGCTACCTTCAAGGTTATAGATTCACTGAAGACGGGAGTTCCGATGGAAATAACTTAACGGCTATGAAAAGATAGCTTTTATTTAATGCCTTCTGTGTTTATGTTGCGGAAGTGGGGAGCAGTAAGTTTGATATCGCCAGGAGCATCCAGGCCTGGGACCAGCGCATGTAAGAAATGCGGTTCTTATAATATCGCTTGACCTGATAGTAGAAGTATCCTCGCTTGTTCCACATGTTTTTAAGCGTCCAATCTAATACGGATAAAGCCAGAGCCTCATTGCTTGTATCAAGATCTCTGAAGGCCTCCAGCGTGATTATACTCTGGGCCGCGCAATGGATGTCAATGGGGTAGAGTTTATTGTGATAATACTTAGGTGCGCCGTCTTCTCTGAAGAAGCTGTTTTTATAGAAATCAAAGCCTTTTCGTATGGAATATGAGAACTCATTGCTTCTTGTGCATAAGGAAATATCTCTCAGGGCCAGCAAGTTGTATCCTGTATGAAAATTATCTATCCACCCGGTGCTCGGTGTTTCGCCGTAGTACCAGGAGCCGTCCTCATTCTGTCTAGAGACTACATATCTGGCCACCTTTAAAGCTGGCTCGAGATATTCTTTGTCATCCATTATGAAAGATAACCTTGCCAGCAGGGCCGAGGCCAGCAAATCTGCGTTGTAAATATGAAACTTTATGCCCGGCTGGGGGTAGCTGAATCCGGAATTGCCATTATCATTCCAGTAAAGCTCGTTCAGGAAGTATAGGCCGGCGTTCGTGGCCATTTCTAAACAGTGATTATCGCCCGTAGCCTGCCAGGCATCCAGAAGAGCGTCAGCAACAAACACCGTGCAGACCAGATTGGGAGAACCGGCCGGGACCAGAAGGGTTCTGGTTTGCCAGGGAAAGCTGTAGCCCCAGCAATAATAGGAAAGGCCTGGAGATCTCAGTTCTGAAATTCTTTTAATAAGATATGAAATCTCACCGGAGGCATTAATAATCCCGGCTTCATTTAACCTTAAAGCCGCTTTTAAAAAAACAGCCAGCGCTTTGGGGTTTTGGGTCCTGGGGATCAGAAGAAGGGGTCTGATATTAATGGGAAGCCTTTTAAGCCCCTGGGTGGCAGCCAGCCTGAAAAACCGGGTTCCGCCTGCTGGCAAAAGCTTCAATAATTTGCTGTTCAGGGCATCGTAAGGATCGTAGCCGGAAAAGTTATTTTTTAGACAGTAATTCCACAATTTATAGGCTACATCTTTAATTTTGTCCTTAGATAGATTAGATTTGCTCATAATCGCCTTAAATTATTTTTGATTATCTTCCGGCTGCAGATGAATCGGCTTTTATTGAGCAGGATACAAGGTGTTTTACAATCCGCTCGGCCGTTCGGCCGTCCCAGTATTTTGGAATATTGCCCTTTTTGGTTTTGCCTTTAAGGATGCTGCTGACATCAGCCTCCAGACTTTTCAGAGAAGTAAGCCGGTTGGTTCCAATTTTAATTGTTACCGGTCTTTCCGTATTCGGACGCAGGGTCAAGCAAGGTGTTCCAAAATAAGTCGTCTCCTCTTGAAGTCCCCCCGAATCTGTGAGCACCAATCGGGCGTATTTGGCCAGCCATAGAGAATCAGTATATCCGATTGGCTCAATTAACCTTAATTGAGGATAATCTTGAGCCCTGAACTCGAGCTGGGCCAGCATTTTTCTGGTCCTGGGATGTACGGGGAAAACTATGGTTATCTTTTTTGATAATTTGCCGAGCTTGTTCATTATCGAGTTGAGGATTTTGGGATCGTCAACATTGGACGGTCGGTGCAGGGTAACATAAACAAATTCCCCGAGCTTCAGGCCGAGCTGGCCCGGGAGTGTGCTTTTTTCTGCCTCAGGCAGTCTGGAGATCAGGGCATCAATCATAATATTGCCGACCAGTTTTATTTTCCTGGCCGGTATGCCCTCTTTTTTCAGGTTCAAGTTGGCGTCGGCCGATGGCGTAAATAGCAAATCAGCCAGGGCATCTGTGACCAGTCTGTTTATTTCTTCGGGCATGGTCCTGTCGTAGCTTCTTAGACCGGCTTCAACGTGAGAGACTTTGATGCCCAGCTTGGCGGCAATCAGGGAACAGGCTAAGGTAGAGTTTACGTCTCCGACGACTACCACCCAATCGGGCTTCTCTCTGAGGCAGACCGGCTCGAAGGCCAGCATAATTCTGGCTGTTTGCTCGGCCTGTGATCCGGAACCGACTCCAAGGTTGATGTCGGGTTCGGGAATTCCCAGTTCCTGAAAAAAAATATCGGACATGTTGTTGTCATAATGCTGCCCGGTGTGAACCAGAATAAAATCGATTTTAGGTCTGTGATTCCGGTCTTGATTATAGGAACGAATCGCTTTAATCAGCGGAGCGATTTTCATAAAATTTGGCCTGGCCCCGGCTACCAAAATCAGCTTAAGAATCTTCATTCTGGTGTTTCGATGGTATCTTATAAATTTCCTCCGGTCATTCAGTTCGGTCATTTTCTTTTTTAATGATCCTTATAATATCTTCAATATTATCCACGATATCTGCAAGGGCCGGTCTCCAGTCTGTCTTAAAGTTTTGATCCTTTGGTCTGGGTTCAAATTTAATCTTTTCCCATACTTCTTGTTTATTCTGTATCAGCACCAGTCGGCCATGCTCATGGAGCATTCTATCGATGCTTCCAATTTTGCCCCGGAAAATGCTGTAAACAGGGACTCCCAGGGCAGCAGCCTCTCTGTTCATAGTCCCGCCGCCGCTGACCACCAGATCTGATAACCAGATAATATTGAGTCCGTCACTAGCTCTGGGAGGAACAATGGTTTTTCCGTTCTTGAACCATTCAGGATAATTCTGGCGCAACCGATTTTCTTGATGGCGATGCCTTGGAAGAAGTATGGCCCTGACCCCATCGGTTTTTGAAATTCGATTCATTAATTCGACGAACAGCAAAGTGCTTTCCGGGTTGTAATAGTGAGCTTCTTCTGCCGGCGGCCTTACAGTGACAATTATCTCATTTTCTCTGAGGCCGATTTCTTGAGCGAGAGTAAAATCCGGTTCAAAATACGGGACATAAACATCTTCTTTTAAGCCCCGGTAATATCGTATCTGATTTGTCCGGAAATTTATGACATTTCCGATCAGGGCCTCAGGCACTATTAACCATTTCGATCTGGCGGGAGGAATTGTTTTGGAATGTTCATAGTCTGACATCAGAATTGATGGAATGCCAAAGAGGATAGACATGAACACCTGAGATCTGGCCCCATGAGAAAGAGCCAGCTCCGGCCTATTTTTTCTTATAAATGGAATTAGCTGGAAGGCGCGAAAGAATAATCCCCATATTTTTTTAAAAGGATTTTTTCCGTAATGTTTGCCGATTTTTATATAGTTCAGCCCTTTCTGACTGGCCAGCTCGCATACTTGAAAAGCGTTCCTGGCGCTGATTACTATTTGATGGCCCCTTCTTTCCAATTCTCTTATGATCGGAATAAAAAGGGGAACGTGCGGAGTGTTGTCAAGGTCTATCCATATCCTGGTAGGCGGGGCGGGAGGTTTCTTTATGGCCGGCCTGTCTTTTGGTTCCAGGACCGATTTGGCCCTTTGCCCTGGATCAGCATATTTCGCTTTGAGTTCCGGGACATAATTTTCTCGCCAGAATTGAGCTATCTCTCTTGGCAACGCCAGCCAGTATTGCCCTTCATATTTTTCTTTAAGGTAATTTATAAAATCTATATAAAAATTTACCGGGTAGTTATCCAGAGCCCACTTGTTTTCAAAGTTTAAATAATCGGGATGGACATTAATCATGGCCAACCCGCCTTTTTCAGCAATCCAGTCGATTTTTCTTTTCCAGATTTGATTGTCCTTTTCTTCCAGGATTACAAACAAGCAATGATCCTGAGGCAAAGTGTACGGTATTTCGATATATCCTGAATTCGGCCCCGGCCCTTTAACATAAAAAGGAAAAATGGTATGGACGTCCTGACGCTGGGGTTCAAATGGATCTGTATCAAACGTTGAACAGGCCCATTCTATTTCAAGTTCTGCCAGCCATTTTTGGTTACATATCATTGATGGGGCTACAAACCCGGCTGCCTTCCAGAGGTCAAGATAGCGCCTAATTTTACCGGAACTCCTATCGAATCTTTCTCTTGAAAGGAAATGTCTGCCGTCATGAGTAAGCCCGTGTAAGGCTACTTCAAATCCGCTGTCTTCGATTTTTTGGCGAAACCAGGGAGGAACCCAATAGTCTTCAGCCACAAAATTGAAGGAAGCTTTTAGGCCAAGACTGAGGTCCAGGTCCAGCAGGCGCAGGCAATCAGATAGACCGCTAACATTATCGACATCATGTAATATCGCCAGAGCAAATTTTTTGTTATCCGGCCAGCCTTTCCATTTCTCGGGCTGGCTTCCGGCCTTTTCCAGGATCGGCCAGGCAGCAGAATGCCGTCTCCTTCGGATTCTAGCCACCTGTTTTCGCAAGCCAATCTGAACAGGGCGAGGTATTAAAGGTTTTAATCCATAATATAATCTTATCAGGCTCATCGGTGTTCCTTATGAAGACAATATAAACGAGCTAAATCCCGCGCTTCTGCTCTAAAAATGCAGATTTCCAATGCGAAAAGCGTCATTCGATTTATTTAGCTTTTTACTATTAATATAATTTATCCAATCAAATGTCAAATATGAGCCTTTTATTCTCTTGACTCAGGTAAAGGCTTAGAATTAGAATATATAATATTTTATGTCCATTGAAATTGTTACCCACTTGCCAGAGGAAAGTTGGTCTGATTTTGTCTATCAGACTCAGGGCGCCAGAAGAAATTCGAACCGATAACCATCTGGACGAGTTTAATCGGTCAGGCTTTTCTTGACGCTTTTGAAGTCCTCGGCGAAGAGAGATATTTATCGGTGGCCGAAAGCGTCTGCAGGTGGCTGTTGAATGTTCCCAGGACCGTCACTGATAGCGGTTTCTGCATCAATTATAAACCTTCGGATAAAGGAGACTGTACCATTCATAACCAGAGTATGCAGGCCGCTTTTTTACTGGCCAGAACCTGGAAACACATAAAAAATCCGGAATTTAAGATGGTAGCAGGCGAAGCGGTTAAATTCACCTGCAGCCGTCAGAGGTCTGATGGTTCCTGGTGGTATGGCGAAGATAAAAAATTCCGCTGGATTGATAACTTTCATACCGGTTATGTTCTGGATGGACTTAAAGGCTATATAGAAAATACTGGAGATAAAACATATCTTGATGTCCTGGAAAAAGGATACAGGTTTTATGTGAGAAATTTTTTCACTCCTGAGGGTATGCCAGGATATTATCATCACCGCCGTTATCCGGTGGATATTCAATGCGCCGCTCAGGCCATCGATACCCTTGTTTTTTTCTCTGATTATGATCGGGAATCGCTGGACTTAGCCTTTAAGGTAGCACGCTGGACGATCCAGAACATGCAGGATAAAAGCGGATATTTTTATTATCGAGTATATCCGCTGATAAAAAATAGGACTCCGATGATTCACTGGGGACAGGCCACCATGTTTAAGGCACTGGCCTTTCTGCTGTCCGAATTGAATTTGAATAAATAGTTCTGGTTTCTGGCGGCCTTTACCGGAAGCATGGCTTAAACTCAATAGGTAGAGCAGGATGGAAATTATTCTAGAAAGAATCTGTAATACATGTGGCTGGCCAGGAAATAAACGGAAGAAGGAAGAATTTGACAAATTGAACCGGCATAATTCTTTAATTTTTCTGTTCTTGAAAAGTGATCTTTTCCCTCCGGAAAAATGAATTCAGGCAGCTCTATTTCTTCTGTTCCCCAGTTTCGCTTAAAAAACAACAGGTCGGTGTTGGCTTTTGCCGTTCGGCCAAAATCAAAATACTGACATCCCTGCTGGTGGGCCAGTTTGATGGCTTCCCAGTAAATAAAAGGCACCGGCCTCAGGGATTTAAAAGCTGTTTCCCAGCCCAGAGCCTCTGCTGAACATCTATTTTTATATAAAAATATCAATAACGAAGCCACCGGTGTATACCCGTACTCAGCCAGCATATAGATGGCCTTTCCTGATGGTCCAAACAGTTTGAATATCTGGCTAAAAAAGCAGAAGGGTATGGCCGGAAGTCCCAGTCGTTTTCTGGTTCTTGCATACAGACGGTAAAACTTTTTCAACCCTTCTTGATCTTTAACTATTCTTATTTTGAGACGGCTATTTTCAGCCTTCCTGATGTTTTTCCTGACGCAGGTTCGGTCAAATTTCTTAAAGATATTATCGAGTTCGTCTGAGAGAGGAAGAAGATGGGTAACGTAATCACCCTTTAATTTGTAGCCAGCATGCAGGAAAAATTCACTGGTCTGGAAAGTCTTGATGGTGAGGTATTTGCCATTAAACTGTCGGTGTACGCGCTGCGCCGCTTTTATCAGAAGATGCAACTCCTCCGGGCTGGAAATCAGCGGGTCAAAGAAGGTAGCCAGAGGGGCTCCGACCGATCTTTTCCCTGACAAGGGTGATTTAATCAGATAAAGCGGCAACCCGGCCTTTATTTCTCCGGACGTTTCGTCCGTGATGGTAAGCACAAAGAACTGGTACCCCTTGAGAAAACTTGATAATATTTCGGACCATTGACTCAGATGGGTGAGCCAGCCGGCTGGATGAGAATCAACAAAAGTATTCCAGCGGGCGTACGCAGCTGGCGGTAAAATTAAAACCCTGGACATTCAGATATTTCCAATAAGTTTGTATATTATTTTTTCGGTTAAAGGAAATGAAGCCAGATGAGGTAATATAGTTTTTGCCAGAAAGGAAATCACCGGATTGGAGAAATAGATTAAACCCGGCTGAAGGTTTATCACCTGCCCACCAAATCCGGTGTTGAATCTAACATCCTGTCTTTCCAGATAATTTTCCCGGAGGTCGAGAATCCTGCCTTTTTTTAGTATGTAAGTCCCGAAGGAACCGAGGTCAGCCGTCTGGTAACCTGCAGCTTTAGCCCATTTAAGGGTTTCCCAGAAAAGGAGGTCATTCGGTCTGAAATGTGAATATTCTCCCGACCAGCCAAATTTCCAGAGAGAGACATGTTTACCCATGATTATGACCATGAGAGCGGATATGTTAATGTCATTCAGCCCGGCAAAAAAAAGGGCAATTTTATCGCTGGCGGAGAACAGATCCCATATTTTTTCCAGAGCTTTTAAGCTCGAAGGATTCGGTCTGACACCGCGTCGCCTGCAGGTGGTGCTCATAAGTTTGAAAAACAGGCCAAGGTCCTCTCTGGTGCCCGGCCTGACCACTATTCCGGCGTTTTTTGCTTGCTGTATGTTCTGTCTTTTTTGCCTCTTCATTTTTTTGACCAACTGGTCTTCTGGCAGATTCAGGTTAATCTTGACGTTAGCACTTTTTATAATCCATTTAATAAAATTAGGCCGGAAACCTATTTGTCTCAATTCTGAAGTTATCCGGTCTTCTCTGTCTGGCGCCTGGAGTAGAAGAGCGAAAAAATTGCGATGTACGAATTTTTTAAGTTGATTTAAGAAAGATTTTACAACAATCGGATCATTGCTGGTTATAACCGGACCTTTCATCAAAAGCCCAATTTTCAAGAATTTCAACTTTTCTTTGTATAGAATCTGAAAGCCGCCGACAATCTGGTCGTTTCTGATGGCTATGATTCGACTGGTTTTCCAGCCCTCTAGTTTTTTGGCTTCTGCCCAGAGGCTTGTCTGTTCAAAATGCTCAAAGCCAGTGTTAAACAGGAAATTGTCCCATTCAGGATCAGGGGAGAAAACAGATTCCCGGAAAGTTAGATTTTTGCCGGCCAGGTGAACTTCACCGACTTTTTTGTAAGTGTTGTCAATGTCAGCGGCGAAAGACATAGTTTAATTTTATTGTAAAAAAGTAAAAGATTAATTACAACCGGAAGAGCGACCTTATTTACCTCCGCTCATTCCAGATGTTTGTAAGCGACGGTTCCAGCCAGACGGAGAAGAGGGGAGGGCATAAGCTGAAATATTTTCTTAAACAAATTTCGTTTTCTGGCAAGAAGAAATTTCAGTTTCAGATCCGTTGCCAGGACTATCCGACAATAGCACATCTTTGATTCGGTTGGACCCCAGGAACGTTTGTATGATAGAAGTCCCTGATCTTCCGGATCTGTTCTTCCCAGATTCAATGTGTGGCAACCGTTTTCCTGGTGCCATTTAATAGCTTCCCACATGATAAGATTATTTGGCCTCAGAGAGTGGAAAATATGATCAGAGGCGCCGAATTTGAATAGAGCCTTCTGGTTGAAATTAAAGAAAATGGCAGCAGCAATCATTCTATCCCGGTAATAAACCGAAGCTATTATGCCCAGGTTTCTGGCTATGATTTCTTCGTGGATATTCATGAAAAACTTGAATGGCTGAGGAGGAAGGCCATGGCGTTTTCTAGTTATGACTTGCAATCTGTAGAAATTCTTTATGGCTTCCAGATTCTTTTCGAATGTTACCTTCAGACCCGATCGCATAGCTTTTTTAATGTTGCGTCTGTTGCTGTCTTTCAGCCGGGACCAGAGCTCGTTAGATGATTTTGTCAGGTCAAGATCATGAGTGTAAAAAGTTTCATATGGTTTAATACCGGAGAAAATGAAATTTGAACTTCTGAATTCAACATATTTCCATTTTTGGGTTATCCCGTAATTGATAATTTCTTTGATAATTCCTTCCAACAGGTCTGGTTCTTTGATAAGGGGATGGCAAAAATCAGTAAAAGGCAAGCTGACAGCCCTTTTTCCAGTAAACGGGCTGTTTGTCTCTATTAGGGGAATGATTGCACTCGGCTGTTGCTCATTATAAACTGCAAAATAGACGGGATTCAAATTATAGGCTAGTTTAAGAACCCTGCACCATTCACGGCTATGAAAGATGTCGGGATCAAAGTGTTGTTTGATGCGATGATTCCAGTCCACACAACAGGCAGGATCAACAATCTTGATTTTCATATTCAGATTTTATTTTTCTTTCTTAATATTAAATTATTATTGTCTGAAAGGTCAAATTATATATTTTCATAAATACCCGATAATGGATAAAATCATCATGGTTGCTGTTTGCTTTATTCCGGGAGATTTTTATTAATTGAATAACATATGAATTAGGTATTGTTTTGATCTGAAAGGATTTTTCCAGGTTTGAAAGGTTCTTATATTTTGACAATTATTTTCCTCTTCAACATGAAATAACATAAAAAGCACATCAAGAAGAGGCAGCCGAGGGCGGTGCCGGCCTGGACCCAGCCAGAGCCGGCCCAGCCAAGGATAGCTTCGGAAAAAGGCCTGACCAGGTTGCCGAACCAGTCGGCCCCGCCGCTCCGGGCAAACAGGTAAATAAATAGGGAATTCATGCCCACAGCCAGCGGTATGAGGAACAACCTGCGGAATCTCATAATGTCGGCTATCCAGTAAGCCAGCGCCAGAAAAAGCAGGCTAAAGCCCAGACTGACCAGCATAAAAGAGCTGGTAGAAATCTTCTTGATGATGGGGGTGATGGGGTCCAGGCCAAGTCCGATTAATGCTGCCGCTAATCCGGATATCGTAATTATTTTTAGCTTTTTGCCGGAGGGGAAATCAGTCCTTAACATTTTCCCGATGACTGTGCCCCAGATCAGATAGGCCGCTGAAGGAATCGTGTTAAAGGTTACCCAGCCTTCTGGATTAAAGCTGCCCCAGAGCTTGAGGTCCAGGTATGACCCGAAGTTGTGCCCGGCCACAAACGCCTGATTAAAACCCTCAACCGGCCACAGTCTGTAGAGGAGTTCAGCAATCAATAGGAGCGCGCCGGAGAAGGCGATCTGCCGGACTGCCGACCACCGGAATACAAGAAAGGCCACCAGGCTGCCAAAAGCCAGAGCCGGCAGGATATCAAGAAGAAAAGCCCAGCCTGGCGCGCCTTCGGGCGGATTGACAATGTAAAGCGCCCAGCCCAGGAGAAAAAGGGCCAGTGCCCTGACTCCGGCATGTTGAAAACATTTGCCCCAGCTGGCGCCTCTTTCTAATCTTTTGCTATAAGAAAAAGCCATGGCCACGCCGCTGATAAACATAAAGAAAGATTGTCCCATGTCCCAGAGAGTCAATCCATGCCAGGGATGGTGCTGGAATTGCTTTCCTATGGAGTGAATTAAAGTTCCCTGAAGCGAGGGACTGATCATCAGGTCATAAAGTCCGGTGGTCTCGGCGATCAGAAACAGCATGGCAAAGCCACGGTAGATATCAAGGGAAAGGAGTCTGCCAGGCGGGACTTCACTGAGCCATTTAGGGTTTTTCATGCCTAATTTCTTGTCTATAAGCTTAATCGAAATTTAGCCTGAATTTCAAAATATTATTGCCATGTTCAAATAATCTTCAGGGCTAAGGTTGATCTGAGGATTGTCTGGCTTCTCGCTTTTCAAGCAGCCGGAGGAGAAGTCCCATCATAATTAGAACAACAATGAACATACCATACCCGACAGACCGGTGAATGAATCCACCCACCATGAACCTTTCGTCTATGAAATAGGCGATTAGATAGAGGACAACAATGCGGATGCCGTTTTTGATGATGATCATCGGAATGGCCACAGCCGCCAGCAGTAATTTATGCTTGAATTTTTTTAAGAAAAAATGGCCGGCCAGAAGACTTATCATCACCAGGGCAATACTCGACCGCCATCCGGCGCATTCCGGTCCGACCACCAGGATATACCCGGGAAGATAGATCTCAATGCCTTCCCGCACGAAAGGAATTCTAATCAGGGAAAAAGCTATATCTGTAATATAGACAGAGGACCCGGCAATCTCCTTGACCAGCCAGTTCATAATTGATGGTGGCAGCGGGACGGCAAAAAGCAAGAACCCAATGGGAAATATCGCCAGCTTGAAGGATTTGAAGCCATAGAGGGCAAGGTAGATACCGGCCCAGAATATTATGGCTGAAAATACAGCCAGGGATATTGAACATTCGTCCATCAGGCTTGAAAATCGGCTAAATAGGTATAACGTCAATCCTGCAGAGGCCATCAACATACCCGGAAGAATAGCCGGAGCCGGAACTGAAAACAGGGTTTTTCTCTTCCTGAAAAGAAGGAAGGCGGCAATTATCGGGACAATTGGAATATGAGTGTAAAACAGGTTAATGTGGGGGTCGCTCAGGAGTTTTATTACGGGATTAAAAGCTAATACAACGGCCAGCAGGTAAAACAGGATGAGAAGGATAAAATAAACCCAACCTCGCTTAGACTCCACCATTAGAAAAAATTAAGCTGTTAATGACCTGGCCCCGCTCAAGCTATCGGGAAGAAAGTCAATTCTTTTTCCGTTTTTTTAAGGCATAAATTCCAAGACCTGCCAGCCCGATGCCGACCAGAGCAATGGCCATCGGTTCTGCCACCCCACGCTTGCCTCCATGTCCTCCACCTCTTTTGCCCCACGGACCGAAATCATCGCTCCAGGCATAGGAAATTGTGGTGGTCAACAGAACAAGCAACAGCAGCACACCCAGAATTAAAGCAGTCTTCCTCACGGCAATTAGCCCCTTTCAGTAATCTTACATTTAACATTATCAGGATAAATTCTTCTTTGTCAAGCACTTTTTATTGACATTTTTGACAATTTTATGATAGAAAAACCTTGCTTTTTTATTTATTTCAGGGAGCTTGCCGGGCAGGCGGGGAGCAGAGAGTGCGGATCTGGCAGAGGATTTTAAGACGCATTGCTTACTTTATCCCGGGCGGTGGGTCACTTCGTCCGGGTCTGAACAGGCTGCGCGGGGTCAAAATCGGGAAAAACGTCTGGATCAGTCAGTACGTCTACATAGACGAGCTCCATCCGGAAGCCATTGAGATAGGGGATAACGTGACAGTTGGCATCGGCACGGCGATCATCTCGCACCTTTACTGGACTAAATCAAAGGAAACTGTGGTCAAGCCAGTGGTTATTGAGCCTGGTGTTTTTATCGGTCCGCACTGTGTGATACTCCCGGGTGTCCGGATCGGGCGGGGCTCTGTCATCCAGGCCGGAACGGTGGTTTCTCACAATGTTCCGCCGGGAGTCTTTTTCGGCCATGCGCCGGCCACTGTCCTGGGCAAGGTAACGGTGCCGCTCACGCCCGAGCATACCTATCAGGAATTTGTCCATGGCCTCAGGCCATTCAGGAAAAAAGGCGAGTCAGATGATCAGGGATGAAATCAGAAAATTCATAGTAGAAAAATTCCTTTTTAACTGCGGAGACCAGCTCGACGATGAGGCGTCTCTCCTGGAGACCAACACCGTGGACTCAGTCGGAATCCTGGAAATTGTGGGTTTCATCGAGAACCGTTTTAACCTGAAAGTCGAGGACGAGGAACTGACAGCCGGGAATCTCGACAGCGTCAACCGGATTGCCAGATTTGTCGAAAGAAAGCTTGGTTTACAGGGTTAAACAGATGCAGTTTGACCCGGTGCTTATCCATGACTGGTTGACCCGAACTGCCAGACGATATCCAGGCAAAACCGCTCTCATAAGCCGCGGCCGGAGGCTCACCTACGGGGAAATTGAGGAAAAATCCACCCGCCTGGCCGAAGCCCTGGTTCTGATGGGATTCAAGAAAGGCGAACGAGGGGTCATCTGTCTTGACAACTGCCCGGAAGCGGTTATCGCCATCTACGGAATTCTTAAAGCCGGAGGAATTTTTGTCGTCATCGATTCTAAGAGTCCCTGGCCGGTCGTCGATTCAATTATAGAAGACTCCGGCTCCAGGCTTCTGATCACCTACAGACGAAAAATTTATCAGAGGAATAGCGCTGAGAATCTGCCCGCAGACCTTCAGCTCGTCGTTGTGGACGGAAGCCAGTCCCCGCCGCGAATCTGCCCCAAAGCGCTTAATTTTTCCGGTCTGGTTGAGAAGCTTTCAGTCAAGGTCGAGCTGCCCCGGCTTCTGGAAAACGACCTGGCCTGCCTGATTTATACTTCGGGCTCAACCGGAAAACCCAAGGGCATCGTCTGCACTCACCACAATATGGTGACTGCCGCCCGGAGCATCATCCAGTACCTGGAAAATACCCCGGACGATATAATCCTGGATGTGCTGCCGCTGTCTTTTGATTATGGTCTCTACCAGGTCTTGATGTGCTTTATGTTCGGGGGAACGCTGGTGCTCGAGCCTTCCTTCGCCTACATTCAGGATATACTCTCAGCCATCGAAAAGGAGAAAGTTACCGGCTTTCCGATAATTCCATCAATTTCGGCCATGCTGCTGAGACTTAAGAATTTTCCCGCCCGGCAGCTTCGTTCGCTCCGCTACATTACCAATACCGGAGCCGCCTGGCCCGTTTCGCATATCCGCCAGCTCCGGGAATTATTGCCATGGGTGAAACTCTATTCAATGTATGGCCTGAGCGAATGCAAAAGGGTGAGCTATCTTCCGCCGGAATTGATAGATAAGCATCCAGACTCGGTGGGAGTTCCTATGCCTAACCTGGAAGTGGCCGTGGTTGACCGCCGCGGCAAGCCGGTGCCGCCCGGAAAGCCCGGACAGCTCGTCGTCCGTGGACCGACGGTCATGCAGGGCTACTGGCGGGACAAAAAACTGACTGATAAGGTTTTCCGGCGGGGGAGATATCCCGAAGAACGCTGGCTTCAGACCGGCGACCTTTTCCGCCAGGATGAAAACGGGTTGCTCTACTATCTCGGGCGCCGCGACCGTCAGATTAAATCCTACGGCCACCGGATTAACCTGGCCGAAGTGGAAAAGACGATAGCGAGCCTGAATGGCGTGGTTGAAGCGGCGGCCGTGCCCGTCCCTGACGACATCGGCGGGGCTGTTATCGGAGTATTTATTGTTATAAAGAAGGGAGCCAGGCTTAACGAAACCCAGGTCAGGCAGCACTGCCAGCAGAATTTAGAGCCGTATAAAGTGCCGCGGCATGTCCGGCTGGTTGATTCACTTCCTAAGACGCAAAACGGCAAGATAAATTATAAAGAGTTGATGTCGCAAGTTCAGAAGAAGAGCTGAAGCAGGTAACAGGAGGGGGAAATTTTGCTGGATTGTTTATTATTAAAAATTGTTTCAGAGTTGAGAGTGAGGGAATTTAAGGTTGCCGGGAGATTGCAGGCTCAAAAAAATTTTTACAAGTTCCCCCGGATAATCTTTAAGTTAACTTGATACAGAGAGGTGCGTAATGGCCGCGAAAGAACATATGAATGAATTTTCATATGACAGTCTTAAACTCGACTGCGAGAGAGAAGCCGCCCGGCTGACTGCCTTTATTTCCGAGGCTGTCGGACGCCGCCTTCGTAAGCAGGGGGCGGTGGTGGGTATTTCCGGCGGGATCGACAGTTCAGTCACGGCAGCTCTCTGTGTCCGGGCTCTTGGCGCCGAAAAGGTCATCGGCCTCCTGATGCCCGAACGCGACTCTCACCCGGATACCCTGAAGCTCAGCCGCCTGGTGGGGGAGAGCCTGGGCATCAAAACCTTTTATCGCGACCTGACTCCGATACTTACCGGCCTCGGTTTTTACCAGGATATGACTGCCTGCATAAGGGAGGTCATTCCGGAATATGGAGAAGGCTGGCGGTGGAAAATCTCGGCTTCCGAAATCTCTGAAGACCGGGTTTTTAGCTTTTTCTGGCTGGTGGTTAAGTCGCCGCAGGGCGAGATCATCAAAAAAAGGCTTCCGGCCGAAAAGCTCCTTCACCTGATTGCCCTCAGCAATTTCAAGCAGCGGACAAGAAAGATGCTGGAATATCATTACGCCGACCGTTTCAATTATGCTGTCGCCGGAACCTCCAATCTGCTTGAGAGCGACCAGGGATTTTTTGTCAAGCTTGGTGACGGGGCCGGCGATTTTAAGCCGATTGCCCATCTCTATAAAAGCCAGATTTACCAGCTCGGCGAATATCTCGGGCTGCCTGAAGCTATCACCAGACGTCAGCCGACCGCCGACATTCACCCGCTCTCCCAGGGGCAGGACGAGTTTTTCTACGGCCTGCCTTATGAGCAGATGGATGCCTGTCTTTACGGAGAAAAAAACGGCCTGCCGCCCGAAGCGGTAGCCCGGGCCACAGGCCTTAGCCCGGAACGGGTGAGTTTGATATACAAGCAGCTAACTCACCGCCGGGCAGCCAACGAGTACCTCAGCCTGCCGCCCCTTTATCCTGAGCCTTAGCGCGCCGGAATTATAATTTTAAGGACAGTCTTGCTTCTTAAATCTGAGTCTGAGTTCGGCGAACTGATCTTTGATAGATAATATCCTTTTCCAGCCGTTTGCGAACTTTGAACGCGACTTTGAGATAAATTCGGCCGCTGCCGCCTGCCCTGTCTATTAATAATTGCATATTGTAATTTTCTCTCTGGTAAGGGCACAAAATTCACAGCCTCTCTGGCTTACAAGAATATGCCGGTTCAAAAGATTATTAGCATGATTGCTGGAATATCAAGAATAAGAAAAGTCTGCAGAGCATAACTATTGCCCAAACGGTTCCTTAAGAAAGCCTATAAAGATGAAGCACAAGATTTTATAAAATGGTTAACCGCTAGGAGCTTGCTCAGCCTGGTTATAATCTGTATCATAAACTATCTGCTTTAATTTATATCTGAAATAAGCGATGCGAGGTTAATGATGACTCTGGAGAGCAAAAACAATCTGGCCATAATTCATCCGGAAACTTTTGTGGCCGAAAAAGCGGTCATTATCGGACGGGTCATCCTCAAGCAAGGGGCCAGCGTCTGGTATAACGCTGTGCTCCGGGCTGACATCGCCGACATTGTTATCGGCGAATATTCCAACATCCAGGACAACTGCGTGGTTCATGTTGATTATGACATTCCGACCATTCTGGGAGACTATGTCACGGTCGGCCACGGCGCCATCCTCCACGCCTGTAAAATCGGCTCCAACACCCTGATCGGCATGGGGGCCGTGGTTCTTGACCGGGCGCTCATCCCGGATAACTGCTTGGTGGCGGCCGGAGCACTGGTTCCGCCCGGAAAGACCTTCCCCGAGGGAAGCCTCATCCTTGGCAACCCGGCAAGGGTCGCCCGCACTCTCACTCCCGATGAAATCAAGCACTTGCGCCAGCACGCGCTCGGCTATTATGACCTCTGGAAGAAAAACTACCGTCCTGATAGCAAATAGATTTTGCCCTGAATGAAGCTTGTTTTTCTTCCCGCCATATCCGGAGATTGGTTTGATGAGTTTATTGCCGCACAGTCTCTCTCAGCCGGCTAAGAAATGTCCGAACGGGCAATTGTATGACTCAATTTAGCACAGGGCGGAGTTTTTGATAATAACCTCAAGCTATGAATTTCGAAAGATCCGTTTTTGAATTTGCCGGGATCATTATTTATTCTGATAATGTGAGAAAAATTTATCGTTTTTCTCTCAAAGCAAGGGCAGCTTTGCGACGGAAGGCTCCGGTGAATTCCTCATATTTCCCGTTAGCAGTCCTTATTTTGGCTCAGTCTATATCTTGAACTGCCGGCCAGGCTATCAATACCATGGACCATTGTCTCAGGTTGTGTGCTTCTTGCTGCCGGCAATATTAATTGCCCTAACTTAAATATAGTTAACATTCAATATTACTGACAACGTTACCGACATGTATATTCCAAGCCATTCGGGCCGGGTATTCCAACGGAAGCCGGCCACTAGGATAGAAAAAGAATGCCCAGCGTCGCTACGCTCCGACAGATGGCCGCTTTCGCTCGGATTCGGTGACCGAAATCATTGGAATATGCAACCGACAACCTGATTTTGATATTACTTCATCTTATAAGAGAATCTGGCTTTTGCCCTGAATATATCTTTAGAGGCCTTTAGCAGGGAAAGGATATCGAAAACGGGCTCAAAAATCAGGCACATTTTCGCCTCTCTCTTTCTCCCGGTCACTTTCCCTTAACCTCAGGCAAAGGTTAAATTTAAACTTGACAATATCTTAACGAATTGTTAATTATAGGGCGGAAGGTTCGCCGGGGAGATCAGAATGAACGAACTTTTCGCCGCCCGCCTGAAGAAACTGCGCGAGGAGTCCGGTTTAACCCAGGAAGAGCTGGGCCAGGCTGTCGGCCTTTCTTCCGAGTATATCTCGCTCCTGGAAGCCGGCAAACGCACCCCCTCGATCATCGCCCTGAACCGCATCTCGAAGTATTTTCAAAAAAACGTCTCCTATTTCCTGGAAACGCGAGAAAATCCTCTGGCCGTGCTACAGGCTGACGAGCGCCTGAATTCAGCTACCAAAAAGAAACTGGCCTGGTTCCAGGAAATCTGCGAAGAATACCTGGAGCTGGAAAGGGTAACCGGACGCCACTGTCAGTTAGCGCCGCTCTACTCGGGCAGCCTTTCTCCGCAGAACATGGCCGAGGAAGAACGTCGTCGCCTAGGCCTGGGCAACGAGCCCGTCCGCGATATTTTCCGGCTGGGCGAAACCAACGGCTGCCGTTACTTCCGGGTCAGCCTGCCCGAGGAAGCCCGTATCTCCGGGATTTTCATCTACCTGGAAGAAAAGGATGCCGCCTTTGCCCTGATAAATTCCAATCTGTCGCCCGGAAAACAGGTGGTGGCGGCCGCTCATCTCTACTGCCATTATTTGCGCGACCGGCATGAATCTCCGATCATAGACAACCTGGATGTCATCGTCGATGAATATGTGACCCTTTATTCGCCGCGCGAACAGTTTGCCCAGGCCTTTGCCACCAGCTTCCTGATTCCGGCCTCCAAGGTGAGAGAACTCGTCGAGCGGGACATAAAAACCCGCCGCCTGAGCTACCCGGAAGTGATCTTTCTCAAGAGATACTTTGGCGTCAGCACTCCGGCCATGCTCCGCACCCTGCGTCTGATGGGCTATCTGAGCCGTTCCCAGTTTGAGAATTATTTCAAGCTGGACCACGAGGCCGAGGAAAGGGCAATTTTTGGCGACATCTCGGTTGAAGAAAGAGAAACCGGCGAGCCCGGTCCCGAGCTGGTGCTTCCGGAAAGGTTTTACTTATTAAAGAAGGAAGCCGAGCTGGTGGAAGAGGCTGAAGAGGAACAACCCGGAGAAAAAATTAAATCCCGGGAACCCGGCTCCGGCGGCAAGGAAGAACCTGACGGGGAAAACGAAGAAAACTGAAATCGGCCGGGTTGCCCTGCATCCGGAATCTGTGCCGGGCCGGTGATGAGAACCGAAGCTCCGGTTTGATAGATTTTCCCGCAAGAAATGAGAATTGAGGCGAACCTTATGGCCGTTAATGGCCCGGGCTTCGGCCGCGGTTCTGCCTGGCCGCCTCCCGAAAGAGGTTAATTATGAGCGACGAGCCGGTAATTTATGAAGAGAAGCAGAAATTGAATTTCGGTCTGCTCTGGCTTCCGGTTCTGGCCCCGGCGGTTATGGTCTGGTACAGCTTTTACTGGCAGATTCTCCGGGGGCGTCCGGTCGGCAACCGGCCGGCGCCGGATGCCATCCTTATAATTCTTTTCGTTATTTTCGGCCTTCTCTTCCCGTATTTCATGCTGAAGACCAGACTAATCCTTCAGGTGAGACCGGACGGCTTTTATTTCCGCTATCTTCCCTTTCATCTCCGCTATCACAAAATTTCCTGGCTGGAGATAACAGATGTCCGGCCGGTGGAATTTTCCCCTTTCAAAGAATTCGGCGGCTACGGCATAAAATACGCCAGAGGGGCGAAAATTTACACCGCCAGGGGAAATAAAGGGCTGGAAATTCATCTGGTCGGCGGGCGCAAACTCATTTTCAGCAGCGACCATCCAGAGATGCTTCTGAGTTATATGGCCGGGCACTGGCACCGGAAGCCGTGAGCCCGACAGGGTCGGCGAGCCTTTCTTTCCAGGCTTTCCCCGGAGTGTCTCGACTGAACCTGGCGCTAAGGCCTTAATATTACAGATATGCGGCCGGGGATTTTAGATTCCCGGCGGCAAAAGCAAGATTCATCAAGCCTTGATAACAACCGCGGCCGCGGTTTAAGACCGGCGAAGGGCGCCGCACGCCGTCGCAGAATAATTTTATTGTTATTGAGTCCCGGCCTCTGTTAGAATGAAAAATCATGTCTAAGGAGCCCCTGATGAAAAAAAATTTCAGCCGTCATAATTTTTGGAGAATGTTTTTAGGACTATCAGGCCTTCTTGTTCTCTCTCTGTGGTTGCTTTTAACGGCCGGCCTCGTTTCCGCCGAACAACAGATGAGTTACGGAAGCGATGGCCTTTCACCTGACCAAAATCGGCCGGTCGCTCAGGAACAGCAAAAACAGGAGCAGATAAAAACAGAACAGACCGGCGCCGGACAGACGGCGCCCCGCCCGATTGAGATAAAGGACATACTTGCCTGGAAAAATATCAGTCTGGCCTTGGTTTCAAATGACGGCCGCTGGTTTGTCTATGCGCTGACTCCCAATGAGGGCGACAGCGAGCTGGTGATAAAAGAAGTCGACGGGAAAAAAGAATACCGTTTCCCGCTGGGGGAGGCCCCGCGGTCTCTTTTTGATTCAGTCCTGGTCTCCGATGATTCCCGCTGGGTGAGCTTCCTGTCCTATCCAACTTCTCAGGAAATGAAAAAACTGCGCAAAGAGAAAAAGAGGGTAGAACCTAAAGCCATTCTGGTGGATTTAAGAAGCGGAGAGCGGACGGAGTGGACCAGAGCCAGGAAGATTGCTTTTTCCGGGGAAAGTTCGGCTTATCTGGCCGTTCACCGGCTGGCTCCCGAAGCCCAGGAAAAAGAAAAGGATAAATGGACCGGCTCGGACCTGGTGTTGAAAAACCTGGCCGGCGGGCAGGAAATCGGCCTGGGAAATGTTTCTGAGTTCGCCTTCAATAAATCCGGCCAGTGGCTGGCCGTCCTGGTCGATGCTCAGGACAGGAGCGGCAACGGACTCATGCTTCAGAATTTAAGAACGGGAGAGGTCAGGAGTCTGGATTCCGGCCGCTTCTGGTATAAGAATCTGAACTGGGATGAAAAAGGCCAGGCCCTGTCGGCGCTCAAGGGCCGGGAAGATAAAAAATACGAAGATAAACTTTACAGCCTGGTGGCATTTAAGCTCAACCCGGTTTCCGGGAAAGAAGAAAAATACGAATACGACCCGGCCGGAGACGGCTCCTTCCCCGAAGGCTTCAGCCTCAGCCCGGATTTTACCCCATACTGGCTTGAAGATTACGAGGCGTTAGCTTTTGGAATCAAGCAGCTTAAAACCAGGCCCGGAACCGACAGGGAGAAAGAAGCAGACGAAAAGGCGAAAAAGGAAGCCGCCCCGCCGGCCGCTTCGCCTTCCAGAGGCGAGGAGGTTAAGGACGAGGACCTGCCGGACCTTATCCTCTGGCACTGGCAGGATCCCCGGCTGCAATCGCAGCAGCAGGTGGAAGAAAGGCGGGATGCTTCCTTCAGCTATCTTTCAATTTTCCGGGTTAAGGAGAAAAAATTTGTCCGGCTGGCCGACGACGAGCTGCGCCAGGTTGAGCTCGGGCCGAGGTCAGACCTGGCGGTCGGTTACGACCGTTCCCTTTACGAACTGGAGGGCAGTCTGAGCGGCCAGCGTTTCCAGGATATCTATGTGGTTGACCTTAAGACGGGTCAGAGAAAGCCGGCTCTGAAACAGAACCGCTGGTCCTATGACCTTTCGCCCGACGGACGGTATCTTCTTTATTACCACGACGCGCATTTTTACGCTTACGAGCTGGCCACCGGCCAGAGCTTTAATCTGACGGCCAGGCTTCCGGCTTCTTTCATCGACGAGGATGACGACCACAACGTGAAGAACCCGCCCGACCGGCCCTTAGGCTGGTCTAAAGACGGCCGCTATGCGCTGCTGTCGGACGGCTGGGACGTCTGGCTGGTGGAAGCCCGCGGCCGGCAGGGCTATAACCTGACCGGCAACGGTTTCAAGGAGCAGATCCGTTACAGCCGGCGCTTTGTCCTGGACCCGGAAGAGAAGGGAATCGACCTCGACCAGCCGCAGTATTTTCAGGCCTACGGAGAATGGACAAAAAAGCAGGGAATCGCGCTGGTTGAGCCGGCTAAAAGAACTATGAAGATGCTGCTCTTCGACGATGCTCAGTTCAACCGTCTGCTTAAAGCCAGAAAGGCCGGCCGCTATTTTTACACCCGGGAAACCCAGCGGGATTTCCCCGATTTCTATGTCGCCGATGCTTTACTCGGCCGGGCCACCAGGCTTACCGAGGCCAACCCCCGGCAAAAAGAATTCTTATGGTCGGCCGGAGCCCGGCTGGTGGATTATGTCAGCGAAAAGGGAAAGAAACTCCAGGCGGCTCTTTTCCTGCCGGCCGATTACCAGGAAGGGAAAAAATACCCGACCATTGTTTACATCTATGAAAAACTTTCCAGCGGCCTGAACCGCTATTTTCTGCCGACAGCCAACGGTTTTAACAAATCCTACTACACCAGCCAGGGCTATGCGGTCCTGATGCCGGATATAACTTATACCATCAACGACCCGGGAATGTCGGCCGTCTGGTGCGTGCTGCCGGCTCTGAAGGCGGCCATCGAAACCGGCGTGGTGGACCCGGAAAGGGTGGGGTTGCAGGGACATTCCTGGGGCGGCTATCAGACGGCTTTTCTGATTACCCAGACCGAGGCCTTTGCCGCCGCCGTGGCCGGGGCGCCTCTTACCAACATGATTTCTATGTACAGCTCGATTTACTGGAACACCGGCTCGGCCAACCAGCCGATTTTTGAGAGCAGTCAGGGGCGTTTTACCGGCGGCTACTGGGAGAACCTGGAGGCCTACACCCGGAATTCTCCCGTCTATTACGCCACCCGGGTCAAGACTCCGCTGCTGCTGCTGCACAACGATAAGGACGGGGCGGTGGTCTTCAACCAGGGGGTCGAGTATTACAACACCCTGAGGCGGCTGAAAAAACCGGTGGTCATGCTGGAGTATGTCGGAGAAAACCACGGCCTGCAGAAGCCGGCCAACCGCAAGGATTACACGGTCAGAATGAAGGAGTTCTTTGATTATCACCTGAAAGGCCAGCCGGCGCCGGAGTGGTGGGAAAAAGGCGTCCCTTACCTGAAGCTCAAGGACCATTTAAGAGAACGGGTCAAGGCCCTGAAGGCGGAAGGCGAGGGCAAATCCGCGGAAGCCGGAAAATAAGTCTTGCGCCGGCAGCCTGGATCGCTAAAAATATTTTTATGAAAGATTAATAAGGGGGAGCGAAGGATGAAAGAGGTCAGGGACATGAAATATTCTCATTCCAAGCTGTCAACCTATGAAGATTGTCCCCTGAAATTCAAGCTGGCCTATATCGACGGGATAAAAGTCGAGGAGGAAGGCATAGAAGCTTTCCTGGGAAGCCGGTTTCATGAAGCCATGGAGAAGCTCTACTCCGAGCTTCGCTTCCGGACGATGACCCTGGATGAAGTTAAAGCCTTCTACGAGAGCCAGTGGAAGAAAAATTTTCACGATAAGGTGGTGGTGGTTAGACCGGAAAGAACCCCGGACGATTATTTTCGGCTGGGCCTGAAATTCATTGAAGATTACTACCGCCGTTATTTTCCGTTTAATCAGAACCGCATCCTGGGCCTGGAGCAGTTTGTCGAGATAGAGCTGGAAGGAAAGCGCCGCTATATTCTTCAGGGGTATGTCGACAGGATAGACCTGACGCCGGACGGGGTAATTGAAATTCACGATTATAAAACCGGCAGCGGGCTGCCGGAACAGGCTCAGGCCGATGCCGACCGGCAGCTGGCTCTCTACCAGCTCGGGGTCAAGAAAAAATGGCCCTGGGCTGAAAAATTCCGGCTGGTCTGGCATTATGTGGCCTTTGACCTGGAAATTTCCTCCACCAGGACGCCTGAAAATCTGGAAGAGCTGAAAAAGCAAATCGTGGCGGCGATTGAGAAGATTGAAGCCGCCCGGGATTTTCCGCCCCGCGAGAGCCTTCTCTGCAACTGGTGCTCTTTCTGGGATTACTGCCCGCTTAAAAAGCATCAGGCCAAACTTGAAGAATTGCCGGCCAATGAGTACCTGACCGAAGAAGGCGTGGTTCTGGTCAACAAATATATAGAGTTTCTGAATCAGAAAAAGCGGGCGGAAGAAGAGCTGGAAAAACTCAGGGACGCAATCATTGCTTACGCCGAAAGGAACGGCTTAACCAGGGTGGTCGGAAGCGATTTTCATGTGACTCTGAGCCGTCAGGACAGGCTGAAGATTCCCAATGCCGGCGATGAGAAAAGGGTGCTGCTCGAAAATTTAATAAGGGAAGCCGGGTTGTGGGACAGGTTGTCTTCGCTGGACAGGTTTGCCCTGGAAAAGGCTATCAAGCTCGGTCAGCTTGATTCCCGGCTGCTGGAGAGGTTAAAAGAACTGGTCACCAGGGAAACACAGATTGCCCTTTATCCGGGAAAAAACGAGGGCCCTTCGGATTAGTTTGTTTGGCAAGACAAAGGAATCCGGACTTTTTCAGGATAGAAGCCTCAGGTCTCTTTTTTAAGCCTCTCCTGCTTTTATGGATTTCTGTTCGCGCCGAGCCTTTCAAGTCCTTTTTCTAAATTAAATGGCTTTCTTCCTTTGCATTCGGACCGTCTGGCCCCGGGCCTATTAAAAGATGGGCGCCGAAGGTCTATTGGCAATATCGTTTAAGCCCCAAATTTTAATCGGCTCATAATGTGTTCTTTTGCCTGCTAATCGGGAGATAAACCGAAAATAATAATGAGGCTAATTTTCAAAAAAGCCGGCCAAAATTTCCTCTCCGGATTTACAAGTTGTTTTTGAACCGGGAAATTTCTAAAGAATATAAATACGGGCGGATGTGTCTCAGCCGCGCCTTTCCGGATCGTCTGAGAAAATCAGGGGAAGAAGGTCGCGGGGTGTTTTTAGAAGCACCTGAGCGCCGCTCCGGACAAGCTCCTCCTCGCTCCTGAAACCCCAGAGGGCGCCTGCGGCCAGCAGACCACCGGCCCTGGCGGTTTCCATGTCGACCGAGGTGTCGCCGACATAGACCACTTCCTCGGGTCTGAGAGCCAGCTGCCGCAGAACTTCGTGAAGCGGGGTGGGGTCAGGCTTGACCGGAGTCCCGGGCTTAGCTCCCAGGATGACATCGAATTCAACAGGAAGAAGTTCCCGGGTCATGCGGACGGTAAATTCGTGCGATTTGTTTGACAGAACGGCCATCTTGATCCCGGCTTTTTTTAGCTCGGCCAGGACTTCCAGAATGCCGTCGTAGGGACGGGAGCGCTCCTTGTAGGTGATGGCGTATTCACGGCGGTATTCCTGAATCAGGTCCCGAATTGCCCGGTCGTCGTCGGCGATTTCCGGAATCGCCCGCTTGACCAGGACCTCCATCCCGTCTCCGACCATCAGCTTGCATTCTTCTTCAGAATACTGACGGTAGCCGCGCCGGGAAAGAACCAGGTTCAGGGTGCGGGTGATGTCCTCGATGGTGTCGAGAAGGGTTCCGTCCAGGTCGAAGATAACGCCTTTGAATTTCATGAGCCATAATTTTAACGGCCGGCAGTTGTTTCGTCAACGCCGCAGTCGCCCTCGCCGGATGAAGTCATACTGCCATAACTGTCAGCTGAACGGGAGTCCCGTCAGGCCGACTTTTGCCTTATAAACAGGATAACAGGATAAGCGTTTTTTGCGCTGGTTTTTCTCTTAAGGATATCTGGGGGCTGAAACAAATTTACCGGCTTTTACGATTTCTCGAGCTGCCTTTTATGCCATCAAGATTTGTTTGCTGCCGGATTTCGTAATGCCCGGCTGATGGAAAGCGGGATCTGCTTCTCAGCGCAAAATTATGTTTTAAGGAATCCGGCCGTCAACCCGATTTTTCCAGAACCTTGAGTTCCAGGATCCGGTCGAGCCGGAAGTGCCGCTCTTCTTTTCTCAGATGGCAATAAGCCACCAGAGCTTCGAAGGTTCGTCCCCGGTACTCCATCATCGTCAGGGAAATCGGCCGCACCCGGCGCCGGCTCTTGGTGTCGTCGGGCTTGAGGTAAGTTATTTCCAGCAGCCTGTTCTTCTTAATCGCTTCCTTGATTTTCTGCCTTTTTAATTCGACCGGGGTCTGTTCTTCGGCTTTTCTGTACTGAAACTGGGTCAGGAAGCGAACTACCCGGTAGTCCATCATGATGTGGCCCTTCTTGATGGGCTTCTTGAGAACCAGTCCCTCGAAGCTGGTGCAGCGGCTGAGGGCCACATAGACCTGGCCCGGGGCGAACGCCCCGCGCCCGATGTCCACCACCACCCGGTCGAAGGTCTTGCCCTGGCTCTTGTGAATGGTGACCGCCCAGGCCAGGCGCAAAGGATACTGGGTGAAGGTTCCGGTAACGCGACTGATGATCTTTTTTCTCTGGCGGTCGTACTCGTATTCAAAAATTTCCCATTCGTGGGGCAGGACATCCACCAGCGAGCCGTTCAGCAACCGCACCATGACCGTATCCGGTTTGTCCTCGGCCTCAATGATTTCTTCCACCCGGCCGATGCTGCCGTTGACCCAGCGGTCGTAGGCGTCGTTGTTTAAGAGCATGACCTGGGCTCCCTCCTTGAGGGCCAGAATGCGGGAGGCGGGCAGGCTGTCCGGGTCGAAGTCGCCTGAAATCACCCCCAGGTAGCGACGCCCGGCTCCGGGGAGTTTTTCCAGCTTTTCCTGGTTAATCCGGTCGGCGGCTTCGTTGGTGCTGGTCAGGGTGATATAAAACCTGTCTTCCGGCGGGACGAAATCGGGCAGACAGCGGGCGTTGAGCCTGGCCAGCTGCTCTTCGCTGATCGACCGGTTGCGGATGGCGTTCAGCAACTCCAGAAAATCGACTTCTTTCTGCCGGAAAACCTTTTCCAGCTCGACAAATTCCAGCTCGAAATTGGGGTCGTTGAAGGCCAGGGCCGAGAAGAAATAAGGAGATTCATAGTGAAGGCTGAAGGCCGGCTTTTCGCTGCCGGTGACCACCGGCGGCAGCTGGTAGAGGTCGCCGATCATAATCATCTGCACTCCGCCGAACGGCAGTTCCGGGAAATCCCGGTTTATCCGCAGCGCCCGGTCGACGCAGTCCAGCAGGTCGGCCCTGACCATTGAAATCTCGTCGATGATGACCGCATCGAGATTCTTTATCAAAGCCTGCTTCCTGGCCGGGAGTTTCTTCACCCGGTCCAGGGTGATATCGGGCCGGAAGGCAAAGAAAGAATGGATGGTCTGCCCGCTGACGTTGAGCGCGGCCACCCCGGTCGGGGCCAGGACCACAACCTTCTTCCCGGTGTTATTGCGAAAATAATCCAGCAGGGTTGATTTTCCGGTGCCGGCCCGGCCGGTTATGAAAACCGACTTGTTGGTGTTTTCCAGAAGGTCCAGCGTTAGCTGAAATTCCGGAGTGAATTCCAGGTCCGGTTTTTCCGGCTTTTTGCGGGCGCTGTCAGTCATTGGCTATATTTTTACCACAAATCCCCCGAAGCTTCATCCTGGCCATAATAATGGGTTGACAGCAAGCGGCCGAAAAAATTCTCATTTCAGAAAAAATTAACCGCCAATTTCTTTTGCCGCCATCAAAAAACCCCGCCGCCCGAGACGGAGTCGGTTTGTTTTCCGGCCCCTTTTCATCTATACTGAAAGAAGCGATTTAGTGTTTTTTAAGGAGAAACCCATGGAACTTAAATTGAGCAAGGAGCAGTACGAGAAACTGCTGGAGCTGGTCTACCTCGGCAACTGGATGGTCAACGCCTACCGCACCGACGATTACCTGGAAGAATATTCCGACGTGGTTTCGCATATATTCTCTCAGGCCGAATCGGCCGGCCTGGAAGGCAAGGCGGTCAAGGACGAAACCGAGGGCAAGTATCTGCCTTCTTATGATTTTGAAGAGAGCATGCACGATTTCATCGGCGATTATGACGGCTTCTGCTTCTGGGAAGAGCTGATCAACCGCCTGGCCGAGCGGGATGCCCTGAAGGAATACGGCAGCACCCCGCTGGATAAAATTGACCTGGAAGAATATCTGAACAAGAAGTCGGTTTACCTGCGGAAGTATGAGCGGGAAGTGGAAGAGAACGGCATCCTGAATTTTGAATTCGTCAAGGGTTCCTGAGCCGGCCGATTATTTCTGGACGGCGTCCTTGAGGCAGCGGAAGCCGACGGTGGCGTTGCGGTCAAGACCCGGCGAGAGAAGCAGCAGCGTTTGCTGGCGGGCCACCGGCAGCGGTCCGCTTTTCGGGTACCAGATGCTGGCCTCCGGAGAATAGTAGCTTCCGCCCTTAATCATCACGTAAGAATAAACCCCGTTGTCATAGACATCCGCGGTCAACTGCCAGACATTTCCCACCAGGTCTTCCACCCCGAAGGGGCTGGCTCCGCCCGGGTGGCTGTCAACGGCTGTGGTCTGTCCGGTTTTGTGGTTGCAGCGCTCGGGGTCGAGTTCATTTCCCCACGGGTAAAGGCGGTTGTCGCTGCCCTGGGCGGCATACTGCCATTCGGCTTCGGTCGGCAGGCGTTTTCCGGCCCAGCGGGCATAGGCCTCGGCATCCTCCAGGTTGACCCAGACCACCGGGTGATTTTCCTGCCCGGCCGGCGGCCGGCCGTTTACCCAGTGCTTTAGGAAATTGGTCGGGTCCTTGGGCTTATAGCCGGATTTTTTCAGGAAAACGGCAAACTTAGCGTTGGTCACCGGGTAGCGGTCGATGAAAAAGCGCGGCATCTTTAATTTTTCGCCGTCGGCTTTTTCCGGGTAGGGGATGACCGGGTTGGCGTCGTCCGGGTTGCCGGCCGTCGTATAAATATATTCGCCGGCCGGAATTTCCACCATGCCTTCCGGCGCCCTGTCGGCCGGGGGAGTCGGCATAACCGGCTTGACCAGGCGGGGCAGGGCTGTCGGCAGGGGGATGATGGCTTCGTCGAGCAGTTCTCCGGCGGCCGAAAAGAGCTGGATGACGACCTTCTCGCCCTTTCCCTGGAATAGCTCCCAGAGGGAAAATTCCGTCTCAGAAGCCTCAAAAACGGCCGATTTTGCCTGGTAGGAGGGATTGCCCGGGGTGATCACCAATCGTCCGCCCTCGGGCTTTTCAGCCAATTTGACGGCAATTCTGTCCCTGTATCTTTGAGCCCGGATGATTTCCGGGAACACGGCCAGGCAGTCTATGCTTCCTTCCAGGCGGGTGTCCAGATGGTGACGGCTGAAGCCTTCCAGCTCGGCCGGGAGGTAAAGCCTGTCGCCGACCTTTTCCGGTTTAAGCTCCTGATGCCGCCAGAGGCTTACGAAGTGGTAATCCGGCCTGCCTTTAACCGGAATGAGCGGTCCGCTGAACCCCTCTGGCTTCAGGCTGAAGACGGTGAACAGGACCTTGTTTTCGGCCGGCCAGCAGTTTGCCCAGAGGCCGTCTTCCAGCACCGGATAGAGAGGAATCCAGTCCGGGCTGATAAAAGCCGAATGGTTTTCGCGCAGGATCTTAAGCGTCCGGCCGAGATAAAGCAGGTCTTCTTCGACGGTTTCCGGGCGTCCCGGTCGCATGGTATTGATCTCGCTGCCGTAACCGTTAAACAGGGCCACTGAGGCCTCGCGCCGGAATCGTCCTTCTCCGAGCTGAATCACCCGGAAGATGGCGTTATCAGGTTTGATGAATTTGTTGGCGTTTAGCGGCGGAGGCAGGTACAGGGCGTCGTGGACTCTTCCGGTGACTATGCCCGGCATATCCCTGGGCACGGCCATGCCTTCGCTGTACATGATGATTCCGGGCTTTACCCGGTCGGCCATGGCCTGGAATTCCCGGCTGGATTCGCCCCGGGTATCAAGGATGACTCCGTCGGCATCAATTTCGCGCAGAATTGCTTCCATGGCCTGCAGATGCTCTTCGCGCCGGGTGCTTTCGTCCCAGGGATTGTAGGAGATGAAATATTTTTTGCCCTTCTGATGGACCCAGGCCACCTGTTTTTTGAGCTCGTCCAATCCGCCCGGGAGGTCGCGGTACATATCCCACTGGTTGCGCTGGTCGAGGCCCAGGCGGGGCCAGGTCGGCCAGAGAGAATAGATATCGACGCTGCCGATAAGTTTCTCCCAGGCCGGAAGATTTTCATAAAAAGTGTACTTCCTGTTTTGCCGGTCGTAGTAGGTGCGGTCCCAGGCGAACTGAAGCAGCATGAAATAGGCCTTTCTGACCCAGGCCAGGTCCCGGCGCTCATAAAGGCTGTGGTCGAATTTCTCCAGGTCGTAAAGATAGCGCTGCTGGAACATCATTTTCAGGCCGCCGAACCAGGGCTCGGGCGGGAAGAGAAGCTCGGAAGCCGGGCCGGAATAGGGCGCGGTTTGATCCGGATGGACGTCAAGGTGAAGGTTGTATTCCAGCCAGCCGCCCGGTTCCAGAGTGGCCGCCCAGCGGCGGATTTCGGTTTTTTCGCTCCGACCTCTTCTGGCCAGTCCGGTCAAATGAAGGCCGGAAGCTATTTCCAAATCGCAGAACCCGAGATGCCAGGCATTGTCGGGAAGCAGGATCCCCAGCGGTTTTTTCCCGGGGCGATAGAGAAGGGTCCGGCTGAGGTAATGAGGCCATTTGTTGGGCAGCCCGGCAGTGATGTAAACCCGGTCGGAGCCTTCGGCCAGAGGAACCAGGTTTTCAACTTTTGCCTTATCCCGGCCGGTGTTTTCCAGCCGGAGCGTCAGGCTGAGGCCCGGATAGGCTGAATCTATCCGGCTGACCGTCGCCCGGAGATTTTCGTCCAGGTTGAACTTGAGGTCTGGGGCGCTTGAATTTTGGTCGCCGAAAACGACCGAGATTTCTTTTCCGGCCTCGGGCCTGAGCCCGGCGGCCGAAAACAGTTTTTCCTGAAGAAGCAGGCTGAAAAGCGGAAGGGGAACGGACGGTCTGATTTCACGGCCGTCGGCCAGCTTCAAAATTTTTATGGTCAGCCCGTCCTTCGGGCTAAGAGTCAGGGCTATCTGTTTTAATTCGGGCTGAGCCGCTGTCTGAGCCAGGGCCCGGCGGGCAGCGAACGGAAAGATAATCAGATTACAAGTTATTATCAACAGCCAGACCAGGAAGCCTGTAAACCGCCGTCCGGAAAAAATTTTTCCGGCGGTTTGTTTTTTAATTCTTAAATGAGATTTAACCGCCTTTTCTTTAATAACTCCGGCCGGCTCTTTTCGGGCGAGAAACGCCTCGGCGGCCGGCCATAAAAAATTTCCGCGCCGGGTTAAGGCCGGATCAATCCGGTCAGGCCGGAGGAACCGAACCGGCGACTTTATGGAAAAAATTGAATTCCCGACGGAGCTTTTCTGGAAATTTTTAAGAAGCAATCTTTCCATAACTCACCTCATTCGCTCTAATTTTCCTTGATTTTAAGTTCTAAGACAACAGTTGAGACTCCGGCCGCAAAAATTAAAATCTCAGGGACTTTTCGGTTCAATCCGGGTTGAGTGCAGAGCGGGAGTTTCCGGCGGTGTGCGGGTTCAGATACATTAGTGACACTTGAGGTAAGGCAGGAGATGCCATGTATCTTCAACCTACCACTGCCTGTGGGTTTCTGATTCCAGGCTCAGAGCAAATCCGGTCGCCGGTTCGCCATGTGGCAACCTCGCCGGCGGCGGTTGACGTGACTGCGTTGACAGGGGATAATAGAAAGAAATTGCAGCGGAGGCTCTTATGGTCAAGAATCTGAAAACGGAGGTGTTGATTATCGGGGCCGGACCGGCCGGTCTGACCGCCGCTCTCTATGCGGCCAGGGCCGGGAAAAAAACACTGGTTCTGGACGGGCGGAATCCGTCTCGAATGGCCATCGGTTACGAGATAGAAAATTACCCCGGCTTTCTCAGCATCAACAGCCGGGAACTCCTGAATAAATTCCTGGAGCAGGCCAGGCATCACGGGGCAGAAATCCTCAAGGAAGATGCTCTGGCCCTGGCTCTTGAAGGTCAGCCCAAATATGTGACCACCAGGAGCGCTTTTATTGAAGCCCGGGCGGTGATCATTGCCACCGGCAGGCCGTTCAACAAGGAAAGAATGATTTCAGGCGAAGAGGAACTTACCGGACGCGGGGTCAGCTACTGCGCCACCTGCGACGGTCCGCTTTACCGCGGGCGGGAGGTTCTGGCCTACGGTCTGTCGGAAGAAGCCATCGACGAAGTCCTGGAGCTGGAACAGATGGGTTGTCGGGTCAAGCTGGTGACCGGAAGAAAAATCAAGCCCGAGCATGAAGCTGAACTGGAAAAGCTAAAGAGCCGGGGAGTCGAAGTCCTGGCCAATTATGAACTTAAGGCGATAAGGGGCGAAAAGAGAGTGGAGAAAGTCCTGGTGGAAAAGGAAGGGCAGCCGGAAGAAATCCCGGTTTCGGCCGTTTTTATTTTCCGCGAAATTCCATCAACCTCCCTGTTCACCAGAGCCGGATTGCAGCTCGACCAGAATCAGTGCCTGCTGGTTGACCGCCGTCAGAAAACCAACCTGGAGGGCGTGTATGCGGCCGGAGACGTGACCTGCGGCAGCCTGCAGGTAGCTTCAGCCGTGGGCGAGGGCTGCGTAGCTGCCATGCAGGCCCTGGCTTACCTGCGAAAATAATAACCGGAGCGTGTTTTTCAGGCCCGCGGATGCTTCCTGATTCCGGACGGATTAAATCCAGTCCATAGACCTAATCAGGGCGGCGGCTTAAATCTTCCGGCCGTTTTTCCGGGGGCGGTGCAGGCGGAAGGTGATGTTCTTGTAGCGGTCAATGACCACGTGGCCGCCGATGGGCACGGCCATCAGGTCGTCGGGAATGTTGTGGCCGAAGTTGGACACGGCCAGGATCGGCAGGGGATTGCCCCGCAGTTCTCTCTTTCTGATGATGTCCCGGAGATAATTCCGGACAAACCTCAGGTGTTCCCTCTGGATCATCCGGTAATTTCCGTTTTTACTGTAATAAGCAAGAGAGCCGATAACCAGGCCGCGGATTTCGTTGAAAACCTTGTGCCGGCGCAGGGCGGCCAGCAGCCGGTGCAGGTCTTCGACGTCAATCTGGACGTCTTCGAAGAACAGGACATATCTTTTCCAGTTGTAGGTGGGCGGGTTCTTGCGGTTCAGGTAATTGACAAAGGTCGACAGGTTTCCGCCCAGCGGCACTCCGGACAGCCTTCTTTTCGGCGGCCGGGTCAGCCAGAGCATGCCGTGGTGGGTGACCGGCTCGTCAAACAGCAGAGAAGCCATTTTTTTGAAATTTCCGGGGCCCAGACGCAGGGTGGGAAAATAGACGGCCGGGATTCGGGTATGGTAGTGGATGTCGTTCAGCAGGAAGGTAAAATCGGAAAAGCCCATAAAAATCGGCTTCCGCTTTTTTATGGTCTGATAATCCTTCTGGTCTATCTTGAACAGGATGTCCTCGGCTCCGGTGCCGCCGGCCACCGACAGGATCAGGTCCGATTCCCGGATGGCTTTCTTGAAGACTTCGGCCCGGGCTTCGATCGGGGCGGTAACGTGGTCTATGAGCTGGTCGCTTGAGAACAGGTGAGGGCTGAGCTCGATCTCGATAGGGCCCAGTATTTTCTTCAGGCGGCGGATGGTTTTATTGACCAGGCCTTTTTCGCACAGGGGCAAACAGGTTGATGGGGCGATAAAACTGACCTTTCTTATCTGAACCCCATTCATTGCGGGAAGTATCCTTACCTGGCGTTTGGTTAATAAAGACTAACAAAAATAAAATCCTTTGGCAAGACTCCCGGAAAAAAATCCGGAAAATTCAGCCCGGGCGGGTAAGTATTTGATTATGAATGATTTAAGAGGCCTGAAAGGTCTCCAGCAGAGGCCCCAGCTCGGATTGCCTGATTTTCTTCAGCGCCCGCAACTCAATCTGCCTGATGCGCTCTCTGGTCAACCTGAAGTGGCGGCCGATTTCTTCCAGGGTGTACTCGCGACCTTCTTCCAGACCGTATCTCATGCTGAGGATGGCTTTTTCGCGGTCAGACAGCAGTTCAAAGGCCTTTTTCAACTGGTCCTTTAGACTCTGCAGGATGCAGGTTTCGGCCGGGTCCTTGACCTTGTCGTCTTCCAGGAAATCGCCGAGCAGGGTGTCTCCGGAATCGTTGACCGGGGTTTCCAGAGAGACCTGGTCCTGGGCAAAGCTCACCATCTCCAGTATCTTGCCGGCCGGAAGATTCATCTTTCGGGCCAGGGCTTTTTCGTCCGGTTCTTGGCCGCCGGTCTGGTATAACTGCTGGGCGGTTTTCTTCATCCGCTGAATGGTTTCCACTAAGTGGACCGGCATCCTGACGGTCCGGGCCTGGTCGGCAATGGCTCTGGTGATAGATTGTTTTATCCACCAGGTGGCGTAGGTGGAAAACTTGTGGCCGCGGCGGTAATCAAACTTTTCGGCCGCCCTGATGAGCCCCAGGTTTCCCTCCTGGATCAGGTCCAGAAGGCTCAGACCCTGGTGCTGAAACTTCTTGGCCACCGACACCACCAGGCGCAGGTTGGAGGAAACCAGTTGATTTTTCGCCTGTTTCTTGAGCTCCTGGGCTCGCTCCAGACGACGGTTCAGGTCGAGCAATTTCTGCCGGCGGGATTCGGAAGCGCGGGCGGCTTCGGCCAGCAGCCTGTGTTTGATGCGGTCGATGAGTTCGTACTTCTGGTCCCAGCGAAGGTCGAGGCTGAGGGCCAGGTGCATCACTCGCAGAGCCAGCCGGGCCCGCCGGCGGCGGTGCTTCCTGCCGGCCGGAAGCCTGGTCAGCCGGGAGGCCAGGCGTCTTATTTCTTCCAGCCCGGCCATGGCCTGGCGGTGAACCCGCTTCAGGTTTTTGGGACTGAAATCGTTTTCCGGAAGGTTGAACCAGCGGGAGACAAGCTCGGGCTGGCTTTTTAACAGCCGGTAAAGCTGATTTATTTCTTCCAGGGCCAGAGGGGTCTGCAAAAAGACTTTAACGGTCTCCCGGTCGCCCTTTTCCATCTGCCGGGCCAGTTCCAGCTCGCCCTGGCGGGAGAGAAGGGCATAGCTTCCCATATCGTGGAGATAAATTTTTACCAGGTCGACCGGAACCCGGCTCTCGGGGCTGGCCTGATCTCCGACCGGGGCGGGCTGGAAATACCGTCCGGCTTCATCCAGCAGAGCCGAGTAGTCGTCGCCCTCGCCCGGGGCGGCGGTCTTCAGCCGGAGCAGAGACCGCAGTTCTTTTTCCCTCGATTCCGGATTATCTATGCCGGTTATCATCGGTTCCTCCTTAATTCCTACAATTCCTATCGGAATACTATAAATATAGGCATATTTTCCGGAAAATCAAGTAAAAATTGTTATTTTTTGATTAATGTTCCGGGCGGATGGCCTGCGGCCGGAGTTCTTATTCCGGCCTGCCCCGTTATCCAGGGTGAGAAAGTTTAAGCTTCTGGGTAAGATGGTGGGCTCTTCTCAGGGGTTCCGGCACCCGGAATCCCCGCAGCCCTTTCCGGACCAGGTCCAGGGCATCACGGGGGCTGACCAGGTGGCCGGGCGAAACAAAAATCGGGCGAACGGCCGTCCGGCTGCGCAGGGCATAGCCTACCAGCTCGCCCCGGTGCGTCAGCCGGCAACAGCTGCCGCCAGTTCGGGCCGGCATCCTGAACTCGCCGACCAGGTGGGACTTGGCACACCCGACGCTCGGCGTGTCGAGAATTATCCCCAGAAAGGTGGCTATTCCCAGCCGGCGGGGATGGGCAATCCCCTGACCGTCGACCAGCAGCAGGTCGGGCTTACGACTCAGCTTTTGCAGGGCGTGGTAAGTGGCCGGGCCTTCGCGGAAAGACAGGTAGCCGGGAATGTAAGGAAACCTGACCGGCTCAATTCCGGTTTGTTCTTCCAGAAGCTCCAGCTCCGGGAATGAAAACAGACAGACGGCGGCCAGGACCAGCTCCTCGGTGAAGGCGGCGTCGACCGCGGCCAGCAGGCGGGGCGGCGCGGTCAGCGGCCGGAGTTTCAGCTTCTTTAGAAGATGAACCTGGACCCGGCGGGCCCGGTCGATATTTTCCGGATAGAGAATCTGTTCGAGCTTCATCTTGCCCTGACTTATTTATTATTATAATCTTTTTTCTGCCGGAAGCACTTTCCGGCGGCATAAGCCCGGTGGATTTTTTATCGGCTCCAGACCGGGCAGAGGAGAAGGCCTGTTGTTGGTTTGCTTTGACGTTGACGGGGTGCTGGTCGAAGTCAGCCGGAGCTATTACCGGGCGCTGGCCGAGACGGTGTCGTACTTTCTCAACTCCGACGTTGATTCCGAACTGTTGCTCCGGCTGAAATTCAGGTTAAACCTGAACAACGACTGGGACGCCGCCCTGGCCGGTCTTCTTTTTTACCGCAGCGGCCTGGAATTTGACGACTTCGTGAATCGGCTTTCGCCCGGACCGCCGGACTTTCGCAAATTCTATGCCGGCGGAGCCGCGGCCGGAATAGAGCTTCCGGATTACGGGCTGCTGGTGGATAAGTTTGAGGCTTTCTACCGGCAGTTCCGTTCTCTGGAGGAGCTGAATCTTTCTCCGGAAACGCTGGCCGAGATAAGATCACTGGCCGACACCATGGCTGTGATTACTGGCCGGACCAGGGAAGACCTGGATTACACTTTTAGGACCTTTTCGCTCTATAAATATTTTGACCTGATCATTGCCGAAGACGACCTGCCCTCGGTTGAAACCCGCAAACCCTCGCCCTATCCGCTGCAACTCCTGTTTGAGAAAGTTGATTATTCCAGCCCGGCCTTTTACCTCGGCGATACTCTGGCCGATGGATTAATGGTCGAAAATTTCAACCGCCAGGACGAGCGCCGAGTCTTTTTTGTGCTCTATCGCCATGCCCACAACCGCGGCCTCAGAGCCGATTTTTATGTCAGCCGGGAACAGGATTTGCTGCCGCTGCTCAGGAATTTTACTTAAGGCAAACATTCCAGTTGACATTACCGGAAGGTGTCTTCTATAATCAAATTGCTGGCTGGAGAGGGATCCTCCTTAGCCCCGCTTCCTTTTCCTTAAAAACCTTGGCTCCTCACCAGCCAGCCTGTGAAACCAAACGCCCGGGATTTGATAGATTGACCTTGCCGGCCTTGAGGGGAAGGTCGGGTTCAAAACTCCGTCGATTGAATTCGCCCGAATGTTTTCTCCGGCAGAACCTGAAACCTTTTCTCATCCGATTTTTTCAGGTCTCGTCGCCGGCGGGGAGACCGGCCGGAGCTAAAAAAACTTAAAATAGAATCTGAATGGACTTAATTTTTTATATTTCCTCAGACCTCCAAAAGCTTTGTTTGCCGCCCCGTTGCGGCTTCCGGCCAGTTATCCGTCTGCCTGCTCCCGGCCAGGCCTTATTTCCTGGGCGGAGAAAGTGCCGGCTGATTTCAGGACGGGCTTAAAATAACGCTGCGGTTCCGCTTTCTGATTTCCGGCTATCCTGCGTTCTGAAGTTTTCAGATTAAAGCAAGCGACCGCGGGCAGCCTACCATTTAAGCTCCGAGCCAAAAAGAGAATGGGGTATGAGGTAGATGAGCAGGGTGATGACCGAGGCCGCCAGCACCCAGCCTCTCTTCGGGCTGGTCCGCCGCCCGGAAGCCAGGGCCGCAATCCAGGCCAGCATGGCCAGCAGGGTCTTGGTGTCGGTCAGGTCTGTGCCCAGCGGAAAGCCGCTCCAGAAAACACCGAAGGCCATTTTCTGGACGACCGCTCCCAGGATAAAGCCGCCGATGAAGAACAACACCGCGGTCCACTTGGTCAACCGGGTCGGGTCTTCCCGCTTGTTGAGGGCCGCCAGCCCGGAGCGCACGGCCAGGAGCATGGCCAGGAACATGACGATGACGTGAGCAATGAGAATCGCCGGAGACACCCGGCCCTTGAATCTGATGACCACCGGTTTTTCTCCGGTGAGCGATGTTTCCTCGGAGCCGCTCACCAGATGGACCAGGTATTCCAGTTTGCCGGCCGGTGGCTGTTTGGGCAGGTAGCCGACCAGCCGGCCGTCTTCCTGCTTCATGGCCAGAATGTTCCAGGGACTGTCGCTCTTATGACGCTTGAACTGAAGAAAACCCTGGACCTGGCCGGTCAGGTTGTCCGGCAGGCTGATTGTAATCTGGCAATTTCCGGTGGATTCGGCGCTGCGGGGCAGCCGGTATTTAATTTCCTGCTCCAGAAAAACCGTCCGGCCGCGGACAGGATAGGTCGGGCCGGTCATCCGCTGGTAAACGGCTGAACTCAGGGTGATGATAATGGCCAGCAGCCACAGCCAAACTTTTCTCATCTTGCCTCTCCTCAAACCGGATGAGCTTCAGCTCTTTTTCCCGGCCCGGGGCTTGAACATTATCCACAGGCCCAGGATTATCAACAGCACCGGCCAGAGATAACGCCAGAGGTGTCGGTCTATCAGATGAAATTTGAGTAGCAGCAGGAAGGTGCCGAATATGATCAGAAACATAGCCTCATTGGAAGGCTTAAAGCCGTTACCGATAAATATTGACAGGCCGATCAGGATAAAAATAGCCGGCCAGTAGGTGGAAATTATTCGGCCGACATCGAGGTAACCTGCCTGCTCCAGAAGGAAGAGCAGGCCGATAAGGACCAAAAAAAGGCCCCAGAAAATTCGCCCCTCGCCGTTTTTTGAGCTCATCGGTTGTCCTTTCTATGTCCGAATTTACAGAAGTTTTATACCATAAAAACGGCCGGCCAGGTTAATGAAAATTTTCTGACCGGAAGCTCTGTCCCCGCCCTCAATCGGCGGTCAGGATCATGAAAGGTTTCTTGTAGAAATTCTTGTAAAGCGGCCGCAGCCTGTCGCGGTCGTAATATTTGTCGACATCGATGTGTTTTTTATAGCTGGTAACCACATCCAGCGGCACATGGTCGTACTCTCCGTTGCGCAGGCAGACCATGCGTCCGCTCCTTCCTTCCAGCACCAGGTCCAGGGCCAGGTTGCCGTAGGCCATGGGCACCAGGGAATCCATGGCATCCGGGTCGCCGCAGCGGACCAGGTATCCCAGCTTCTGGTTGATGACGTTGATCCGGCGGCCGTGGTTGTATTTCGGAGACAGCTCTTTGAGCAGGTTGGATACCCGGTCGCCGATGCCGCCCAGTTTTTTATGGCCGTACATGTCGGTTTCTTCGCTTTCATAAATCATATCCTCGCCCTCGAAGGCGGCGCCTTCGGAAACCAGAACGACCGAATAACGACTGGGGTTGTGGGCCCGGTCCTCGCTCATCAGCTCGCAGAGTCTTTCGACGTTGAATTTGTATTCGGGGATGACGCAGCGGTCGGCCGCTCCGGTCATGGCCGGCAGCAGAGCGGTATAGCCGGCATAGCGGCCGAAGACTTCTATCACCAGAAAACGCTCGTGCGAGCCGGCCGTGGTCCGCAGCGAATGGGTCAGGCTGATGGTCCGGGTGACGCAGGTTGAAAATCCGATGCAGTAGTCCGTGCCCGGAACGTCGTTGTCCATGGTTTTGGGAATGGCAATGACCTTGACTCCGAGTTTGTGCAGTTGAACTGCATAGCTGAGGGTGTCGTCGCCGCCGATGGGAATGAGGTAATTGATCCCGAGAAATTCCAGATTTTTCAGGACTTCGTCGGTCAGGTCGTTAATTTTCTGATTATAGCGGTCGCGAAGATGAGCCGGGACATTGACCGCCGGGATGTTGCTGGGGCGGGTGCGGGAAGTGTGGAGGAAGGTTCCGCCGGTGCGTCCGGCCTTGTTGACCACCTCTTCGGTCAGTTCGGTAAAGAATTCGTGATTGGGCGCCTCTTTATCCCTGACCATTTCCACCAATCCGGCCCAGCCGCGACGGATGCCGATAACCCGGTAGCCTTCCTTGATGGCCCGGATGGTCACGGCTCTGATGGCCGGGTTGAGACCGGGAACGTCGCCGCCTCCGGTCAGGATGCCGATCACGCCTTTAACCGGTCGGTTCATTTCTCTGGCCATGGCAGTTCTCCTTATTTCGGATTAACTGAAAATTTCAACCAGATATAATAGTGCAGAAAAAGCGTAGGTCAAGCCCTCGACCGCAGGAATTATGAGTTCTTCCGGATTATAGAATAAAAAGTCGTAGCCGGCAATCGGGCCGACCGGGTGGCTTCAAATCGGTTATAAATCAATCGGCAGCCGGAAAGGAGAATCCGGGTAAGGGCCTGGGTCCGGCGGTAAAACAGAAGGCAGGCTCAAGCCGGCAACCGGCCGGGGGAATTAGCCTCTGCCCGGGCCGGGGGGCAGTTTTCAATAAGGCGGGGAAGCAGGCCGACCCGGGATTGAAGGTCCGGACGCTTCCGGATACCGCCTCTGGACTGGATGCCGGGTGTCATGCTATAAAGAGGAAAGTATTTCATTTTAGGAGTCGACTTGGGTATAATTTTCAATGTCAGGAGAAGAAAGCAAGGAGAAAGAAGAATGAAGAGAAAAATTATATTGTCAGCTTTATGTTTTCTTCTGCTGGGACTTTTTATTTCAACTACGGCCCAGGAGAAGACCTATAAAAGTCAGCCCGTGGCTGAACCCAAGCAGATTGACGGACAGGAATCTGACTGGACAGGAGCTAATTTTGCTAATTTCGGCAAGGCTGGGGTCGATTATGCCGTCGCCCATGATAACGAGCACCTGTATCTGATTCTGG
>FWWM01003117.1_pt1 | contig 42261 bp, 44 predicted proteins | sample 2228351 | NCBI WGS metagenome assembly FWWM01 (sample SAMEA103939774, study PRJEB20133) | metagenome
CTGGGCATGACACCTCTCAACGCGGCGTCATGCAAAGAGAAACCGCTCAAAGACTGCTTGCTCGGCTGGCCATCACCGAATACTTGACTTAACCCTACACGGCGAAGCAGGATGTGGCAAATCCGGACATCACGACCAGACAGAACTTGGCGGCAAGAATCACGCATTGAGCATCTGGGGCCTTGCAGTATCCGCAGAAACCATGAATTTCAGCCTGCGGTTCGGGCTTTGCTTTTCCTCAAGCACAACAAGCTCGCCAAGGTCAAAACTGCACTGGTTGTTGGACACGCACTTATTTTCGCCATACGATGCCCTGAATTTGGTGTCAAGCAACGGCGCAAAATGCCCTTTATACCTGATAAAACCCCTCTCGCTCCGCACGCTTGTGTCAAAAAAGACAATGCCAGCGACGCAGGACCTGACCTGCGGGGTCCAGACGTCGCTCAAAAACAAGCGCCCGTTGTAGCACAAGAAATAAGCCTTCCTCTGCTCAAGCATAACCGGCTGTGGCTCCATAACATCAGAAAAGCCACTGTAATGAATGTACAGCGGCTTGGAAAAAATCAATTCGTTATCGGCGCCCATAACAATTGTTTATTGGTCTTCTTTAAATAATTGCGGGAAGGTGCGCCGCAGCAAGGAAAAGTTTATAAACGCATTTGGTTATCACCGCACTTATACAAAAGAGGTGCATCTTATGCGCTTTAACAAGAAAGGAGCACTGGAGCTTTCAATAACGGCAATTGTTGTCCTCATCATTGCAATAACAGTCCTTTCGCTTGCAGTCGTGTTCATCAAGAACCTCTTCAAAGGCGGAACAGAGATTTTCACGACAGAGCTGGCAAAGATAAAGGACCAGCTCAGGAAGAACATGGAGGAGTCAGGAGAGCTTGTCGTGATGAGCAAGGGAACAGAGCTTGAGGTCAAGCGCGGCGAGCGCTTTGAGTTCCACATAGGCGCGCGCAACAATGCTGCAAGGACTAAATGCTTCAGGATTGCGATAGAGTGCGAAAAGCCGTTCAAGGAGGATGTCCACTCGTGCACTCCAAGCGGCAACAATGTTGTCGTAGGCGGAAAGAATGACAACGGCATAACACCCAACATGGGGGAAAACTGGTTCCCAAGACTGCTCGCAGAATTTGACGTGCCTGGCAATGAGATTGCAGTATCGCCAGCAACCCTGCAAATCGGCGCAGCAGACCCTGACACTTACCTTATGAAATTGAACGTGTACCAGGGAAAAACAGAATGCGAGGAAGGAGTCAACTGCTGCGAGGTCACGAGCGACTGGGACTTGCAGTCAAAGCGATTCCACATAATACTTAGCTAAAAAAATGGCAAAAATCAAGAGAAGGCTGACGCACGCGGAAGAATTTGACATAATGAAGCTAGTCCTTGACAAGTTCCTCTGGCTCGGCACAGCATTTGTCGGCTGGGGATTGTACAAGAGCATCACCACAACATTCACAGAAGGCATATGGTTCATAGCATCAGGGGCAGTAATAATGCTCCTGTTTGCCTGGATAATAATATCAGAATTTGAGAGGCTAAGATAATGAAACAAAACCTCGGAAGGCTGGACCGAATACTCAGATTCCTGCTGGCGTTCTGGCTGCTTGGTCCTTTTGCGCCAAGATTCTGGCACTGCGGATGGGCAAACTTCCTCATCGCAATCATCGGCATAATTGCCCTGCTCGAGAGCTTTGCAGGCTGGTGCCCGCTGATGGACTGGCTGCACATAGACAACAAGAATCAGTAAAACATAACACAACCTAATCCGGGCTCCCCTCCGGTCGCAGATACCAACAATAATGGAAGTTCTTTCTTTTAAGTAATATTTATATACACACTCTTGCAAGTTTGATGCAAAATGAGGTGCAAATACTTAGCAATAATTGCAGTTGTTGCTTTGCTCTTGGTACTTGCGGGATGCGGAAAGGCAGAGTGCAAAAAGGATTCTGACTGCACAAAGCCGCACTTCACAGGAAAGTGCATTGACAAAAAGTGCGCATACACGCCGATACCGAACGAGTGCGGCAACCTGAAATGCGAGGCAGGCGAGAACAAGTGCTCCTGCCCTGATGACTGCGGCAAGTGTGAAGGCAAGATTGGCAAGTACCTGACGCTGTCCTGCAATGCGCAAAAGGAATGCGTGCAGGACATTCCTGCAGCAATGCAAAAGCCAATAACGCTGACGCGAGAGCTTACAACGGGCGGCACAAGGATAAGCGTCACCACAACATTCAACCAGCCGTTCAACACGAAAAAAGACCAGTTCGAGCTTGACTTTGGCATAAACGCTCTTGCGCCAACAATGAGCGACTTGAAAATAACCCGGCTTGAGCTCACAGGAATGACCCCTGACAGGCGCACAATACAGCTCTCTGACAAAACAACAAGCAAAATCCTTTTTGAAACAGGAAAGGCAACGGAAAAGCTAATCATTGACTTCCCAACAACAGACCATGACGGCGAACTCACGAACCTCATCTTGAAAATATATCTTGATTATGCCCTTATTTCAGGAACGGCAACAACGCCGAAGAGCGCGATGCTGCAGAACAACTATCAATCGCTGAAATTTATCTGGGCAATGTCTGAAAAGCCAAGCGGCTGCCCTGCAAGCTGCGATGACAAAAACCCAGGAACAAGGGACTACTGCGGTCCGGAAACAAACTATTTCTGCGTCAATGAGCCAATAGCCGGCGCGTGCGGCAACGGAATATGCGAGGGCACAGAGAATAAGTGCACCTGCCCAAGCGACTGCGGGCCGTGTACAGGAGGGGGCACTTACCTTGTCCTGAGCTGCGTGGCAGACAAGTGCGCTGCCCAAATGAAGCCGGGAATCACTGCACAGCCGCAGTCATTGTTTGATGACCGCGACCTCGGCGCATTCCATATGCAAAACAATTACAAATACAACAAGCCGTTCAACACAAAGACAGACAAGTTCACGCTGGAATTCTCGCTTTACACAAAGCAGGACAATGTTGCATCAATCAAGATAAAGGACATACGCCTGCTTGACGGAGCCCAAGAACTCGCATTTGCGAGCGCAGGCAAGGAATTCACAGAAGCAGGGCAGAAGCAGACAGTTGAGTTCGCAGTCCCTGCGCTCGGGCCGTTGGAGCAGGACCGCAGCCTTGCGCTCAGGGTTTGGTACGAATACGTCCAAGACGGGCAGACAAAGCAGGGCGACTACACAAAACAACTGGGCAAAGTCATGCTCCTGAACCCGGACGTGTAAGATGAACAATGCGGAAAACCGGAAACGGAATAATGCAATACTCGGTTTTCCGCAAGCCGCAAAAAAACTTTTTTGCGACAAAAAAGGTCTTGAGCTCTCGCTGACAGTAATTGTCGTAATAATAATCAGCATAATAGTCTTCATCGGCGGAATAACATTTGCCTGGAAAATGTTCAAAGGCGCAGAGGAAATCAAAGCAGGGATTGACAAGCAGACAAGGGACCAGATTGAGGCAATGCTGAGGGAAGGAACAGAGCTCGTTGCAATACCAATAAACACAAAGTCAGCCTCGCTGGGCAGCGATGCCACATTTTGGCTCGGCATAAGGAACATCCACCAAGACCAGGAATTCTATGTCCGCATTGACTTTGAAGGCATTTATGACATTAATGGAAAGAAACTGGATGTTTTCCCAGACCCTGAATTTGTTGAAAAGGAATGGCTCGGAGGCTTCCAGGAAATAGGGCCTACAACAATTGCGAGAAACAAGTACGAGACAATCCCCCTGCGCGTAAAGGCAGGGGCAATGATAAGCCCGACAGAACAAACCCCAAGGAATTCCATTGCAATATTCAATGTCTGCGTCTTCCCAAACAACCCTGGCGGGGAATGCGAGCCCGCAAACAAAATAAACACGTACAATGACCAGATAAACCAGGTTTTCGTCGAAATCAGGTAATCCTTCAGCCGACAATTGCCAATGCAAAATCTTTCAGCACCTGCTCGGGATTTTTTGCCAAAGCAACTCCAGAAGAAACAAGAACCCCCTTTACGCCGAGCTGAACCGCCTTTGCAACATCCTGCCGCGTCCTTATCCCAGCGCCGCAAAGGATTGGAATGTCCTTTATCGCCCTTGTCGTTGCAGTAACCAGTTCGGGCTTTGCAGTGCTGACAGAAACACTCCCCCCAATCAGTTCAGGAGGCTCAATCGCAATAATATCAGGATTTAATGCGGCAATCCTTTTTGCCTCAGAAGGCGTTGCTGCACACACAATTGTCAGCAATCCTGCCTTTTTTGCGCGCTCAACCGATTTTGAGAGGACAGGAGGGGCAAGCTTTTTTTCAGAATGGTTTAGCAAAGTCCCAACAGCGCCGGCATCCCTTACAGACTCAGGAAGCACAGCGCCGGTGTGCGCGCCCGGCTCCTCTGCATCAACGTGCTGCGCGAGGACAGGAATCCTGACAGCCATATTCACGTGGTAAATGTCAGAAGTCTCAACAGCAACAGCAATATTTGCCTTTGTGAGCCTTGCAACGCGCTCGCAAACCTGAGCAATTCTGACAGCACCCTCACCAACACAAGCCTCATACGCCTTGCAGTTCACAACAATCAACGGAAGCTGAAGCATGATTCCTGCGCAGCACCTGCAGTTTTTAATCTTTTCCAAAAACCAGCACGGAACGTCACCATCAACCACAACGCCATCTGGAAATCGGCAAAAGCCTTTTATATTAGTTAATTGGCGGTCTCTAATATGGCACTCCTTGCGTACATCATAATTTCCGTATTTATTGTAAGCTTGATGTCCCTTATCGGCGTTGTCGCTCTTGTCCTCAAGCCAAAATTCACAAACAAAATCCTGTTTATACTTGTCAGCTTTGCTGCAGGGGCACTGCTTGGAGCCGCATTCTTTGACATAATTCCTGAATCATTGGAGACTGCGCATGATGGCGTGATGCCCCTTGTGCTTGCCGGAATCGTGTTCTTCTTTGTTACAGAAACATTTCTTTACTGGTATCACTGCCACAGCATGAAGTGCGAAAGGCACAGCCACATACGCGGAGGCCACCATCACGTAAAGCTGCCATTCACATACCTAAACCTTATCGGTGATGGCGTTCACAACTTTCTTGACGGCGTAATAATAGCAACAAGCTACCTTGTAAGCATCCCTCTCGGCATCATCACAACAATCGCAGTAATATTCCACGAAATCCCCCAGGAAATAGGTGACTTTGGCATCCTTGTTTATGGCGGCTTCACACGGATGGAAGCCCTTGCCTACAATTTCCTGAGCGCACTCGTGGCTGTTGTTGGCGCAGTGATTGCATACTTCTTCTCCATAATGGTTGAAAACCTCACTCCATGGCTCTTGCCATTCGCAGCAGGAGGATTCATATACATAGCAAGCGTTGACCTTCTTCCAGAACTCCATCAGCAGCAGAAGTTCAAAAAAGCAACAATACAATTCCTTTTCTTCATGCTGGGAATCAGCGTGATGTGGGCTCTGACAAAATTCATTGAGCACTAAAGAAAAGCCCTTAATTGCTGGACAAGAATATCCTCTGGCTGGCTGCCAACAAGCCTTCCCTCTTCCTTGCCATTCTTGTAGACAACAATGCAGGGGATGCTCATAATGCCCTGCTCTGCTGCAAGCCCCTGATTTTCCTCAATATTGCACTTGGCAAACTTCATCTCAGTCATTTCGCCGGCAACCTTTTCAAAAACAGGGGCCATTGCCTTGCAGGGACCACACCAGTCTGCATAAAAATCAACAACTACAGGAATCTTGCTTTCAAGAACTTCCCTGCTGAAATTATCTGCGCTGACTTCTAGCACCCTGCCCAACCCCCTCGTGATGAGTCTCCAATGGTCCTTCAGGAGCAACAGGCCTTGGTCTTACAGCCTTCGAAATAAGGTATTTCCTCGGGTTTTCATCAAGGTCAATGAAGTTGTTTGCAGCCTCCTTAAGCTTTCCTGAAGCACTCTTGCCAAAAGCAATAACCTCCACACGACAACCCATCGCCCTCTGCAGGTGCTCAACAAGCGGGACAAAATCCCCATCGCCCGAGACCAGTACAAGAGTGTCAAGCCTTGGAGCAAGCTCAATCATGTCCATCGCGATGCCAATGTCCCAGTCCCCTTTCTTTGAGCCGTCAACAAAAACCTGAATATCCTTTCCCTTGACCTCGTACCCTATGTTTTCCAGGACGTTGAAGAATTCCTCCCTTCCAACATCCTCTGTCCTAATGACATAAGCTATTGCGCGGACAAGAGTCCTTCCCTGGACTGCCTCGTTCAGCAATGCCTTGAAGTTTACTTTTGAGTTGTACATGTACCTTGCAGAGTAATACATATTCTGCACGTCAACAAAAACGCCAACACGCTGTGCCTTTGGGGGGTTTTTTGCCATATAATCACACCTTTTTTATTGCCTGCCTGAATCCGCAGTTCGTGCACACAAGTTCGCTTGTTGCCTCAACATACTGCAGTGCGGGCTTCCTGCACTTTGGGCAAACCATTGCGCCGCCAGGAAGCCGCTCAGGCAGTTTTGCGTTCATGCTTCCAGCTCTGGGTAATGAGTATAAAAACTTTGCCACAAGCTTTCAGGATAGAATAACAACTCCAAAAAGGGGGTGCCTACGGCACATAGACCAACCACAAAAGGTTTATATAGAAGACCATCAACAAAATCACTGGTGATTCATATCGCCGAAGGAAAAATAGATCTTGTGCAAAAGTTTGTTGAAGCTTATCACGCCACGCAGGACCTGATTGACAACAAGGACATCAGCGGAGCAACAACAAAATACAATGAGCTTCTTGACATTTACAAGGAAATTGCCGCAAGCAAGCTTGACCCGATGCACAAGGAACTTGCATACGACCAGCTTGTCAAGGTCTACAATTCAATACAAAACCCGCCAAAAGCAAGCATCCACGCAACAACGCACATAATAGCGGCAGCAGTTTTGCTTGTGCTGTTCAGCTTTATGGTCTTCTTCAAGCCCACTGTCTTCGGGGCAGTCACGGCAGAGCCAAAGGTTGTCCAGGACGTGAACTGGGCATTTGTCGAGCCAGAATCAAGAAGCTTGCACCTTGAAGCAGTGCCAAAATCACTCAGCATAACAGGAAAGGTTGACGGCAATGGCTTTGTCAGGGTTTATGCAGTAACGCCCGAAGCAAGGATGCTCGTATTTGACAACGACCTCGCAAAGGTTAACAGGGACGGCACTTTTGCATCTGCCTGCGTCAAGACCTGCAACCAGGACTTTGGCACCCAGGACATAACACTGGACATAGAAGTCCAGAACGCAGCACTCACTATTTACTCGGTGGAATACAGGAAATAATCTTAGCAACGTAATTCTTTAGCGTTCTGAAATTCAATAGCGCCGCTCTGGTCCTCCGGACTGATTTATTTCTCCCCGCACTAGGCAAAGGGAGAAATAAATCACCTTGGCACAGTCAAGGCAGAGCGGCGCTTCAGAAAGCTGAAAAATGACCTCACAATACAGGATTTCTCAGAAGCGCAATAACAACAGCTATTGAGAAGAGCACCACGAACAGCACGGCAGGCAATACAAGCCAGGTGTGCGCAGAAGAGGAGACATGCAACGGCAGGGAAGGCGACGGAAGCTTGTCCAAGGCATCCTTCCTTATGACCTCCAATGCATCCTCAACAGTCCTTGCAGAGTGCCCATAGCGCAAAAGCTGCAGCTTGAGCTCGTGAAGGTCATACCCAAGAGCAATGTGCTCGCGAAGATATTCCACCAATTCCCCAACAACCATGGCTTGCATTCCTGCAGGAACGTATATAAATATTTATCGTCATTCTTGGAAGGTAACATTCATCGTCTATATATTATAGTTAAATTTATAAACCCAGCAAAGGTTGTATCGTGCATTAATTGAAAAAAGGGTTTGGTATGACAAAAAAGGGGCAGTTGACGCTTTTCATAATTATCGGGCTACTTCTCCTGATTGGAGTCAGCATATATGTTTACCTCACAACAAGGGAGGCAAAAGCGCCTGTTGAGGCAGAGCGCATCAGGATAGCAGAAGTGCCTGCTGAAATGCAGCCATTAAGGGACTTCATACAGGACTGCCTTAAGATAACAGCAAAAGACGGATTAATGCGCCTCGGGCAGCGCGGGGGATACATAAACCCGCGCCATTCCCACAACCCATATGAGCCCACAGCAGGCAGGGCATTGCAGCTCGCACCAGACTCAAGCGTGATAGTGCCGTACTGGTGGCACATGAACGCAAAAAACACGTGCAAAGGGGAATGCACTTTCGCAACAGAACGCCCCACGCTCGAAGAAATAAAAACACAGCTTGACGCACACATCACAAAGGAGCTTCCAAAATGTCTTGCCAACTTCAGGCAGTTCAGCGAACAAAACTTTGCAATCACGCCCACAGGCAGGATAAAGCCGGAAACAAGGATTACAGAAGAAAGAGTCATTGTCCTGCTCAATTACCCCATTGAAGTGCACAGGGCAGGCGAGACATTCAAGCTTGAATCATTCGTAACAGAACTCCCTGTCGCATTCGGAAGGATTTACGGACTCGCAACAAAAATCACCGCATTAGAGGCAGAATACTCATTCCTTGAGCACTCCACAAGGGCGCTCATTGACATTTTTGGAAAGGCAGACGAGAACTCCCTGCCGCCGGTGTCTGACTTTGAGGTTGACTTTGGCATTGGCGTGTTCTGGACAAAATTCAGAGTCCTGGAAAAAATCAGGGAAATGCTGGCAAGCTACACTCCACTGCTCAAGGTGACTGACACAAGCAATTACCGCTACCTGCCAGCACCTGCAGGAAAAGACCCCCAGCTGTACGAGGCATTGTACAACAGGGGATTCACAGTGCCTGTGCTTGACAAGCAGAACAGGGGCATAAGCGCAAAATTCGTTTACCTGCCATGGTGGAAGCCATACATGGACCTGAACTGCAACGGACAGCTCTGCCAGGCAGAGGGACTCAATAACTTCCTGTATTTCACTTTTGGAATAAGGAGGTACAATTTCGCATACGACATAAGCCATCCCGTAATAGTGGAACTGACAGACACAAAGGCATTTGGCGGAGAAGGATACACATTCAGGATAGCCCTCGAATCAAACCTGCGCAACAACGAACCGCTCGCAACACTCGAGCTGCCCCCATCAATGCTGCAGGAAGAGCGCAGCTCAATGCTCTGCGACCCTGACCAGCGCACAAGCGGAAACATAACAGTAAACACGCCAACAAGCGCAGGAAATCCTGTTGACGAAGCAGAGATATTGTACACGTGCGGCACAGAAACGTGCCACATTGGTACAACAACCAAAGGCAGGATTGTTGCCAGATTCCCGCGCTGCATTGGAGGGGTTGTGTCAGCAAGCCACCCCGACTATGCGCCAGCAACAAAACCCCTTGACATCACAGATGAAGGCGAGCAGACCGTTGACCTCATAATGCCTGTGGCTCATAATGTTGACTTCAGCGTAAAGAAATGGCTGCTCAAGAAGGAACTCGTCCGCACAAGCGACGATTATGGGAACTGGGATGTTGATACCACTCAAGCATTCAATCAGGGACCGCACGAGCAAACGCTAATAATCCTTGAGCGGAAAGCGCCTGAATTTGAACAGCCAATTGTGGTAGTTGGTGAAGTCTGCGGAGCGCCTGTCTCAAAGGCGCAAATACCCTGCGGCTCGCCTCCAACAGACACCTCAAAAAACATAACCGTTTATGCAGGCGAATACCACGTCACGATTTACAGCTTCAGCTATCCCTCGCCTGAACTCGTAATACCTGCTGACAAACGCTCCTACAAAAAAGACATGTTCCGCAGAGGGCATTACACCCTGCCGGAAATAAGGTTCACGCAAAAACAACCAATGATGTCAGGAAGCGCAGAATACGACTGGAGCGTAACAGAAGACGAGCTCCGGAATGCAAAAAACATCGAGTTTACCTACATCAATTTCGCCCTTGACAAGGTTCCTGTGCCGGACAGAAAAATAGAAGACCTTGAAGCAATGGGCAAGCTGCAGGACTATGCAATGCAGTACAAGGACATACTGATGCCGAGGATAACATGAGAAAAAGCCTTTTGCAAACAACAACATGGCTCATAATCTGGCTAGTCCTGATGCTCCCTGTAGCATTCGCGCAGCAATTGACTGTCCAGAAATTCTCAGGCAACAGCAACGTCAATGGGTTTGCAAAGGAAAATGACGAGCTCACAATACAAATCCTTGCAGAAATGCTCGGCAGCCCGTCGCCAGAAGTAGCAAGGCAGAGGGCGCGCGTGTATTACGAGGACACTTACGCATTCATGAACTCCTGCACACCCCAGGCAGCAGCAATGTACCAATGCACTTACAAGACAACAGACCTGGTTTACGGCGGAACAGACTCTTACACCATAAAGCTATTTGATGAGGCAAACAAGGAGATTGCTTCTGTGCAAAAAACGCTAACAGTTGACATATTACCCCCAAAAATCGTGCAGTTCAGCGTCACCCCAAACATGAGCACGACAGCAAAGCCTGTCAAGATCACGTACAAGGCAGAAGACTACGGGTATGAAACAGGCAAAACAACAGGATGCTCAGGAATAAAGCTGGTAAGCATCACCTCAAACACAACACAGCTCGCGCAGTCAACCGCAGGCATTGAAAACTGCACAAAAGAAGGCACTTACACGTTCACACCCCAAATACAGGGGCAGAGCGGAAGGATGACAGTGTGCGCTGTCGCAACAGACTACGTCAACCACAAAAGCCCGCCTGTATGCGCGGACATAATCATTGATTCCCGCAAGCCAACACCTGACGCGCTTGAAATACGCGACGCGCAAGGATATGCAATCACGCACGCCAAGAGCAGCCAGCAAATAACAGCAGACGTGTACGTGAGGATTCCTGACGTGGACGTTAATCCGGCAAGCGTTTACGCAGACCTCTCAAAACTCAACCCCTCCCTTGGCAAAAAACCAAAAGACCTGCAGAAAGGCGAATGGTTTGTGTGGCGCAACATTGCAATAACAACACCAAGCACCTGCCAAGTCACTGTCAATGCATCAGACATGATGGGAAACAAGGACTCAAAAACACTAACGTGCACAATTTGGATTGATGACACGCCGCCAGAGCCCCTCACCCTCGGCACAATGTTTGCTGACGAGGACGGAACGCCACTGCTCGGCATAAACGGCACAATATTTGCCGAATTCACGGAAACAGGCTCAGGAATGAGCAAGGGAAACGCATTCCTTAACCTCAGGGAGCTCGGAATAGGCACAGAAGCAAAGGCAGACCTGTGCGAAAAAACAGAAACAGGCACTTGGAAATGCCAGTGGAATGTCAAGCCAAAAACATCAAGCGGCACTTATGAAATAAAGCTCCTGCCCACAACGCGCGACAACCTTAACAACCAAGTCACAAAGACACTGCAGGCAAAAGTCAGGTTTGACAAGACAGCGCCAGAAGGAGTGAGGCTTGTTGAAATCGCTGCATTCAGGGGCCAGCAGCGCGTAAGAACGAACTACACGTCCCTTGGAGAAACAATTGAGTTTGTCGTTCAGGGGATGGGATTCACGAACGCAGTCGCTGACTTCACTGACCTGGGCGGCGGCAAGGACATTGCGCCTGAGCACTGTGAAGGAAACCTGACGCAAAGAACCTGCACTTTTGGCGTGACAAACGCTGTTTCAGGACCGCAGGCAACAAGCATAAGGTTTGACTTTTCAGACACGGCAGGAAACAAGGCATCGCTGGTTACAACAAAACTGCACATACTCGGAATAAGCAACGAGACAAGCCCGAACTACTGGACCACCACGACAGAATGCTCGCCGGCATTGCTTGACCGCACAACACTTTCAGTGTTTGAGCACCCTGTGTTCTGCCGCATAAAGCTCTCCAGCACAAACACAAAGGCAATGCCCCTGACAGTGCAGGGCCCGCTTGATTATTTCAGCGAATGCACAGGGCAGATGGAATACATTTCTGACATGCGCATTGAGAACAATTTTGCAGGCAGCACAGAGCCGTACCTTGTGCTCTCGCTGGTGGCGACAGACTACAAAATCAACAACCTCACATTCACTTGCCCAATATCAACACTCACACGCGTGGGCAGCTTTATCCCGCAAAACTTTGAGCACGACAACATAACAGTAATGCTCCAGTTCTACAACAACCCACTCGGCGAGGCATATGACAGCATAGCAGGCGAGGTAGATGATGTTGCTGACAAAATCAGCGGCATCTGGAAGAAAGTTGACAGGCTTGAAAAATTCTTCAGCCTCTGTGAAAAAAGCTGCAACATAATGAACATGATAGTGAACCTGCTCGCAACACTTGAATCAATCCTTTTCTACATCAGCACAACAACATCAGCAGAATCACTCGGGCTCAAGGACGTGCCAGGGATTGGCGATTATTTGTTTGCCGAAATCAAGAACACAGAATCTGTCCTTTGCTCTGAGACAGAAATGATGCGCCAGTTTTACGACAAGGGAATATTCAAGCACATGAAGTGGTTTTGCGACTTCATAACGTGCCAAAAAGGCGCACTTGATTTTTTCGGAATAAAACTGCCAGGAGTAAAGGACTTCACAGCAGACTGGATAGGTGGCTTCGGGCTGTCAGAATGGATTGGGCTTGGGATGCCAAAGAAATACATTGCAGGACAAACAGAAGTAATGACAGACCCAAGCGCGTATTTGAATGTCAAGGACAGTCTTGTGTTCAGCATTTTCGTGCCCCCCTTGTGCATTCCGGGAATAACCTACAACCTCAACAAGCTGCGCCAAATACAATGCCGCTACGGGCTTTGTTTGCTTGAGGACGTCAGGCAGGAAGGAATGCCTGTCAGCGTCTGCAAGGACCAAAAGCACTATATGGAATGCAGGTTTGTGACAGGCGAAATATTCAACCTGATTCCTTTTGCTCCAATCGCAAACTACTTCCTGAACATTATCCAACGGCTAATATCAGACCCGACTCTTGCGGCAATGTGGCTTGCAAAGTGGCTTGGACTTGTTCCAGACTGCACACTTGCCTGCATGCCAGCAGGAGGCTCGCCAGGATGGAAATACCACTTTTGCGCAATATCCTCAATAATGTCACAGCTCGGAAGGTCAATTGATTACATCCTCTCAGTTGGCAGGATGAAAGACGCCATGAAAGAATGGAAAGTCAGCAACCGGTGGTGCGAGGACTTTGAGAAAGCGTATGACTCCTTCAAGGCAGGCCAGCAAAAAACACCAGCAGGGGTGCCTGTATGAGCAAGCTCGCAACAGCAATAATCCTTGCATTTTTGGTCAGCGCAAGCATTGTGATTGCGCAGGAGCACTGGGTAGGGAACGACATTATTTTTGACGGCAAAACGCATTACAAGGTTTATGGCTGGGGACATAATCCTGATGGAGGATTCATTTACGGCGTGCGGAGGTGCACTAAGGAAGGGCAATTACTGGAACCAGACGTTGTCATAAGGTCTGATATAAGCCCGCCTGGCACAAAAGGCATTCAAGTTGTCAGCGGGCCTTCCATGGCGGGAGGAATACCGCCAGAAGACGAGTATCCGGAAGAAAAGGCATTTGGGGCTGGAAAACCGCCTTCAGAACTTACAGACCAGGCACAAAAAACAACATCACAGGCAGAAGCAAGGGCAAAAGAGCCAGAAGGACCGCAACTGACAACATACCCTGGAGTTGAAGGGCAGTTTTACGAGGCAACAATCATCCACGATGACCTGCTTGAAATTTACAACACTTATGCAGTGCTTGACAGGGAAGGAAACATACACTATCTTGAAATGCAGTCAGACGGCAAGTACAAGGAAGTCCCGCTTAACATAAAGGAAAGCGACCAAGAATATTTCAGCAATGAATACGGCAGCAAGATTGAGGATGTAAAATCACAAACCCCCTGGCTGCCCAGGTTCTTCGGCGAAACAATCTCGTTCTACCGGCAATACAGCGGGCTCGCAGGATGGTCATCCCTGATTTTTGACAAGGAATTCCTCCAGAAGTGGAAAGACACTGTAAACAAGCTAATGTGCGACTACACACTGATTGCAGGAAAGGAATGCTGGACTTCCAAGATATGCACGATGTATTCTGACATTGAGCCATCCAGAGACGGAATACTTTACACAGCGCCAATCGGAGGAGTGCCATTGGCAATCGCGAACATAGAAGCACAGCGCTCACTGCCATTCATCACGCCAAACGAAACAATGTGGGTTTATACTGTCACGTTCGGGCTCTCAAACCCATACGAAGATGAAGCAATGACGTACAACATCGCATTCAACGGTCCAACAAGGTCTGCATTATGGTGGTCAGAGCCGCAGTATTTGCCTGAAAAGGGAAGCGTGAGCGCGATAGGGGCAGCTGCCTTAATGAAGCTCTCGCCGCATGACTACACAGAGGTCTGCATCCAGTTTGACCCAAGCATTGACACATTTGACGGCAAGCGCAAAGACCATATGTGCAATCCAGTTGTGCAATACACAGGCGGGGCAACAGCGCCGTATGGAATGAAAGCGGACACAGCACTCGCGCTGCCGGGGAGCCAGCCACAACAGGCTCCGGGGGCAAACGTATGAAGCTAAAAGAAATAATAACAATACCCAGAATTATTGGCATAGCCCTAATTATCCTTGCAATCATTGTGCAAACAAAACTTCACCAGTTATCGCAGGCAGCAATTCTTGTAATAGCAGGACTTATACTTGCACTGTCGCCGAACAAGCCCGCAATTAAAAAATTCAAAGATGCGCTCGCATCATTCAGGCTCAAAAAGGAATTCGCAGTCATAATGTTCATTGACGCAATCACTTTTGTCGCATGCGCATTGTTGTTGGGTTTGCTTTACAAAATCATTTTGGCAAATGCCGAAGCGCTTGGGACAATACAGGCAAACCCATCCCTCACGCCTGAAAACCTCCTCGTGTACAACGAGCTGATTGGCAACTTCTTCCTGTATTCAGGAATTGCACTGGCTGCATTTTACATTGTTGCCATTGTGGTTTATACGCTGTCGCGCGGGCTGATCTGGCTGGCTTTGCTTGCCAAAAAGCCCGAACTCAGGTTTTTCGCGCGGTTCTGGCTTGTAAACATGGCGTGGTGCACTGCCTGGACTGCTTTGGCATTGTTCTTCATGATATCAATGAAGCCAGCAACCGGAACACCGGTCATCATACTGATTGTACTGTTGTACGCACACCTCACAACAGCGCTGCATTACTCGTACACAAAATCACGGGAAATGAAAAAATCATTCCTTGAGGCATTCAGCAAAGGGCTTGGAAAATTCGGCGCATTCATACAGCCATACTGCTACATGCTGGTCGTTTACGTAATCATCAGCCAAATCATGCGCCTGGTGACAGGAAAGTTCGCGCTTGCAGTCATATTTATATTCTATTTTATGTTCATGGCATGGTATAGGGTTTATATGAGAAACATTTTGAGGCAGACAGCATGAAAAAAGGGCAGATAACACTGTTCATCATCATCGGGCTAATACTCTTAGTAAGCGCATCAATAGTAATATATCTCGTTACGGAAAAGGCAGTAAAGCCTGTTGAGGAGGAAATAATCGTTCCGGAAGACGTGCGGCCAGTGTATGATTTCGTCCAGGGCTGCGTTGATGATGTGGCGCGCGAAGGAATAGGATTGCTCGGCTTGCAGGGCGGATTCATAGACCTGCCCGGCATAATTGAAAAAACACCCACTGCATACATCCCGATTGACACGTTCAACCAGTTCAAGGTGCCGTTATGGTATTATGAAGGCGAGGACCGCACGCCAAGCCTTGGCTTCATGGAGCGCGAAATCTCAAGGCACGTCAACAACCGCCTAAGGGACTGCACTGGCGCGTTTGAAGCGTTCAAGGACAAATACAAGATAACAGAAGAGGGCAACATAAGCGCAAAAACAATAATCGGCGACAACGAGGTAATCATAAGGGTTTCCTGGCCAATGCTGCTCGCGTCAGGAGAAAGAACCACCCGCATCCCTGACTTTGTCACAAGGACCCCTGTCAGGCTAAAGCAGATATGGGAGCTCGCAAACGCAACAATGGCAAAGGAAAACGAACTGGCAATGTTTGAGAACCTGACAATAGACCTCATGGCTGCTGACAGCGAAAACATCCCACTTGACGGCTTCACATTCGAGTGCGGGCAAAAGAAGTGGAGGATTCCGGAAGTGCAGGAACGCCTGCAAAAAGTGCTTTATTACAACATCCCTCTGACACGCATCAAGAACACAGACTTCTTCCCGTTCATTGCGAGCAAAAGCACTTACGAAACACTGGGAAAGGAATATGCGCGCATGACAAAAGAGCTCGAGCAGGGAAGGGAAATGAAGGAGCCAAAAACAGCAGCGCCTGATGACGCATTCGCATACTTCCACCAATTCTATGACATTGGCACAAGGCCGACAGACCTCAAGATAGGGTTTGAATACCAGCCTGCATGGGGAATGCAATTGAATGCCCAGCCAAGCGAGGGACCTGTGCTAAAGTCCAACACAGGAAAAGGCGCAGGCAAGTATTTGAGCTTTTTGTGCATAAACCAGTGGCACTTCGCGTACGACATAATATATTACGTAAAGGCATCAATACGCGACGACACAGCATTCAACGGCCAGGGATTTGTGTTCCAGTTCGCATTCCCAGTACTGATAAACCAGAATGCCCCGGAACGAGTCGCCTTTGGCATCAGGAGGTTCCAGTCAGTTGATTTCGGGGCGCCCGAATTCTGCACAACACTCGGAGACAAACTTGCTGAAATCCGTGCACTCGGAGCAACACCAGGAATGCCTGTGCTTATGGAGCTGCCTGATGTCACGCTTACTTACAAGTGCTTTGACCAGGAATGCGAGCTCGGCACAACAACAGCAGAAGGAGGCATTTACAGATTGTCAACGTATTTGCCGCGCGGATGCACAAACCCGTTCATAACAGCAGCAAAAGAAGGATACCTCACGACAACAGCTCAAATGAGGGGCGACAGGCTTGACATTGAGCTCAAGAAGCTCCAGCCGATGAAAGTGAAGTTTGTCGTGCACCCATACCTCGGACAGACAAAAACATGGGGAACACCAAGGGCTCTTGAAAAAAATGAGAGGGTCTCGCTGCACGTAAGCCTTGTGAACAGGACTTTTGACCAGTTCATCGGCTTCCCAACAACCAACGAGACCCTTGAGCTCGTGCTTGACGACGCGCACTATGACATTGACGCAATGCTATTCCTGCGCAACAGCCAGACAGGAGGGTACAGCGCCCATGCGCTCAAGATACCATACGAATCAATGGCAGGCAAGGAAACAGCAATAATCCACCTCGTGCAATACCTGCCCACACCAGTCACTGACGAACAAAAGCTTAACATGATTTCATACATAATGGAGGGAGAATACCGCGATGCGTTACAGCCGGAATTTGAGTAAGGCAACTGCATTGCTGATGGCTGTGCTAATCACAGCGCTGCCATTCGCGGCAGCAGAGAACCTCACTGCAACAGCGCAGCAGACAGGCGGGCTCGCAATAGAAGCAAGCCTGCCACAGCAGTCGCGAACAGGCACAATAACAATAGATGGCACCACAAAGCCTTCAGCAGCAGTGCACGTGTTTGTCAATGAAGCTCGCCAAAGGGTCGGCACTGCGTCTTCAGACGGCTATTTCAAGTTCACAGGCATATCCCTGAAGTCTGGCGAAAACAAAATCAGGATTGAGGCGCGCGAAGGGGACGCTGTTGCAACAAAAGAATTCACAGTAATCTTTGACCCGAACCCGCCAATCGTGAAGCTTGACAAGGACCTGCCTGCCGCAACAACCCAGAACAGCATCACCATTTCAGGCGACGTGAATGAAAAAGTGACAATAAAGTGGCGTGTCATAAACCGCCAGGAAAGGAACCCTCCAGGAATCATCACAGGACTCAGGGCAAACAAGGTTGAGGCAAACGCGATTGAGCTTGCATGGGACCCAAGCACAGACTCGGACACAAAAGAATACCTTGTCCTGCGCAACTGGAAGCGCATAGCAACAACCACACTGCCAAGCTACCGCGACGACAAAGTCATGACAGGAAAGGAATACACTTACAGCGTTTCTGCAGTTGACACGAGCTGCAACATCGGCACTTCAGCAGACATCATGCTCGCAACAAAGACAGGCGGCTCAACAGCGCCCCTGCCTGCGATTCCTGAAATCAACCTTTCCTGCGAGCCAGCATACCAGACGACAACGGCAGGAAGCCCGTTCTCGCTCACAATCCCGCTCACTGCAGGACAAAATGACATTGAAATAATCTTTGAGGACTCTGCAGGCAATAGGGAGGTTGTAGAAAAGACAGTCCTGATGGACAATGCAGGGCCCAAATTCCTTGAAACAAACCTTGAGGAACTAAGCCCTTCATACTCTCCTGAAATAAGGATAAAGGGAAAGCTTGACGAGCAGGCGACAGTCTTTGTTTACATCAATGACGAGAAAAAACCAAGCGAGTACGAAGTCACTCTTCCTGACGGCTCATTTGAAATAAGGACAACACTCAGGACAGATGTGCGCATCAAGAAAGGCGCGACAAAAACAACAGTGGAGGTTGGCGAGGGCTGGGCAAACAAGATACGCCTTGAGGCAGTGGACCTTGCAGGAAACAAGGCAAGCTACGGACCTGTTGACGTTGACTTTTTGCTCTGCGGCTCAGGAACGTGGTGGCAGGCAAACATAGGCGAGGCAATGCCAAGCATACTCCTGCCAAGAATGATGTTGCAAGGCATCCAGCAGATAGGCATACCATTCAACATCACTTACATCGGCAACTACAATGTCAAGCTGAACAATGTTGACGTCCGCCCAATACCGCTTGCAAAGCAGGCAGAGGACGAGTACGACCACAACTGGGTGCAGGTGCAGGAATACACGCGCGCAAAAGGACCCAAAAACATGATAGGATACGTGCAAATACAGTTTGAGAATGTTGACCCATTGCCTGAAAAGCCAGAAGCAGGACCAAACGAAAAGGAAAGGGCATTATCAGGGCACAGGAGGGGTGAATGCATTGTTCCAGGAACAGGCTGCGTCAAGCTCTTCCTGCAGATGGAAATACGTTTCCAGGAAATAATCGAGCAAAAGGCAGCTGACCCGCGAATGCCCATTGTCACGCCAAAAATTGAATCAAGAGTCCAGCGCATATGCATACCTGTCGAAGTCGCAATAGACCAGACAATACCTGCCGACATAATACCAAAAGGGCTTATGAAAAAGGCAGTCCAGGCAACAGAAGCCGCAATAACCCTGATTGACAGAATCCTCAAGCCACTCACAACAATAGGGGAATACGTGCTTTATGGCTGCATGGCAAGCACAGTCTGGCTCTACATAGACTGGGTCAAGGAAAAGCTTGATTGCGAAGTGAGCAGCATTGCAAACAAGTTCAGCAAGCCAATTGCAGAGGCAGGGCTTTGCGATGCGGCATACGGCAAACAGCAGACAGAGGAGGCAGCAAGCTCGTTGCAGGCGTGCAAGAAGTGCGAAAAGGCAATAGAATCCAGCAGGAAGTTTGAGACAGAAATCATGCACGGCATCTGCGACAGGGTCACGTGCCCAAGCGCCCCGACATTCCAGTCATACATCAAGTCCAAGTGGGGCGATGCAGAACCGCTTGACATTGACCCCGCACTCGCGCCAGAATGGGCTGTCGGCGGAAGCGCAGGAGGCGTGGGGGGCAAAATATACGCAGGAAACGACTGCGCATTCACTTACAAAACAACAGAGCCCGCAAAGCCCACAATGGACTTCATCAGCACGACTTACAAAAGCCCCTTGGCGCCGGCTGAGCTTCCAGATGTCGGACTGGAACCTGCAAGTGGGGAAACATATCAGGAATACATAAGCCGCGTAAGCGGACTGAGCACAACAAAACTTGGAATAAAGGACATTTACGAATTCACAAAAGGCCAAAAAACGCTTCCGGGACCAAAGCTTGAGGACTGCCAGAAAATACTGCGTCCAGCACACCCGAACTGCTGCGGAGTCCAGTACCAGCGCGACTGGAGCTCTGCCTGCGGCATTGGCACAGCAGTCGGCGGAGAGCTAGACCTGTTTGACGAGCTAAAAGAAAGCACGTGCCTTGCAGCACAACAGGCAAATGCCGACACGAAAGAGCTTGACTGCAACAGGCTCTGGAATGCAGTGGCAGGATTCTGCGAAAAAGGCACAGGACAGCCAAGCGGACAGCCGGTAAGCCTCGAGGCAGTATGGCAAGGACCATTGCCGGCAAGGCCAAATGCAGACGACAACGCAGTATTCCTTTTTGTCATACCAGCAGGACAAGTCGAGCCAAGAAGCTTCCTGGGGCTCCTGCCAATGGGCGCTGCAGCAACACAGTACAGGGTGTTTGCGGGATATGCAGCAAAAACAAGGCAGTTTGAAAAAATGAACGCCTCAGAAATCGGCTTTTCAAAAACACAGCAGTACAGGATTAATGCAGTAATGACAGCAGCCCTTGAAAAAGACGTTTCAGACTGCTTCGGGCTCAAGCCAGCAGTGCGCTCAGAAGGCTCAAAACAGCCAGAAACGCAAACAGAAAAAGACCAGCTTGAATGCCTGCACAAGGCGCTCTGCACCAAGGAATATCCTGGCCCGTACAGCATACATCCCTGCGAGAAGGCAGGAAACATAAAGAAAGCCTATGACGCAGTAAATGATATTGTCGGAACGCCTGAAGACCAGTACATAGTAAGACCATACTCAGGGCTTTTGAGAAGCATACAATGCATCTGCCTGCCCGCAGTCATAAGCTACGTGCAAATGTGGCGCAGCATCCTCGGCGCATTCCACGGCTGCTTCAGCAAAATACTGCTAACAGGAGAGGGAAGCACAGGATTCTGCTCAGCAGCACTCTCAAGAGTGGTGTGCGACCTGTTCTTTGAGGTTATTTCGTGCTTCACAGAGAAATTCAACTGGGCAGGTGCAGGGGCGCGCATAAGCGGGCTTGGTGAATTCGGCGACATACTTGGCGCAATGACCGGCGCAGGAAGGGAAATAAGCAAGAGAGTCACAGAAAGGTATGGTGAAACATCAATATACCAGTCATTGTTCAGCGAGCGCAAGCTGGTCCACGCAATATGCCTGTGGGCATTCACAGGCACATGGGACCTGAACGTGCAGGGACTGTTCCAGCAGCAAGTAATGGAAATCCCTGTTGACACAATGGGCGCGCTCACAACCTGCCAGCGCACATTCGTCTCATACGACCCCACAACAACGCCAAGCGGGCTCACAACCTGGGCGTACCGCATTGCAGGAGGAATGGTGGCGGGCGCTGATGTCAGGTACAGGCTCAAGCTCAAGTGCAGCTCAGGATATGCTTGCGACACAACAGACTATCCTGACGGCAAGTGCGACTGCACAACACAGGAAAGGATGATAACAGTCATGCCGCCAGAGCTCGGGCGCGGGCTGGCAAGGAAGTTTGAGGTTGTCAACTTTGACGCGCCGTTCGCAATAAGCGCCCAAAGCCAGCCAGACAGCGACGTAAGGTATGACACTGCAATACTTGAATGGGAATGGACAGACCCCCAGACAAAGACAGTCCGTGTTGACAAGACAGAATGCTCAATCCGCAACACGCAGGGAGGCAACGCGCCCATATTCTGCGGGCTTGACCTTTTCAGCGGAAAGTTCAGGTGCCTCTTTGGCGAGCAGGACAGCGCAATAAGCATCAACACAATAACACCATCATACCCAGAAGGACAAAACGTTTTCGCACTCAATGACAAACTCAGCTTCGGTCTTGACATCAAGCAAAGATATCCCGAGGAAAGAAAATACCAGAACCAAGGCAAGAAATTCCTCACTTACGAAGTCAAGGACGCTGCAGGAAAAATAATTGATGCATTGATGCCTGACCAGGCAATAAAGCCGCTAAGGACAAGCATTGACGACGTCACAACAGAGCAATACATATTGACCACCAATGGCGCTTACAGGTGGGTTGTGCCAAAAGTAGAAAATGACGGCACGCCAATAGCCAGCTTCCTGCTCAACCAGGACACAATAATGCGCCACTCCCAAACAGGCCCAGGAGCAGTTCAGATACCTCAGGACATCTGGGGAGTCACGCAAATCAGGAAATACGTGCGCTCAATAAGGGTTGACGACACGCAAGGTAAGGCAGCCACAGACAAAATGTGGTTCTCAATCTACTTCCCGACATACAGCACCGACTCGCAGGGAGAGGAAACATTCACAATACACCGCATAAACGCGCCAAAAGCAGACGCAATGCCGCCAAAAGACACTGCCAACGGCTGGAAGCAGTACCGCTCAGGCGCCTTGACAACCCCATTCAAGCAAAGCATTGACAAGCCAGTGAATGCAGTCAGGGTTGACTTACCAGCAGCAAGGGTTGGAGACAAGAATTACGTGCTTAACATCGAGTTTGACCACATACCCCGGCTTGCAAACGTGAAAGAGCTTGAAATCCTTGTTGGCTACCAGCCTGCAACAGAAGCAGCAGGAGGCGGCAAATGCGACCCGGCAAGCCCTGTCTCGTGGACAATAACATTCACGATTTATGACGCAGACAAGCAGGGCAACCCAACAGAGCAAGTAAGCACAGACGACCAGGGAACACCGCAGCAAAAAACACTCACTTTCAGCGTGCAGTGCGCAACAAAAGACCAGCTAAAGGCAATGGCTCCGCCAACAGCGCCTCAAGTGCTTGTTGAGTCAGTACAGCTCAAGCAACTCCTTGAAAAAGCAATCACAGACGAAAACGCGTGGAAGACAAAACTTGCAGCAGTCAAGCCAGAAACCTGGACAACAGACACCCTTGAAAAATCTGTTGCAGCACTAAAGACACAGCTTGCACAACTGCTTGCAGACGAAAACACGTTCAAAACACAGCTTGAAAGCCTCCTGAAAGCAACAGGAAGGACAGACATAATGCCAGAGCGCAACAAGCTGTTTGAAGACCTCACAAAGGACATACAAGCCACAATCACAAACCTTAACGCAGCAAAAATAGACCCTATCCGCATTAAGGACGACCTGCAGCTAATCAGGAATGGAGACCTTACCCTGCTTATAAGTGCAAAGACCACAGCCCTTACAAAGCTCGCGGCACCGCCAACCCCTGCAGTGCCGACAATAGAAGAACTTGAACTAATGCCAGAAGGGACTGTAATCATCATGACAAACCCCAATGCAAGCATAAAGGACAAGATTGTAAAGCAGGCAGACATATGGAGATACACTGCGTTTTTGGCAGGCACATCAACAACATTCAGCCCGGTCGCTGCAGAATCACAAAAACCGTACTCGTCCCAAGAATTGATCAACACTTATGCCGGTTACAAGTGGGAATTAATACCCTGATGAGGCGACCCAAATGGACAAGTGGGAAATAATACTGCTCGGAATTGTGAGCATTGCAGCGCTCGTATTCATGATAATTACGGGCTACAACTCAATAACAGGCAAATACTTTGAGGACTATGAATATTTTGATGTGGGAAGCGACGTGCTCAAAATGGCGCCAAGGACTTACCCTCCATTGCCTGCAATAATGCTGTCACGGGCAAACACCACGCTTGCCCCGCAGCCGCCAAAAGAAACCCTGATTCCAAAATTTGTTGAGTTCAGCGTGAACAGGATACAAATACCTGAAATCAGCTATTACAACTACCTCACCCTGGACAGGAATGACATACACACTTATTCAGGAAGGGCAGGATATTATGCACAAGACCCAACACAATACCTGCAGGCATACCTGTGCAGCTATGCTTACAAGATACAAGGAGCACCGCTGGCATGCGAACAAGTGAAGCTAGCGTACAGGGACGGAATTATCAGCTTTGCCCGCGGATACACCCCCGACAGGTACATTGCCGCGCAGGCAGTCGGCACTGACTTTGCAGCCCTCTATGTGCTCGCAAACCCCGAATACGGCATTCTGGCAGCAAGCCCTATTGCATACCTCCGATGGGGTTACGACTGAACCGTAAAATTTCCGCACAAAACGCGTTTTTTCGGAAAATCTTCCATCCTAATCGGAAATTCTTCCAGTCCCGCCGGAAAAACACGGGTTTTTTTGCCAAAAAACAATTTAATACAAACGCCTTACAAGCCCAGCATCCCTTGGAAACAAGAGGAGAAGCCCCCTGCAACCCGGGAGGCAAGGGGGTTTTTTGGACCAAAAATGGCAAAACTGCTTGAGCAAGTCGTAAAGGAACTGATAAGGCAGATTCGCGGAGCAACAACAAAAGACAAGGCAAAGGCAATCTGCGAATGGATTACAAAAAACATAACATACGACCAAAAGCGCGCATATGAAATTGACCAAGGAATTGATGACGGCATCCCGTACCACCACGAAGTCACGCTTGACAGGGGCGCAGGAATCTGCAGCGACATGGCAGTGCTCTATGTCGCAATGGCAAGGCGCATGGGCCTCAAGGCATATTACGCGCACGTAAGCATAGACCATAAAGGCAACACAGACGGGCATGCCTGCGCTGTTGTTGACCTGCCCATAGGAAGGAAGCTGGCAGACCCTGCTTACGGCGCATTCGACATACACCACAAAAAATACGTAATACGCGAGCCTGAAATAAAGATGAATGATGGACGCATCGTGCAGATGAGCATTCCAATAATGCAGAAATTAAGACCAGTCTGGCGATACGTGGCATCATTTCTTATAGCAACCGGCGGAATCAGCGGACTTGCAGGACTTGCGTCATGCGACCTGGGCAAGGCAGAAGTCAAGCGGCTTAATCATGACTACGGATCAAAATTCATCACCCAGAACGGCACCCTTGACTTCAAGTACGACAGCGAGACAGCAGCAGTGCTAAAAGAATACCTTTTCTTCTGCGAAGCAAAAAGAAGCGATTTTAATGATAGAAACATCCTTGAAAAATACCTTGAAGCAGACACTGACAGGAACAGCCACATTTCGCTGGAAGAAGCAAAATCAGCGCTTGAAATGGCGCGAAACGAGTACTACAAGAAAATGCGCTAGTCCTTAAGCCGCTGCGCAAAAAATTCAGGAAGCTCATCAACAGAGCTCGCATTTGCCTGCACAGGCAATTCTTCCTCAAAAACTTCTTCAGGCACCGCGGGTGCCACGGCTGTCTCAAACCCTTTAGGGATCTCGGGAATCTCTGCAAGAGGAATTTCCTGGGCAGTCTCCTGCAATTCAGGAATTTGCGCAGGAAGCAACGTGATGTTTGCAGGCACAAATGCTGCAGAAGGCTCAAGCTCAAAGTTCTGGGCAGCAGGCTCAGGCAGAACAATCTTCCACGCAAAGAAAATCCCTGCAATAACAGCAACAAAAGCAACAACAAGCAGGAGCTGGTGCTCAAGCAGGCGCTCAATAACACTTTTCCTCGGATTCAGGACAGGAACTTCCTTTGTGATTATTGCATTGATATCCTCCTCTACAGGGTCAGGAATGCTTTGCGGCTCTGCAGGCGCAACATCCTCCATCTGCTCCCAGCCAGAATCCTCAGAAATGTCTGCGGGCTTTACCTCAATGCGCGGCTCTTCACGAGTTTCCTGCTGCGGCACTGCCTCTTTTGCAGCTTCCTGCGATGCAGACACCTGCTGCTCTGCAGTTTCTTCTCCCACGGCTTCCTGATTTTCTTCCTGCGCAGGCTCCTCCTTCTCCTGCTCTGGCTCTTCATTTTTCTCAGGCTCTGGCGCAGGCTCATCTTTTTTTTCCTGCTCGCTTTCAGAAGCTTTTGGCCTTATTTTCGGGCTGCAGAAGCAAGGCAACTGAGGCTGCTCTCCCTTTTTTTCCTCCTCCTTTTCCTTTTCAAGCTCCTCGCCAATGTCAAGGCTGTGGCTGTACCGCTCCCCCACCATAACGAATGCAATTGCGCCGCTATATTTAAAACATTGGCATCATAAACCGTACAGGGGTGATGCGGGCACAGCCACAAGTTTTTAAATAATCCTTGTTATCAAGGCAGTTCATGCACGTGTTGATAACAGGGGGTGCGGGATTCATAGGAAGCAACCTTTTGCCAAGGCTTCTGGAAAGAAACCACGAAATTCATTACATCGTTGACAACCTTTCTGCAGGCGAAGCGTCAAAACAAAGGGCAAAGCAAATAGAGCGCACTTACAAGCAGATAGAAGTCGCAGAATATGATGTGCTCCACATAAGAAGCATTCTCCGCGACATAAAAGGCGGTTTTGTGCCAAGAACAACAAAGCCAGCAGGCAAGATTGACGCAATCGTGCATCTTGCATCGCCAATTTCAGTTGCTGAATCGATTGAAAACCCTGACAAGTACCGCGAGGAAGTCAACAAGGGAACAGCGCGCCTTCTTGAGGGCGCAAAAGAAAATAACATAAAACGCATAATACTTGCATCAACAGCAGCTGTTTACGGCAACCCTGAAAAAATACCCACGCCAGAGAATGCAAGGATTGACCCCCTCTCGCCTTACGCGTATGAAAAGTTTGCTGCAGAGGCTCTCGCAAGGCTGTATGGCCGCGAGCACGGAATTGAAACAATAATCCTCCGGCTTTTCAACGTGTACGGTCCTGGCCAGGACCCTTCATCGCCATATGCGGGCGCAATCCCGAACTTCATGCGGTGCCTTAAGGAGGGGAAAGTGCCTAAAATATTCGGCGACGGAGAGCAGACAAGGGACTTTGTCAGCGTAAATGACGTTTGCGATGCAATAATCCTCGCCCTTGAGCTTGAAAAGCCAGAGCCAGGACTGACACTCAACATTGGCAGCGGAAAAGCAGCCACGCTGAATTCCGTCGTGAAATCCTGCATAGCCCTGTCAGGAAACAATGTCCAGCCGGCATACCAGCAGCCAAGGCCAGGAGACATAAGGAACTCGCAGGCAGACATCACCAAAGCCAAAAAATGCATTGGCTACTTTCCAAAAATCACGCTTGAGGAAGGCCTGAAAAAAACATGGGACTGGCTCAATAGCAACTGATTCTCAGCGCATCCTGAATATGCGGGTGCGCGGCCCAAAAATTCTCCTGATACGTGACATGACTGCCTGCTCGCTCTCAATCCTGCCTGCAAAATAAACCAGCACAATCCCTATTATTATGTATCCCGCAATAAAAACCCACAGGTTTGGCAGTGTGCGCTCAAGATATGCGTTCACTGCAGGCTCTATTGTCCCAAAGCCAACAACAACCCTTGAAAGCAGCCCAAGAACCTGTTCGCGCCTGAAAATCATGAAAAACAACGCGCCAAGACCTGGCAAGAGAGTCATCCAGCCAAGCGATGAAAGCGTGTGCGCAAGATTACGGTAATAGCACAAAAGCACCAATGCGCTCATGCCAATCAGCGCAAGGGCAGTCATGGGCAGATAGTTGAGCTGAACAGGAAATTGCGCAGGCGCAGAAGTTATGAGCAGGGCGCCAAACGGAATCAACGATGCCAATGATGAAAGGTAAAGCATGCGCGCAATCCAGCTGACCACCCACCCAAGGAGGGCAGACTCGTATTTTGCCATAATGCGCCCTGATACCAAAAGGTATAAATAACCTTCTTTCTGCAAAGGCACTGAAAAAAGATGGTGCTAGCAATTATTGGATTGTTCCTTGGAGCCTGCGTGTTGCTCGTGCTCTCGGGCTGGCTCCTTGTGAAAAGCCTGACAAAGATTTCCGCGTTCCTGCGCATAAACGAGTTCATTGCAGCATTCATACTCATGGCTTTCTGCACATCTCTTCCCGAGCTTTTTGTCGGAATAAGCGCTGCCCTTGCAGGAAAGCCGACAATCTCGCTTGGAAACGTTATCGGCTCAAACATAATTGACCTGACACTCATTGCAGGAATTGTAATACTGCTTGCAAGAGGAATCAAGATAGAGCGCAAAATCATCCCCCGCGAAGTGTTCGGAATGGTCTTCCTGACAGCGTTGCCGATGGTTCTGATGTATTTTGGGAAGGAATTGTCAAGGCTTGACGGCCTGATACTCCTTGGCGCGTTCGGAATATACATGTACGAAATGATAACGTCAAAGCACGCCCAATACCGCGAGGAATTCAGGGACCACATCCCCCACTGGAAGGCACTCCTCATCTTTGCAGGATTCATTGTCTGCGGCATAACGCTTTATTTCAGCTCAAAAATAGTCGTGCATTATGGCGCAGAGCTCGCAACAATGCTGGGATTGCCGCCAATAATCATAGGCCTGTTCTTTGTCGCGATAGGAACATCCCTGCCTGACCTCACGTTCAGCGCAAGGGCAGTGATGGCAAAACACGCACCGCTCGCAATAGGCGACCTTGTCGGCGCAGTCGTGGTAAACTCAACCATAATCCTTGCAGTGACCGCCCTAATAACGCCAATAACAAATTCGTTCTTTCTATTTGTCACAAGCGCAGCATTCATGATAGCAATAACATTCCTGTTTGCAACATTTGTTGAGAGTGGAGACAGACTGACATGGAAAGAAGGGGTTTCCCTTATACTATTCTATATTGTATTCGTCATTGTTGAGCTTAACTTACAGCAGTATTTTGGCTGAGGAAAAGTATTTTATACTGATTATTTCGGTGATGGCATTATGCGCATCATTGCAGACCTGCACGTCCACAGCCGTTTCTCAAGAGCATGCTCAAGACAGACAAACGTAGAGAACCTTGACAAGTACGCAAGGCTCAAAGGTCTTGGACTTCTTGGCACAGGTGACTTCCAGCACCCAAAATGGAATCCAGAACTCAAGAATGAACTGACAGAGATTCCCGGAACAGGCATCTATCAGACAAAAACAGGGTACCCTTTCATTTACCAGACAGAAATCTCGCTCGTATACACTGACGGCGGAAAAGGAAGAAGAGTGCACCACGTTGTCCTTGCCCCCTCAAAGGAAGTTGCAGACCAAATCACAGATGCGCTTGCCAAAAAAGGACGGCTTGATTACGACGGAAGACCAATATTCAACATTTCCTCTGCAGACTTTGTTGCAATGATGCAGTCAATCTCGCCGGACATAGAAATCATCCCTGCACACGCATGGACCCCTTGGTTTGGAGTCTTTGGTGACAAAAGCGGATATGACCATCTCAAGGACTGCTTCCATGACCAGACAAAACACATTCACGCAATAGAGACAGGGCTGAGCAGCGACCCGTCAATGAACTGGCGCCTCTCAGAACTGGACAGCATAAACCTCGTCTCATTTTCTGACCTGCACTCGTTCTGGCCCTGGAGGATTGGGCGAGAGGCAACAGTTTTCGAAATTAAAGAACTGACTTACAAGAACATACTTTGCGCAATAAGAACAGGAGAAGGGCTCGCAGAAACAATCGAGTTCTTCCCGGAGGAAGGCAAGTACCACTTTGACGGCCACAGGAACTGCGGGGTCGTGATGAGCCCGAAAGAAGCTCTTGCTGCCAAAAAAACCTGCCCCAAGTGCGGACAACCTCTGACAATCGGAGTTGCTCACCGCGTTGAACAACTCGCAGACAGGCCTGAAGGGACCAAGGCGCCAAATGCCAAGCCGTACAGGAACCTCATCCCGCTCTCAGAGCTTATCTCAGCAGCAATTAAAAGCCCTGTCGCGTCAAAGGCGGCATTCAAGGTATTCTATGACCTTGTTGGAAAGTTCGGCAACGAGTTCGCAGTCCTGCTTGATGCCCCAGAAGAAGAACTCAAAAAAGTTGCTGACGAAAAAGTTGTTGACCTGATACTGCGCAACAGGAACCAGAAAATAAAATTCCATCCCGGCTATGACGGAGAATACGGCCACCCGATATTTGACGAAAATTTGCCAGCACCAAAGCCAAATTGCTGATCAGCCAAAAACCCCGCAGAAATCACTGAGAGAATACTGATATGACTTTTTTGTCCCATTAGCTTTATATCCATGATTCACGTAATATACCGTAGTGTGACTTTAATGTCATACATGGAGGTCCAATCATGGCAAAGAAAGCAGAAAATTCACCAGAACAAATCGGTTTCCACAAGGGCGCCTTGACAACCCTTGCAAAGGAAAGGCAGGAGCTCGGAAGGCTTCTCGCAATAGTCGAGCAACTGATGCAGATGCACGTCAAGGCACTCAAGGAGCTTGGAATTGACCTTGCTGCAGAAGCCAAAAAGGCAGCAGCAAAAAAACCGCTGGAGGACAAAATAAAGTAAAATGAGCTATTCCTGCTCTTACGGCGGAGGGGGAAGCGGAGGCAGTTACGGCATACAGCCAACATACTGCAAAAGCTCTCCTGAATCAAAGTCATACTGCATGAGCTTCTCAGCAGGAAGCCCTTCATCTGCCTCTTATGGCGGAAACTGGCGCACAGACTCAAAATTGTACGCGCACAATAACGCGGCATCACTGCTTGAGTCAATCGCGGAAAGCCAGTCAGCGCCAAAGACGCTCGGCGCTTCTTACGTGCCGTGCTCTGCAAAAGGGGCTTATCTCTGCCCAAAAACACCAATGGAATACTTTGCCGCAGACAGGTTCCTCGTGCCAGGAACTACTGCAAGGTTCGTCGGCAGCGCAAAGGAGATAGAAGAGGACATAAAAGAGGCATTCAGGGCGACAACAGGGGAGAAAATGCCCAACGACATAATTGTCCGCGTGCTGGATGATGCAGAGTTCAGGAAAGCGCACGCACAGCACAGCAATGCTTGGAATAATTCAATACAGGGATTCAGCATCAATGCAAACAACAGCGGACCCAGCCTTGTTTTTGCACGCGCAGACCAGCTTGACAGGCTCATGCTTACAATAGGCCACGAAATCGGCCACGTGCTCACGCCAACCCTGAGGTCGCCGCACGACGAGGAGGCAAAGGCATTTGCATTCTCCCTCGCGTGGATGAACGCAATCAGGGAGAACAACATTGCAGGCATCGGCAGCCACATACTGCCAAACCCTGCCACAAACGGCCTTCACGATGCCGCATTCAGCTTTGTGCAGCAGGTAATAATGGCAGGAACAAGCGCATTTGAAGCATTTGTCCAGCTCGCAAAAGGAATGCTAACAATCAGGGAACAACCAATAATAATCTCGGAGGCATGATTTTTATGGCAAAAAAAGACAAAAAGGAAGAAAAAAAGGCATCTGAGCCGCAGGACGAGAGCCTGCCGCCTGAAGTCCGCGAAAAGCTCGCGCAATTAAAGGCAAAGCTTGACAAATTCCAGAAATCTGTTGTTGAAAAGTTTGACAAGTACATCAAGGGAATCGCACTGATGCCTCCGCCAAAGGCTCCGCCTGCAACACTGCCTCCTGAAATTCTTGCAGAGGAGCAGAAGCGCTTTGAGCAGATAAAAGACAAGCACCATTTGCTCGTGCTTATTGATGACACAGAGCCGTCAAAAATGTCAAAGCAGGAATTAAAGGACAAGCTCACAGCAATAATGGACACCACAGCAAGCGAAATTGACAAGTCGATAGTCCCGCAAACAATTCTCCTGACAGAGCTCTGGCAGAACTGCTACGACGGAAAGTATGACTGGCTGCAGCTCATAGCCCTCTCTGCGCCTGTATATGACACAGGAATGCTCGGCGCAATCAAGATTGCAGAAGTGCACAAGAGCATGGTCCTGAAAAAGTTCGAGAAATACATTGTCGCATACTGCCTTGGAGGCAGCCTTGTCACAGGAAGGGCGACAAAGGAAAGCGACATTGACGTATTCATAGTAATTGACGACACGGATGTCAAGAAGATGACGCGCGCAGAGCTGAAGGACAAGCTCCGCGCCATAATAATCAACATGGGACTGGATGCCGGCGAAATAACCGGAATCAGGAACAAGATAAACATCCAGACATACATCCTGACCGACTTCTGGGACGCAATAAGGGAGGCAAACCCTGTAATGTTCACCTTCCTGCGCGACGGAGTGCCGTTCTTTGACCGCGGCATCTTCATGCCCTGGAAGCAACTGCTCAAAATGGGAAAGATAAAGCCGTCGCCAGAGGCAATTGACATGTATATGAGCACAGGCGAGCAAGGGCTTGAAAGAATAAGGTTCAAGCTGAAGGATATTGCAACAGAGGACTTCTTCTGGAGCATCCTCACCCCCACACAGGCAGCATTGATGCTTTATGGGGTGCCGCCGCCCGCACCAAAGGAAACCTGCGAAGTGCTCCGCGAGCTCTTTGTGAAAAAGGAAAAACTCCTTGAAGACGAATACGTCAAAATGCTTGAGAACGTCATCCAGACAAGAAAGGACATCGAGCACGGCATAAAGAAGGAAGTCACAGGAAAAGAGCTGGATAAACTAATAGAGGACTCTGAAAAATACATGAAGCGCCTCAAGAAGCTCTTTGCCCAAATAGAAAAGACAAAGGAAGAGGAAATGATAGTCAACCTGCACGAAACCCTCCTCACAATCATAAGGGACGTGCTCAGGGCAGAAGGAGAGGAAAAAGTCCTTGAGGAGGAACTAATCAGCACTTTTGAGGACAAGCTAATCTCAACAGGAAGGATTCCTGCAAGATTCCTCAGGCTCCTCAACGAATTCCTTGAAGCCAAGAAGGCATATGATGCAGGCAAGCTGACAAAAACAGACCTTGAAAGGACGCGCAAGAATTCCTCCGAGCTCGTGAAATTCCTAGTTGAATACCTGCAGCGCAAACGCGGAAGGGAGCTGGAACAAACAAAAATCAGGGTCAAGCACGGCGAAAAATTCGGCGAAATTACCCTGCTCGGAAGCATTGCCTTTGTCATCAGAAACCTTGACGCACCTGAAAAAACGATTGAAAAAGCAGCAATCAACAGGGACGGCTCACTGGGTCCGCTGGAGCCAAGCTCGTGGGAAGAATACGAAAAAGCATTGTCAAAGTTAGCAATCCCACCCAAGGTCTTCATCAGGGAGCCCGTATTCGAGTCCCTTAAGAAAATTTTCGGCAGGGATGTTGAGGTGCTCGTGACGCAACAATAAAAAAAATGCTGTATTCAGAAGAGCTTGGCATAAAACTCAAGGGAGGAAAAGAAGCAGAAGTATTCAAATGGTTCCTTGCATCCCTGCTCTTCGGGAAACCAATACAAGAAAAAGTGGCAAAAAAGACATACCAGCTTTTTGCCCTCAAAAAAATCACCACCCCTGACGCAATCCTCCGAACAGGCTGGGACAGGCTTGTTGAAATCCTTGACCTCGGCGGATACGTGCGCTATGACTTCTCAACAGCCACAAAGCTGCTCAACATAATGCGGCAGCTAAAGGAGAAATACAACGGAAAAATAACAAGCATCCACAGCACTGCAAAAGACACCAAGGACCTTGAGAGGCGCCTTGCGGAATTTTACGGCGTCGGGCCCGTGACAGCCAACATCTTCCTGCGCGAACTCAGGACGGTCTGGAAAAAGGCAGACCCTGAACCGTTGCCAGCGGTGAAAGCTGCTGCAAAAAAGCTCGGCATCAGGCTTCCAAGAAACAGGAAGACAATGCGCTTTGCCAGGATTGAGGCAATGATGGTAAGAAAGCACAAAGCCCAGTGAGTGCAGGACGGCAAAAAGTTACTTTTATATACATGTTCCTCTCGGTCAAGAGCATGAATGGCAGCACGGACAGGTTTCACGCAACAAGCCATCTTGTTTTGTTCCTGCTCTTATTCGCAATAACGCTTGCTATAATGAAGTTCAGCACTCCCACAGGGCTTGCAGCAGGAAACCACACAATGAGCGCAGAAGGAGTGGGAGACCTCAAGCCGTTCCTGACAGCAGTCGGGCTCCTGATGGGGCTTTTCGTTGCAGCAGTTGCTGTTTTCGGAATGAACAGGCTTGAAAAAGCGCCCCAGCAGGCAGCAAAGCAGGCTGAGGAAGCAAAAGCCCCTGAGCCAAAAAAGGAAACGCCAATGCAGGAAAGGAGCCTTGCTGACATAAACCGCGACTTGGAAAGAATACGCAAAATGCTCAAGTAAAGCAAATCATTTTTAAACCACCATATCCTCTTCTTTATTGCCCGGGTAGCGAAGTGGCTAAACGCGCTGGACTTAAGACGTCCGCCATCCTTTTAAAGCAAAAAAAAGGTGGTTCGCTGGAGAAATCCAGTCCCGCAGGGGTTCGTCGGTTCGAATCCGACCCCGGGCACTAATTTTAAAAAGAGCCCCAAAATTGCCGTGCCAATGGCGCCTTACAAGTCAAGCAACAATTTCTTGATAACAGCAATAGGAGCACTTGGACTTGCAGCCCTTGCTGTCACAGGGGCTTACATGCTCCCGATGACAGCCAAAAACAAAAAAGAGCCAAAAGCTGCTGTTGTCCATCATGAAAAAAAGCAGGTCTTCTACAACAACACGATCGTGCACAACAGCAACGGCATAATACTTGAAATGCTCGCATCCGACAAGGTCCCTGAGACGTGGAGCGGAATAAACCTGAAAATAGAACCCCAAATAAGCAGGCAATGGGCACAATACAAACCAGTCAGCATTACAATTCCTGAACTCAATTACATCGCGCCATTCCCTGCAGAAGACGGAGCAACAGGCGCAAAAGTCACGTTTGCAAAGCCGCAAAGCCTTGAAGAAAGAATCATGTTCATGGTAACAGGCAACATAATGATGCCCGGCGAAAACCGCCACCTGCCAAAAATCCTTTTCAACAAATACGTCCAAGTAAAAGACATTGAAGGACCGCTATATTAAAAAAAATCCAGCCGAATCATAACAATCTTTAAATACGATACACCTGACTTCTGGGATATGCCTCTGTAGCATAGTAGCTATTGCGCAGCCTTGGTAAGGCTGAGGTCGCGGGTGCAACTCCCGTCAGAGGCTTTAACACCCTGAGTCTGGAGACCAACAATGGACACAACAGACTACCATAAGTTCAACTGGACAGGCAGGCAAAAGACTTCATGAGGAATGCGCTTTCAGAATTGGGAATCACAAACGAGGCTGATATTGAGTATTTCCACCAGGCAATGAAGAACCAAAAAAAGCGAAAAGAGCTGGGCAATTATATCGACAACTGCATCCTGAACCAGAAAGATTTCAGCGCAGAAGGGTTCAGGCATTACCTTGCAGACAAGGAAAGCTTCTGACAAACCAAAACATAAATCAGCAAGTATTTCCGAGGAAGCGGCAGCATAATTTAAATACCCACACGCGCTCTCAGGTATAATGCGCCGGCAAAAAAGAGGCAGTGCAGAATTGTTCACATTTGCCATTGTTGCTGTTGTTACACTTGGAGGAATGATTTTGCTTGCCAGGGGGCTGACAAAAAGAATTATGGAAACAACAGCATGCCTTGAAGAATGCAGCCTGAAGCATGGCCTGCCACCCAAAGATGGTGCAGAAACTTGCATTAGACCGATGCACAAGACGTGGTAAAAAAAATGCGCTGGACTGCATTATTCTTAGCATTAATCCTTGTCGGTTGCACAACACCACTGCATGAAACACAGCAAGTTGTCCAGTGCAAGTGGCCTGAAATTCCATCTGGAACAGGGTGCTGCAGGGACCTGAACGAGAACAATGTCTGCGACACAATTGACCTTGCAGAACAATTGGAAGCTGAAAAGCAGAAAGAATACGAGCTGGCAGCGCAAAAAGCCCGCGAAACAGCAGAACGCTCAGGAAAATACAAGCCAACAATCGTCAATGAGCTTTACGCAAACGCGACAAGCGTGAAAAATTACAGGTTCATTTACAAAGGCGACGAGGTTGTTGTGGCAAACAACACCATTATCCGCAAACTGGTATCCGAATATCCTGTCGGCGACCAAGTAATCAGCGGAAGAAGGATGAAAGTTGTTGTCAACACGGTTTATCTTGATTTTGTCAACAAAAAATCTGTTGCAGAATGCATTCCGCCGCCAATACCTGTCGCTGCAAAGCAGGACACTGTCTGCGACAAGTACGTTGGCTACAAGTTTGATGTCCCTTTTGATGTTTTTGCATTCAAGATGCCTGAAAAATGGCTTGAAAAATTCCTCTACCGCACGCCCATAACAACACTGCCAGGCAGCCACATAGGCAAGCGCACTGCAACGCTTTACAAATTCACTGACCTGCAGGACGCGAACAGGAAGACGCAAATCTGGGCTGACGACGTGACAGGAATGCCATTGCGAGTTGAGGTCTGGCAGGGAAATGTCCTTGAAGAGGCAGAAGACTACCTTGATTTCTATGTGATATGACCAAAATGTTTTTATCCTCGCAATAACAATCATTGCATCGTGATAGAAAAAAGAGGTTTCATTAGCGCGCTCTGGCACAAGAAATACCGTTATCTTGACTTCATTGAGCCATTGCTTGCCCTGCCTTTCGGATATGCCATCTTAAGAGTTCTTGAAGGCCAGTTCAACACGCTCTCATTCATGATTATTTTCGTGCTCGTGCTCATTTATTTGCCGGCAATCGTGGTGTTTGCAGAAAGCAGGAGGCACAAATGAAGCAGCTGCTCCTCGTGATTGCGCTGCTGGTTCTCGTGCCAGGCGCGATTGCAGAATGCGAGGCAGCATTTGACCTGATGCAAATCACAAAAGACACAACACTCTGCAACAAGGCATACGACATCCCAAGCGGCATAACAATCAAAACAGACAATGTCGTGCTTGACTGCAACGGAGCAATAATCCGCGGCACAGCACTGCAGGACGGGCAGGGAATAATAATTGACGGTGCTGACGGCGTGACTGTGAAGAACTGCAACATACTGAATTATGATGTCGGCATTTACGTAAAGGACGCAAACAGGAACACAATAATCCAGAACGCACTGCTGAAGAACAAGATAGGCGTCAGGATGCTGAATGCGCACGAAAACCGCTTTGAGGACAATGCTGACAAGAGCCTGCTCAAGCCTGTAAGCGCGATAGCGTCAAAATTCAACTCGTTTTACATCACGAACAAGGACATTGACAAGGACTTCTGCGAAACAAACCTGTGCAACCAGCCGGGAAAAATGAGCCCCTGCGAGAATGACGACCTTTACTGCAGCCCTGACTGCAATTACGAGAGCGACAATGACTGCCCAAAGCCAAATGCAGAGCCAGAACAAATGCCATGGATGAATGTCCAGCCACGCCAGCCAGCAGCCCCTGCGCCAAATCCTGCTGAAACAGAAAAGCCAGCCCAAAATATAGCCCAAAAGGCAACAACAAGCATGATCAGCAGGCTGCCCCCGAAAGCGCAGTTCTGGGCAACCGCATTATTGTTCATAATCGCATACCTTGTCGGATTCATCTGCTTTCAGCACCACAAATACAAGCATTCTCGAAACTAATATATACTTGCAGGAAGTCCGTGAAGGCAGCCAAAAAAAGGTGAGGCTGGTTATGAATTGCAGGGTTTTTGCCTTGATAGCAGTGCTTATCCTACTCAGCCCTGCAGCGCTTGCAGCCAGCAGAACATGCACGCGAATCATCGACCCACCAAGGATTGACCAGAACACAGTCCTCTGCGCCGATAATTATTACCCACATAATTATCCACAGGGCATAAACATAACAAAAGACAACATAGTCCTTGACTGCACCACAAGCGTGCTACACGGCCAGTTCGCAAATGCAGGCATAGTCATCATGAACCGGAAAAATGTCACGATAAAAAACTGCCAGGTGGCAAACTACAACACAGGAATCCTGATAAGGAACTCGGAAAAAATACAAATACTGAATACAAACCTCATCAGGAACACAATAGGCATAAAACTCGTTAATTCAAGGCAGGTCGTTGTTGAAAACAGCTATGACATCAGCCTTTCAAACCCTGTGCAACTGGTAAACTCCTCAGGAAATGCATTCCATTACTTTAACAAGAACATAAAAGACGACAACTGCAGGCTCAACCAGTGCAACACCCCCACAGGAATGGCAGCAAATGAAAATGCGCGTGCAAAGACGAGCACTGTCGAAAAAGCGCTTTCCAGAAAACTCAAAGACAACATCCGCGCCTGGCTCTACCCGGGCAGCTCTGTCTTCAGCAGGGCTTGATATTCTCAACAATAAGCGCCTGCTTGCTGCACACAACAGTCTTGCCAGCAATCATTACCTTTGGAGTGAACTTTATCTGGCTGACCGAGCCTCCTCCCGAATTGAATTCAATCTGTGCAGCGCTTCCCCTTGGCAGAGACCTGTCTAGAATGTTCTCAACAACGCCAACACCCGCATCCGCCACAATGCGCGCATGGATTTCCGCAATATTCACGTCAGGACCGTTGTCAATAAGCCCCCTTACCGTCCCGTCTGCAAGGCAAAGCTGGTCAACGCCGCCTATCTTGATTATACTGAACGAAACCAAATCACAACTCGTCACTGTCTCCTGTACGCCCTGAACGAACTCTGCTTTCGCCTCAATGTAATCCTCGCCCCAGCTCATCACTGCAACCCCCATCCCGACAGAAAGTGCAATAAGCAGGATTGTTGCAAAAAGCGGCGAAATTCCCCTTTTATTCGTCATCGGCATTCCTCTTTTTTGAACCCTCGTGGGCAAAACCCATTTATAAATATAGCGGGTTTTTATTGGCAAAGATTATAAACCACGTGAGTGTGGGAAAAGAATATGGCAGAAGAACAGCAGCTTTCACCGGAAGAAATCGCGGCAATCTCAAGGCAGCAGTGCATTTTCTGCCACATTGCAGCAGGCAGGGTTGCTTCAAAAAAGATATACGAAGACGACAAGGTCGTTGCAGTGCTTGATATTAATCCTGCAAACCCTGGACATGTCCTGATTGTGCCGAGAGAGCACTACGTGATAATGCCCCAGATACCAGAAGACGTTCTCCAGCACATCGGAATGGTTGCAAAAGGGGTCTCTCACGCCCAGCTCAAGGCGCTCAAGGCTCAGGGAACAAACATTTTCGTCGCAAACGGCGTAACTGCAGGGCAAAGGGCGCAGCACTTCATGATGCACGTCATCCCAAGAATGGAAAAGGACGAGGTCGGGCTAATCCTTCCTGAAAGGGCAATGGCGCCTGCTGATGCAAAAAAGGCGCAGCAAATCCTGAAAAAGGCGCTGGCAAAAGCCCTCGGGCTCAAAACAGAAGGCGAGCCAGAAACAGAGGAAGAAACCCAAGTGCCGAAAGAGGAAGAGCATGCTGAAGAAACCCAAAAGAAGCCTGCCAAAAAGGATGCAAAGAAGCCTGCACGAGCAAAAGCGAGTGCAGACCAGCCGACGAAATCAGCGCTGCCTGCTGAAAAGAAAAAACCGGCAGCGCCGGCAAAAGGCGCAAACCTTGATGAAATAGCACGCCTGCTGACAAAATGATGAACAATGGCATGTGAAACCTGCAATTTGATAAAGGAGAAAAAAGGCCTCTTGTACGAGGACGAGCAGATCGCAATACTCCTTGCCCCAAAGCCGGCAACAGCAGGCCACATTGTCCTCGCACCAAAAAAGCACGCGGCAATACTTGAGCAAGTCCCTGACTTCATTGTCGGCAAAATGTTTGACAAGGCAAACAAGGCATCAATCGCGGTCTTTGAAACACTCGGGGCAGAAGGGACAAACATAATACTGAACAACGGCATCGCAGCAGGACAGGCAACAAACCACGTCCTGCTCAACGTGATTCCAAGAAGGGAAAATGACGGGCTCAACCTTGCCTGGCAGCCAAAACAGCTTTCTGAAGAGGAAATGAGCACCATAGAACTCAAGCTAAAGGACGAATCAAAAAACATAGGAATATTTGAGAAAGAAGAGGAAAAGCCAAAGGAAATCAAGAAGCCGGAAGAAATAAAGGAAGAAGAAGAGAACTACCTTCTCAAACAGCTTGAAAGGCTGCCGTAAAATCCTAGAAAAACCACGCGAGCGGGCTTCCAAAAAACAAAAAGAGAACAAATGCTGCAAGGAGCGACGGCACAAACGGAATGCCCTCCTTGACTAGCACCTCCTTGACTTTAAGGCGCTTGAGCAGTTCAATCTTTTCTTTAGTGATTCCAAGGTCTTTAGGACCGCAAACATATTTTCCTTTGATATTAATAGGCTTTGCAACCCAGTCACCCTCTGTCAGCTTTCCAACAGGCAAAAGCTTGTACATGCAGCAATTCTCAACAGCCTTGACCATCAGCCCTGCATAGAAAAGCAGCGGTGCAACAAGTGCAAAAACAAGCATCAAAACCCGCAACAAGTTGTCATCTGTCGCAATCGCAAAGGCAATGCCGAGCATAAAAATACCCCACACAGGCAAATGAGCCCATTTAACAGAGCGCGACAGGACAGCATAGCTTCTGGAAAACTCCTTCCAGTTCTTCACTGCAAGAAAAATGCTCCACACAAGCCCGTAGGCAGCGCCCGCAAGCAAAGCCCACAAGACAAAAGCAAGCCACGGGCTTTCCAGCGAGAAACCAAACCCAAGCAAAGCCCCCAATGCCATCAAAAGCTTGCTGTCGCCTCCTCCCCACTGCCTGGAATAATACATTATTGTTGCGAGCGCAAAGAACACTATGAACCCAAGCACCCCCCAGCCAAGCGCAGCCCAGCCATTGCCATCAAGACCCCACAAAGACCTTATGCCAAGCCCTGCAACAATGCCTGCAAAATTAAGCCAGTCAGGAACCTCCCTTGTGCGAATGTCACAATACGCGCCTGTGGCAAGGATGATTAACGTGACTGAAAACAGCACAGCATCAAGCATAAAAACACCTTTCGTTCAGAACATATATAAATACTTGCCCATTGAAAACCCCTTGTGAATCCGACGGCAAATACAGTAAGCGGGGTTTCGCTGAGCCCGCAGCCCCTGCCAACGCATGTCGCAATAAGCCTCTTCTCGCCCGAGCCGGTGCAGCCGGAAACAACACTCAGAAACATAATGGAACTGATGACACTGGCAGTAAACCTCAGGATTCCAATGCTGACCCTGCACTTCCCCTCAAGCACAACAGAAAGCGAGGTCAACACCATAACAACAATATTCACCGCGCTCATGCACGAGCCGTTCCTTGACAACAACCAAGTAAAAATCTCGGTGTTGGGCAAGTGGTATGAGCTTCCCGAGCGCGCGCTTGAGCCCATCAAGCAAGTCATATCCTCAACCAGCGAATACGACAGGTGCTTCGTTAACTTCTGTGTGAGGTACGAAGGACAGGACGACATTGTTGACGGCGCAAAACTGTTGGCAAAGAACGTCCAGCTGGGAAAACTCGCGCCAGAGCAAATAACAAAAGCAACATTAAAGGAAGCAATGCTTACATCCACGCTTTTGCCGCCAAGCCTCATCATATACCCTGCACCGGCGCGAAAAACAGGAGGGGTCCTTTTGTGGGACTCTGCATCAGCGATTGCCCACTTTTCTGACTTTGCGTGGAAGGATTTCGGCAAGGAAGCATTTTTAAACAGCCTCTCGTTCTTCCAGCGCAATGGTTAAGATTGTTTTTGCAAAAGGCGCAAGGACAATAGAAGTCCTTGAGGACGTTTACTCAAAAGAGGAAGCGCAGGCAATTGCAGAGCAAAACAGCTCAAAGGCATTTGGGCTCATAACAGGGATTCTCAATGCATTTGAAAAAAACAAAAGGCGGATTGTCCTCTCAGGATACCAGAAGAAGTATGCGCCGTTCTGGCATATTGCGGGCGAAAGCGTGCAGGAATACAAGCGCCGCACTCATTACGCGTTCAGCGTCAAGCCGGAAGTGAGAAGCGTCACGTTCAACAACAAGACAATACCAGTTGACGAGAACGACCTCATCTGCCATTTTGAGGGCGAAGACCACTGCTTTGAAACAAGCTCAAAGGAAATACTCAAAAGCGCAGTGCGCGAGAATGAAAAAAACCTTGAGCGCTACCTCGGAAGCAAGCGCAAAAAGGCAAGAAACATTACAAGCGTTGAAGGCAAAGACGCAATGGTTGAGCCAATAACAATCAGGGCATCATTCCTTGTCAACCAGCTCATCAAGGACCTCATCAAGCCAATACAGGCAGACAAGATACTCCAGGAATTTGTTGAAATCAAGCGCCTGGCAATGCTATTGCGGCCTGTGCACGTGTTCGAGTTCCGCGAGGAAGGCACAGAAAAAGGCAAAACCATTGAGGTTGACGCAGTGACAGGCGTTTGGCGAAAAGGCGAACGCATACTTACAGAAGACATGAAGAAGCGCCTGTTATCAGAAGGGGCGTTTGAAATCGGCACAGAAGTCGCAGCAGCACTCATCCCCGGCGCAGGGGTCAGCATGGTCATCGGCAAGCAACTAAAGGAACGCCAGGAGCACAAGCGCCAAGTAAAGCAGATGAAAGCGTGGAGAAAAGCATACGAGGCAAGGAAAAAGAAGTAAAAAATGCATTCTATCGGGTTAAGTCAAGTATTCGGTGATGGCCAGCCGAGCAAGCAGTCTTTGAGCGGTTTCTCTTTGCATGACGCCGCGTTGAGAGGTGTCATGC
>FWWM01002620.1_pt1 | contig 42257 bp, 37 predicted proteins | sample 2228351 | NCBI WGS metagenome assembly FWWM01 (sample SAMEA103939774, study PRJEB20133) | metagenome
TTGCCGGTCGTCCCGGAAGTGTAGAGAATAAACAGCATATCTTCGCTATCCATCTCCTCGGGCGGGCAGTCGATGGGGGCATCGCGCATCAGTTCGTGCCACCAGAACTCACGGCGATAGTACCCTCCTGTGAGAGGCGCCTGGAGCACGTCGCTGCCCAGAATCCGTCGCACGACGATCACGTTCTCGACAGAAGGGGTGTTTTTGAGAGCTTCATCGGCGTTCTTCTTCAGCGGGACGATGTGGCCGCGGCGCCAGCCGCCATCAGCAGTGATGAGTAATTTGGCTTGGGCGTCATTGATTCTATCTCGCAGAGCCTCGGCGGAGAAGCCGCCGAAGATCACGCTATGCACCGCGCCGATGCGAGCGCAGGCGAGCATAGCGATAGGCAACTCCGGGATCATGGGGAGATAGATCGCCACGCGGTCGCCCTTCTTGATGCCCAGTTTCTTTAAGACATTCGCAAACTTGCAGACCTCACGATGCAGGTCTTGATAAGTCAAGACGCGCTCGTCGCCGGGTTCACCCTCGAAGATGATCGCGGCTTTATTGCGCCGCCACGTCTTCAGGTGCCGGTCGATGCAGTTATACGAAGCATTCAGTTTGCCCCCGATAAACCACTTGGCCCAGGGAGGGTCCCATTCAAGGACTTTGTCCCATTTCTTGAACCAATCGAGCTCTTCAGCGGCCTGAGCCCAGAAGGCTTCAGGGTCCTTGGCAGCCTTCTCGTAGATCTGGGGGTCGCTGATATTGGCTCTCTTCTTAAACTCCTGCGGCGGGGGAAAGGTGCGTTCCTCCTCTAGCAGCGCTGTGATCGTCTGGGCGTTGGTCATATTCGATCACTCCATTTCTGTTGCGCTTCATTTTAAGGGGCATTGTGGGAGGAGCGCCATGATACAGCGCAGGGCTGGGAATGATTTCGCTCAGGGGCGTTCATACCCCATTGAACACTTGCTTGGCTGAAGAGATTTCAGTCAGAACAGCCCTGTCACCTTGCCGGTCTTCACGTCGATATCAATGCGCCGAAACGCCGGATCAGAAGATGTCCCCGGCATCAGCGAGATCGTCCCGGTCACTGGGCACAAGAACTTGGCCCCAGAATAAATCAGAATATCCCGCACCGGCAGCACCCACCCCTTGGGCACTCCCTTCAGATCAGGATTATGACTGAGCGATAGGTGCGTCTTGACCATCATCGTCTGATAGTCACCGTACTTGGGGTCGGACTCAATTTTCTTGAGCTTCTCTTCGGCCTCAGGGGTCCAGCTCACCCCATCGGCGCCGTAGACAGTCTTTGCGATCTTCTCCACGCGGTCGCGCAGCTTCATCTCCAAGGGGTAGAGAAACTCAAACCGAGAACTCTCTTGAGCAGCATCAGCGATTGCGTCGACGAGCTCTAACGCGCCCTCGCCGCCCTTGAGCCAATGCTCCGAGACAGCACAGCGCGCTCCAGCAGCCTCGACGGCCTTCTTCACAGCCGCGATCTCGGCTTTGGTATCTGTAGGAAAGACATTGATACAGACAACAGGCACGATCCCCGATGTCTGAATGATCTTGAGATGATGCAGCAGATTGGGCAAGCCCTGCTCCACAAGCTTGACGTTCTCTTTAGTATACTCTTGGGGGATGGGCCGACCAGGGACGACCCTCGGGCCGCCACCGTGCATCTTCAGGGCGCGTATGGTCGCGACTAAGACCGAGACGTGAGGCTTCAGCCCGCTGAGCCGGCACTTGACGTTCCAGAATTTTTCAAACCCGATATCGGCCCCAAAGCCCGACTCCGTCACGTGATAATCAAAGAGCTTCAGCCCAAGACGATCCCCGATGATCGACGACTGCCCCACAGCGATATTGGCAAACGGCCCAGCGTGCACCAGCACAGGCTGATACTCAATAGTACAACAGAGCGTGGGATTGATGGTATTGCGCATCCACGCCGCCATGGCGCCGTCGACTTCTAAGTCTTTGGTCGTGATGGGGTTGCCCTTCTTATCGAAGGCCACAGTAATCTGCCCGATGCGCTCGCGCAGATCGGCCAAGTCTTGGGAGATAGCCAAGATCGCCATCAGCTCGGAGCTGACAGCGATGTCAAAGCGCGACTCCATGGCGTAGCCGTCCATGCGCCCCCCCAGCCCAATGACAATATGTCTTAGGGCTTGGGCGCAGAAGTCTATCACCCAGCCCATCTGAACATTGGTGGGGTCGATATCCAAGCGGCGCAGCCCGATCTTCTTGAGCTGGGCGTCGTCATAATTGCGTTCATGCTGCAGGCGCGCTGTGAGGGCCACCATTGCCAAATTATGCGCATTGACGATATCGTTAATATCTCCGGTGAGGCCTAAAGAGAACTCGGTCATGGGGATTAAGAGGGCGTTGCCGCCGCCGGCAGCCGTGCCCTTAATATTCATAGAGGGGCCGCCAGAGGGCTGCCGAATGCAGCCGCCTACGTTGGCACCGCGTTTGCCAAAGCCCTCGATGATCCCCAGAGTTGTTGTCGTCTTGCCCTCACCCAAGGGGGTCGGGGTGATCGCCGTGACTTCGATGTATTTGCCGTCTTTCTTGTCCTTGAGCCGCTGCATGATCTTGGCGAAGTCGAGCTTGCACACCCGTCCGTAGGGCAAGACTTCGTCCTTACGTAAGCCCAGACGCTCGCGCCACTCATCGGGGGTGGGCATCTGCTCCTCAGCCAGCTCCGCGATCTGCCAGTCCTTCAGCTTGGTCGCATCATACGCCATAGGCATCGCCTCCTCTATATTATTTCAATCCCGACTGGCGCACGATCTCCGGCACGGCCTCTTCCCACTCGATAGCCATAATGTGCACGCCCGCAACCCCTGGGATCTCTCGGAGTTGCTGGATGATCTCGACGCAGATCGTGATCCCCTCCTGGCGCCACGCCTCAGCTCTGGCCCTCTTGTCTTCGAGCCCCTTCCCTGCAGCTTCCATACGAGCCACGATCTCATTAGGCACATCTAACCCCGGAACGTTGTCCCGCATATATCTAGCAGCACCGGGCGTCTTGATCGGGCTAACCCCAGCTAAGATAGAGACTCTATCTAAGAGCCCCAGGTCCCCCAGGCGGGCCATGAACTCCTTGAAACGAGCAATATTATACACAATCTGGGTCTGGATGAACTGCGCCCCAGCTTCGACCTTCTTCTTCACTCTCAACGCCCGAAACTCATACGGCGGCGCGAAGGGGTTTTCCACAGCCCCGATGAACATCGCCGGACGTTCACCGGTCAGCTCATCCCCGGACAAGAAGCGCCCCTCGTCGCGCATCTTCCTCACCGTCTCGATCAAGTGTACCGAATCGAGATCGAAGACGCCTTTGGCTTGGGGGTGATTGCCAAACGACTGATGGTCCCCCGTCAGACAGAGGACATTTCTGATGCCCAGGGCATAGGCACCGAGAATATCGCTCTGCAGCGCGATTCTATTGCGATCCCGACAGGTGATCTGAAAGACCGGATCAAGCCCTAAAGACTTCAAGATCGCACAGGCGGCCAAGCTGCTCATGCGCGTCACGGCCGTCTGATTGTCCGTGACGTTGACCGCGTCGACCCAGTCTTTTAAGAGTTTAGCTTTTTCTTCGATGACGCTTCTGTCGGCGCTCTTAGGTGGGCCGCACTCGGCGGTCACCACGAACTCCTTCGATTGCAAAGCCCGCTGCAGATTGCTCTCCATCTTGCTGGCCCTCACTCCGCCCTGTGGGCACCCCTCTCCCGGAGGTCATCTACGGGAGAGGGGTTGGGGGTGAGGGCCTCACCCCCGTTCATCCCTCAAGCAACATATCTTCGCGGATGCGCTTGCGCGGCCCCCCGTGACGATCCGAAGACCAGTCCTTCGCCGCACAGAGATGCTCTATATTCTGCCGCTGATTGAGCCTCCCCAGACGCTCATAGATCATCACCCAGGCACAGGGGCGCGGGCCGTTGTGAGAGACTTCGCAGGTGCCGTCGGCGCGCACGCCCCCGCAGGGGCCATTCAACAGATTCTTCGCGCAGCGGGCGATGGGGCAGATCCCGCCCGTCAGGTGCAGAATGCAGTCTCCGCAGCCCGCGCAGACTTCAACCCAGATCCCCTGGCGCTCCACCTCCCCAAAGAACTTCGTGTTGAGGGCAGGCAGGATGGGCACGTCAAAGCGCTCCGAGAGCTTATTCACCCCCACCCCGCACGCCAGCGAGAGCACCGCTTCGTGCTGCTCAATAGCTTCTCTCCAGGGCTCATTGAATTCATCATCGCACTGGCGCTTGACGGCCCCTTCGGTGATCTCCACCGGGCGGCCCTGCTGCTTGCGCGCTAACCTCACTGCTGAGGCCAAGAGTTGGACTTCTTTTTCACCCCCAGCCATGCACACAGCCACACACGACTGACACCCCAAAAAGAGCACTTTTCTATAAGGCTCAAGCATCTGTAAGATCTCTTCTATGGGCTTTTGGTCAGCGACGATCATACCTGGGCCTCCTTGACGATGCGGGAGAGATTGCGAATGCGTTCTGTCATCTCGCGGGCGATCTGGGCAAAACGATCTCCTTGGGCCGAACTGAGATTGAAGAACTCCACACGCTCCGGCTCGATGCCCAGCTGCGCCAACAGATTCTTCACAGCGAGCACGCGCCGCTTCGCCCGCAGATTCCCAGAGCTGAAGTGGCAGCTCCCCTCAAGACAGCCCGCGACCATGACGCCATCGGCCCCCGCTTCAAACGCCCTCAGTATATACAGCACATCGAGCTTCCCCGTGCAGGGTAAGCGAATAATATGCACATTCGGGGGATACTTTAAGCGCAAAACCCCCGCTAAGTCTGCCGCAGCAAAGGCACAATAGTGACAGCAGAACGCCACGATCTTCGGCTCATCGCTCTCAGGGCGAAAGAGCTCTTCGATCATTCTGAGCTCTTGAGCGTCTTCAAACTGCCCCAGCTGGATAGCTTTGGCCGGGCAATCGGCCGCACAGATCCCGCACCCTTGGCACTTCACCGCTTCTATCGCTGCAAGCCCTCGCTCGTTAATAAAAACTGCACCAAAGGGGCATTCCCTCAGGCACGTCAGGCACGCCGTGCACTTCTCTTGATCGACCGACGCGACGACCCCGCCAGCTTCCAGATACTCTTTTGCCAAGATGATCGCTGCCCGTCCCGCAGCGGCCTGCGCTTTAGCGATCAGTTCAGAGATCGTCCCCGGCCCGTGCGAGCCGCCACAGAGAAAGATCCCCTGCGAGGCAAAGTCCACCGGCCGAAGTTTCATATGCGCCTCAACGAAGAAGCCATCGGCATCGATGGGGACTTTCAGAAGACGACTCAGCTCTTCGTTAGACGGGTCGGGCACAACCCCCGTGCTCAGCACAATCAGATCAGGCTCAAGCAGCACTTCTTGGCGCAGGCGCGCATCGCGCACCGTCACCACAAGCTGACCGTTCTCTGAGCGCACGACGGGCGGCGCCTGCTCGTCATACCGAATGAAGACCACACCGCGCTCCCGCGCCAGACGATAGAGATCTTCAAAGAAACCGTACGAGATCATCTCGCGATAGAGCACATAGATCTGGCGCTCAGGGTCTTGATCTAAGAGGGCGAGCGCGTTCTTGAGAGCTTCTCCGCAACAGATACGTGAGCAATATGAACGCCCTTCCGTGCGCCCCACACATTGAATCATCACGATAGTCTTGGCAGCCACCTGCCCAAGGGAAGAGAGCAATTCTCGTTGGGTCAGCACGCGCGCATCTTCGCCGTAGAGATATTCGTTCGGCTTATGCTCGTGCGCTTCGGTCGCCACGATGACCACACCGTGCTGGATGCGCTCCTCCCCCTGAGGGCTGCGCAGCACACTCGAAAAATTCCCGACAAACCCGGAAATCTCTCGCACTGTTGTGTTGGTGTGCACATGGATCTTGGGGTGTGCACGCACCGCATCGAGCAGCTTAGCCTTCAAGCTCTGCCCGTCTGGGCCATCAAGATCAAATCCAAGCTTGGCCGATCTCTCGACGAGATGCGCCTCGAAGCCGTTGTCGGCCAGCGTCACCGCCGCGACCATTCCCGACAAGCCACCACCCAGCACTGCAGCTGCGGGGACTACCCTCACAGATTGCACAGGGAGCGGTTTGAGCTCTCGCGCCTTTGCCACACCCATACGCACGAGGCGCTTCGCCTTCTCGGTAGCTCGTTCTGGCTGATCAGCATGCACCCACGAGCACTGCTCCCGAATGTTGACCATCTCGAAGAGAAACTTATTCAGCCCGGCCTCGCGAATCGTGTCCTGAAAGAGCGCCGCCAAATTCCTCGGAGTGCACGAAGCCACGACGACCCGATTGAGCTTCTTCTCCCCAATGACTTCCTTCATGTGCTTGAGATTGTCTTGGCTGCACGTGTAGAGCACGTTCTCGGCGTGGACAACGCCGGGGAGCGTCTTGGCATACTCGGCGACAGCTTTGACATCCACAACCCCAGCGATGTTGCTCCCACAATGGCAGACGAAGACACCGATCCTCGGCGCTCCATCGGGTATGATCTCTTCGGGGTAGCGCTTGGCTTTTGTGCAGGTGCCCCGTGCCGATGCTAAGAGTCTCCCAACGGCAGCGGCCGCCGCGCTGGCTTGAATGACCGTCTCTGGAATATCTTTGGGCCCCGTGAACGCCCCGGTCACGAAGACCCCCGCCCGACTGCTCATAACGGGATTGGCAGCGTCCGTCCTGGCGAAGCCATGCTCGTTTAGCTCGATGCCCAGCCTGCGCGCGAGCTCTTGCCCTCTAGCACTTGGACGCATTCCCACAGCAAGCACCACCAACTCGAACTCTTCTTCGCGAAAAGCCCCCGACTCGTCCCGGTACCGAAGGAGCAGGTTCTTCGTATCTGGAATCTCAGTGACCTGCGAGACCATCGAGCGAATATAGCGCACGCCGTGCTCGCGTTGGGCTCGCTTGACCAAGTTCTCAAAGCCCTTGCCGTAGGCACGCAAGTCAATGTAGAAGATCGTGGGCTCAATGTGATGGTCGTGCTCCTTGGCAACGATGGCTTCTTTGGTGGCGTACATGCAGCAGACGGCAGAGCAGTAACTGTTATGGCGCAGATCTCGCGAGCCGACGCACTGGATGAACGCGATTTTCTTGGGGGCCTTGTTGTCAGATGGCCGCAGGACCTTCCCCATCGTCGGTCCGGAGGCGCTGAGCAAGCGCTCAAATTGCGGCCCCGTCAGCACGTTCGTGTAGCGCCCAAACCCGTACTCCCCAACAAGTCGGGCATCGTATGGCTCAAACCCTGGGGCTATTATAAGTGCTCCGACATCCAGCGAGAAGAGCTTTTCACTCTGTGTGAAGTCGAGCGCCTGGCGCTCACAGGCTTTGAGGCAGTTCTGGGGGCAGCGCCCGGATTTAAAGAAGATACACGTCTGGGGGTCAACGACGGCAGCGAGGGGCACAGCTTGGGGGAAGGGAATATAGATGGGCTTGCGCCTGCCCAGCCCCATATCGAACTCACTGGGGAACTTGGCGTCCTGATAGACACACGAAGCAATACACCGCCCGCACGCGATACAGCGCGTAATATCCACATATCGTGGGCGCTGCCGGATCGTGATCTGAAAATCCCCCGGCTGCCCTTCGAGGGATTCGACAGAAGCGAGCGTAATGATCTGGACGTTGGGGTGGCGCCCAACCTCGACGAGCTTGGGCGAGAGCATGCACATGGCGCAGTCGTTGGTCGGAAAAGTTTTATCTAATTGGGCCATGCGCCCGCCGATGGCCGGGCTTTCTTCGATCAGATACACAGAGAACCCAGCATCGGCCAGGTCGAGGGCCGCTTGGATGCCCCCGATCCCACCGCCCACAACCGCGACAGAGCCGTGCTTGATCTCGCTCATAGTCTCTGGCCCTCACCCCGCCCTGCGGGCACCCCTCTCCCGTAGCTCACTTACGGGAGAGGGGTTGGGGGTGAGGGCTCTGACGATCTCCTCGGCACCGATCAAGTGAGAGTGCAGCATCAAATCTCTCTCACTGCCCCCCAAGGCCAAACCCACCAGCTGGGTGATGAACAGCACGGGGATCTTGGGCTGAGAGAGAGTCCACTGGGCCCAGTCGAGATTGTACTGACAGAACGGGCACGACGTTACAAGCACATCAGCTTGACAGCGCCGCACCATCTCGAGAATCTGAGAGCACATCTTGAGGGCAATCGTCTCGTCAATAACCGAAAAACTCGCGCCGCAGCATGACGTCTTGGCAGGCCAATCGAGAGCAGTCGCCCCAACAGCCATGACGAGTCGTTCCATGAGAGTAGGGTTCTCGCGGTCGTCAAAGCCAACTACCCGGGGGATGCGCGTCGCCAAGCACCCATAGTAGCACGCGACCCTCAGGCCTTCGAGAGCTTTTGTTTTCTCTTTTTGGATGCGTGGCACCTGCGCGCTCAACACTTCGAGAATGTTCTTAATCGGCACGCGCCCGTCAAGAGAGCGTCCCAGCACTTTTGCTAGGCGCTCGCGGGTCTGGGGGTTCTCGAGAGCCCTCTCTGTGATCTTCAGACGGCTATAGCACGCCGAGCACGCGACGATGAGATCGTCTCCTAGCTCCTGAGCGATCGCCAGGTTTCGTGCGGGAAGCACATAGGCTAAGTCTCTCTTGAGAGCATGGGCTGAAGTCGCACCGCAGCACGTCCAGCCCGGCAGCTCCTCCATCTCGATCCCTAAGCGTTGACACACCCACTCGAGCGAGCGCCTATAGGGCCTCGCTGACGAGCTCAGCGTGCACCCAGGATAGAAGCGCATCATCGGAGCTCCTTGGCTCTCGCGAAGAGCCGGCGCAGTTCTCTTGTCCTTGTGGGCCACAGCTCCAGACGCCCCTTGCGCCACAGCTGCCAGCCCAACGCCCATCGCGCCAACGGCCTTCCCAGCTTCAGATTATAGCGAGCCATCAGCTCCAGCTCGCTCACCCGCCCGCTCCGACGCACGCAGTCCAGAAAGAGTTCATGAAAATCACGCGCGTGGGGCAGCGCCGGGGCATAGTTCTCGGCTAAAGCCATCTGGCGCAGCGTGTCCATCACTTGAGCGATATCGATATCATTGGGACAACGCACCGAGCAGGTGTAGCACGACACGCAGAACCAGAACGCATTACTCGAAAGCACGGTCTCTCGGTCGCCAAGCTGGATCAGCCGGAAGAGCTCATTGGGGGTGTGGTGCATAGAAGAAGTCATAGGGCAGCCGGTGGCACAGCGATCACACTGGAAGCAGCGCCGCAGCAGCTCCCCGCTGTGCGCTTCGACTTCTTTAAGAAAATCAGCAGACCGCGCTCGAACTCCCATTATTCTATATAGCTAATTGTAGATTTGTGGGCGTTTGTGGGCCATGAGAGGGATCATGAAGAAATCTGATCCCAATCAAACCGGCAACAGCGAACTTCGCGGATGCGCTCGCGCCCGCTCATACCCGCCTCTTGGCAGACTCGACGGTGTTTTTTAAGAGCATCGCGATGGTCATAGGGCCGACGCCGCCAGGCACCGGGGTGATAAATCCTGCGACCTCTTTGGCCGCTTCAAAATCGACGTCGCCGACCAACTGCTTCTCACCCACACGGTTGACCCCAACGTCGATAACAACAGCTCCTGGCTTGATCATATCTGCGGTGACGAGCTTGGGCCGCCCCGCCGCGACCACTAAGATATCTGCCTGACGACAGATCTCTCTTAAGTTCTTGGTGCGCGAGTGAGCTATGGTCACCGTCGCTTGCTTGGCAAGCAGGAGCATTGCTACGGGTTTTCCAACGATGACGCTGCGCCCGACGACGACGGCGTGCTTGCCCTCGATCTGCGTCCCCGTCGATTCGATTAATTTAATACACCCCGCAGGGGTGCAAGGGACAAACGTCGGGAGTTCCTCCCAGAACTTGGCCGAGAGCAGCTTTCCCAAATTTATAGGGTGAAAGCCGTCGACGTCCTTGTCGGGGCTCACTTCTTGGAGCACCGCGTGTTGGTCGAGATGATCGGGCAGGGGCAACTGCACCAAGATCCCGTGAATGCGTCTATCTTCATTCAGACCGCGAATGAGCTCGATCAGCTTCTCTTGCGGGGTATCGGCGGGCAAATGGATTTTCTGAGAGTAGATGCCCGTCTCCTCGCACGCCTTGGCCTTCATATTCACATAAACTTTCGATGCGGGATTCTCCCCGACCAAGACCGCAGCCAGCCCCGGCGTGATCCCGTATTTTTGCTGGAGCTGCGCGACCTCTCTTTTGAGCTCGTCTCGGATCTGCTGCGCGACCTGTTTACCGTCAATGATGGTGCCCATAGTCCACCTCGCTATCACTGTGAGATTTCTTCAGCTCGTTCTACTTGCGCGGCACACACCTTCAGCTCCGTGATCCCACAGATGGGATCGACGGCGTCGTTCGTCAAGATATTTGTCGGGCTTTCGGCATAGTGAAACGGCATCCAGATGACGCCCTCTGTGATCTCGGCGATCTGGGCTTTCACCACAAGTTCTCCCCGGCGTGTCCGCACCCGCACCCGATCCCCTGAAGAGATTCCAAGCTTCTGGGCATCAGGGGCACTGAGCTGCACGAAGTTCTCCGGCTCGGCCCGCCCCGCTTTCGTCCGACGGGTCATCGTCCCGCAGTTATATTGCATAAAAGTGCGGCCCGTCGTCAGCAAGAACGGATACTGGGCATCGGGCAACTCCGCCGGCGGGAAATACTCTACCCCTAGGAGTTGGGCCCGCCCACGCGTAAATCCCTCTTTGTGCAAGAACTTCGTCCCCGGATGATCTTCAGAAGGGCAGGGCCATTGCAGTCCATAGTGCTCTTCTAACCGCCGATAGCTGATCCCGGCATAGCTGGGCACAAGGCTCCTGATCTCTTCAAAGATCTCTTCTGGGCCGCGATAGCTCATGGGAAAGCCCAAGCGCTGGGCTAACTCGCAGAGGATCTGCCAATCGGGCTTGCTCTCGCCAATGGGCGAAATAGCCCTCCTGATGCGCTGCACGCGGCGCTCGGTGTTGACAAACGTCCCGTCTTTCTCGGCGAAGCTCGCCGCAGGCAGCACGACATGGGCCAACTGCGCCGTCCTGGTGAGAAAGAGATCCTGCACGATCACCAGTTCGGCGCTCTGCAGAGCCTTCTCGACTTTTTTCACATTGCCCTCGGTGAGCGCCGGGTCGGAGCCGATAATGTAAAAAGCTTTCAGCTCTCCTTCAAGTGCCCGCTCCCACATGCGCGAGCAGTAGATAAAATACTCAGAAGTCGGCACGGGGAGTTTGACCCCCCACGCCCGCTCGAACTTCTCTATGACGTGCGGGTCCTTCCAGCTTTGATAGCCCGGCAGCGTCTCAGGACGACACATATCCGTTGCGCCCTGGACGTTGTTCTGCCCACGCAGCGCGTTGATCCCACTCGATTCCCTCCCGAAATTCCCTGTGATGAGCGCGAGGTTACAGAGCGCCCGGACGTTATCTACCCCGGTGCGATGCTCCGTCACTCCCAGCCCATAGGCGATGCTCGCGGGCTTCTCGTGAGCATAGAGCTCAGCAGCTCGCTTGATCTGCTGTGCGGGCACGCCGCAGAGCTTCTCCACAGATTCGGGGGTGTATTTTTGCACGACGCTCCAGAACTGCTCAAAATTCTCGCAGCGCTCCTCGATAAAGTCTCTATCATGAAGATTCTTTGAGATGATATGCTGGGCCATGGCGTTGAAGAGCGCGACTTCTGTGCCGGGCTTGATCTGCAAGTGCACGGTTGCAAGCTTGGCCGGCTCTGTGGTGCGTGGGTCTATGACGATGAGCTGGGTGCCGTTCTTGACGGCGCGCTTCATCCAGACCGTCCAGATGATGGGATGAGCATGGGGGGTGTTGCTGCCCACGATCATTAAGACTTTGGGGCCGGGCTCGGCAAATTCTGAGATGGAGTTGGTCATGGCGCCGCTGCCCAGCGAGAGAGCCAGCCCCGCTACGGTCGCCGAGTGACAGATGCGAAAGCATTGGTCTACGGTATTCGTCCCCAGCACGGCCCGGGCGAATTTCTGAGCGAGATAGTTCTCTTCGACAGTGGCGCGAGCTGAGCTGATCACCCCGATAGATCCAGGGCCGTAGCGCTCTTTGATCCGCTGCAGCTCTGCGGCGATATAGTCATAGGCTTCATCCCACGTGACTGCTGTCAGCGTGCCGTTCTGGCGTCGCAGGGGCATAGTGAGCCGATCCGGATGGTGCACGAACTCATAGGCTGTAGCCCCTTTGGGGCAGAGCGTACCGCGATTGATGGGATGATCCGGGTCGGGCCGCACCCCCACAAGTTTATCATTCTCAACTTTAAGCACCACGCCACAGCCAACGCCGCAGTACGGGCAGATCGATTTAATCTCTCGCATATGCTTCCCCTTTCTTGTCCTTCTGATGCTCGGCGATCAACCGATCGCAGAGCATCGCTCCCAGATGCGCCAACATCTCCAGATGGTGATAATGCCCCGCTGAGGCGTCGAACAAGACTTGGGCGTTTGAGGGGAATTCGTCCCCGCCGGACCAGTAGACAATCGCCAAGGGGATTTTCGGCAGCGCCCAGAAGCGAAACGATGCGTCGCCCAACCCTAGGGGCTCGCCGCCCAGTTGCAGCGCCGCTTCGCGAAAAGCGTTTATATCGCTCTTGAAGGTGCGGGCGACCAAGTTCCCTGAATAACTCTGAAAGGCGCGCTCGTAGAACGCCCCGTTGGGCAGCTCCCTGAGAGAGACCCATTGCTGAGCTAAGGGTGTACCATCAGCAAGAACGAGATACTGCAAGAGCGTCGCCTGCACGGGATTGGAGCAGCTTTGCCCTTCAGGGTTGAGGACTTCTAATCCCGGCCAGGTGATCGTATAGGGTCGTCCGAAGAAGCGCAACTGCAAGTATCCCTGGCCCTCTTCGATCTCATAGTAGACCGCCCCGGAAAGCTCGGCAACGACGCGGGGATCGCGCTGACGCAGCTCCTGCTGTGCCTGCGCGATCTGTGGCTCTAGGCTCTTCTCCCACACAGGATTGGGCTTCATACGTACGTCGGCGTGTACATGGGCTCTCTCAGTTTCAGCTCAGCTCGCTTCCGGTCAATGTGCTTAATTATTAAATACGCAGCCTTGATCGGATCCGGCTCGAAGGCGAATCTTCCCCCGACAAGCTCCTCGATCTCTTCGGTCAAGAACTTGGTGACGTTGCGACTGCCATAGATGGGATGTGGCGTGCCGAAGACCGTGAAGATGCCCGAAGCGACGACGTAAAACCCAATGGCGATCGCCTTTTCGCTCATCCATTCGGGGGCTGCACCGGCGACGGGGAGCTTAGAAAAATCATCTCCCAGGCCCCCCTCACCGACGATCTCGATGAGGGTCGTCAGGATCCGCGAGTTATCCACGCAGGCCCCCATGTGCAGCACCGGGGGGATGCCCACAGCCTCGCAGATCTCTCTCAGCCCCGGCCCAGCATACTCGAACGCCGCCTCTGGGCGTAAGAACCCCCACTTAGCATCGGCGATGGCCGCGCAGCCGGTGGTCACGACCAAGACGTCGTTCTTGAGCAGCTCTTTGGTCATCTCGATATGGGCCCAGTCGTGGGTGATATTGGGGTTGTTGCACCCGACGATAGCTGCCGCGCCGCGCAGCCGCCCGTCAATGATCGCGTCATTGAGAGGCCTATAGGTAGCGCGATAGCGCCCGCCCAAGAAGCGAAAGACGCTCTCTGAAGTGAACCCCGCAATGAGATCCATCGTGTGAGGAGGGATGCTCACCCGAGTATGGTCACGATTGGGGAAGTTCTCGATAGCGCGCTTAATGATCGCTTTAGCGGTCTCGTAGGCGTGCTCCTCGTGAAATTCGATGTGCTCCACGCCGGGGAATTTGGCCTTAGGGGAGGTCGTGATCAGCTTGGTATGGAAGCACTGGGAGAGGCTGCTGAGCGCGGGCATGATGCACTGCACATCCACGATCATGGCGTCCACAACACCTGTAGCCAAGGCCAACTCTTGTTGCAAGAAATTCCCGGCAACGGGGATGCCGTGACGCATCAAGATCTCATTGGCCGTGCAGCAGATGCCCGCGAGATTAATGCCCTGAGCGGACTTCTGCTGCGCCAACGCGAGCAGCTCTGGGTCGCGGCTGGCAGCGACGAGCATCTCCGAGAGCGTGGGCTCGTGGCCATGCACGACGACGTTGACTTCGTCGGCCTTCAGGACGCCGAGGTTGACGCGAGCGCGCAAGGGGGTCGGCGTGCGGAAGAGCATATCTTGGAGCTCCGTGGCGATCATCGAGCCGCCCCAGCCGTCGGCCAGCGCCGCTCTCATCCCCTGGAGGAGAATATTTCTGTAATCGTTATCCACGCCCATCGTCGTGCGGTGCATGATCTCGACGATCTCTCGGTCTATGCCGCGGGGCATGATCCCCAGCTTGCGCCACAGCTCTTGACGAGCTTTAGGAGCGCGCCGGGCAAACGTCAGCTCTCCTTCTTGTTGGCCGAACTCTGCCAAGACTCTCTCAGCCAGCGATTTGGCGATCTCGGCGTCGCTCTTGGTATCCGGCCCGATGCCAAACTCGGCAGCGACCCTTCTGAGTTTTATCGGGTCCTTGATGCGATAGCCGCCCTTGCCCTCGGCTGCGAGCAGCAGCGTATAGGCGACGTCGCGCCCATGATCGGAGTGGGCAGCGGCTCCCGCGGCGATCATCCGTGCCAAGTTCCGAGCGACGATTGTGTCGGCATCCGCGCCGCAGACGCCCCGCTGCGGCCCTCTCCCGAAGGGGTCAATCCGACAGGGGCCCATGTTACAGATTCTGCAGCAGATGCCCAACTGCCCGAAGCCACACTGGGGCTGCTGCGCCTCCCAGCGATCCCAGGCCGTCTCCAGCCGCTCAGACTTTGCGCGCTGGAGCATCTCGACTGTCGCACGATCTACGCTCTTCTCTTTCATGGCTCCTCCTTCTTTCTTTCGTATGTCTCCGAGCGTTTGACAGAAATGGAATAGCTGTTTAGAATGAAAAAGCTATGAAAGCCCGTGAAGCCTTGTCTCTGCAGGAGATCCACCGACGTTTCCAAGACGAATGGGTCTTGATCCGCGTGCTGGAAGAGGACGAATTCGGACAGCCCCTTACCGGGATCGTGATCGCCCACAGCCCCGATCGCGAGGAGATCTACGCCGCCCAAGCCCGCTTGCGGGGCGACTTCGCGCTCTTCTATACGGGAGAAATTCCCAAGAAGGGGTACGCCGTTGCCTTCTGAGCTATGGGCCGCTTCCGCTTTGACCCTGTCGCTCCGGTCCTTGTTGTCTTCGCCACCATCCAAGGGGAGCAGCCTACCCAACGAAGGCGCTTGAAAGTCGCCTTGGACACCGGCGCGACCTATACCATGATTCCTTGGGAGGTCGCTTAGGCATTGGGGTATCAGCCGGAGCTCTCCCGTCAACGCATTGAGATGATGACCGCCAGCGGAATAGCCATCGTCCCCTTGGTGAAAGTCAGGGAGTTCAGAGCGTTGGGACAGACGGTCAAGGGACTTGAAGTGCTGGTGCACGATCTGCCGTCGGCTGGCCGGGTGGAGGGTTTGCTGGGGCTCAACTTCTTGCGGGTGTTCAAGCTCACCCTGAATTTCAAACAGGGTATCTTGGAGCTGGAGTGAGAACACCTTTCCTGTAAAAGCTAATCCTCTTGGAGAGATTCTCCAGCTGAGAGTATAATCAACTGGGTGAGACTCATGATGACCCAGAAAGAGGCCATCATCTTGGATCGCAGCAACTTCATGCGCCCGGAACAGTAGCTTATGTCGGTGCTGGTTACCAACAACGTGGTCCATTTCCAGCGCATTGCGGGTCTGAAAACCCTGAGCTGGAAAAGCCCTTAAGTGCAATATCCGCATCTCAACCCCTCTTTCGGTACGCCTTCAGATAGTCATCGCTATAGATCTCTCTATTTAAAATGAGCTCGGCCGTAGCAACAGCGTTCATCAGCTCCGGGTCACAGACGTTGCAGATCGCCGCGTCGCACCCCGCAGCCATGGCCATCACCAGAAAAGTCCGATTGATGAGCGAGCGCTCTTTCGCCTTGGAACAGATATTGCTCAGCCCAATCGAGATGTGCGGCGGCGGGTCGGAGATCATCGCAAATTGTCGTATGGCTTCCAGGACGTTCTTCGCTTGCTCTTGCATGAACTTCAGGGGCATGACGATGGGGTCGAGATAGATTCGATCTGGAGTCAAACCGGCTTCGCTGGCCACAGCAAAGATCTTCGCGCCAAGCTCAACCCTTCTCTCTATATCTTGAGGGCTACCGCGCTCGTCCATCACCACCCCGATCAGCCCCGCGTTGTACTGCACCGCCAGCTCGACTAGGGGGATGAGCTTGCTGTCTTCGGCCGTCGTGCTGTTGATGATCACAGGTCGCCCGCCCCCAAACTCTCTATATGCCTCCAGCCCCGCACGCATCAGATCGAGCTTATTGTAGTCCACCGAGATCGGTGTGGGAACGGCTTCACACACTGTCTGAATGAGCCAGCGAAAGTCGTCCGCGCTCTTGGAGACCGCGCCCAAGTTGACGTCCAGATAGTCTGCGCCCGCTTCGGTCTGCTTTCTGGCCCACTCTTGAATGGGCGCTTTGTTCCTCTCCTTGATCGCCGCGGCGATGTCCTTGAAAGACCCGTTGATGCGCTCGCCAATCAGAATCATTTCAGACCATCTCCCATCAACTGCTTGATCGCCTCACGCACGCTGGCGACAGCTTTGGGATGACGCAAAACCAAGATATCTGCACCTGCTAAGAGATAGACATACGCTGTCGTGGCCTCCCACAGCGGCCCGCGCTCTTTCTGTTCGCCCCATTCGGGCAGCTCCTGCTCGCTCGCCTTGGCTTCTTTGACGCCCCAGACTTCAATGCCGATATCACAGATCATGGGCTGGGAGAGCATCTTATCCCCACGCAGCGCCGCAAGGCGTGCCCGCTCCATCACTGAGTAAACATACTCCAGCCCGTAGCCCAGCGCCGCGCTCGTGGGATAGATCACTATATCTTCGGGCTTGAAGCCCATATCTGTAGCGAGAATATTGACTTGCTTGGCGATATTCACATCGCAGGGCGACTCGGCAATGAGCTTGTGTTTGTATGCCGTGCAGAGAGCGACTAACGTTTTATAGTTGTCTTCGGTGATCGTGCCCACCAGACAATTCTCGCCCGAGGCGGCTTCAGCAACGGCGGGGAAGATCTCGTTGTCTTTGTCGTCGTTTCCCGTGCCCCAGATAATTAACGGCACGCCCACGGACTCCAGCACGCGCTTGACAGCCTGCGCGGCTTCTTGAGGGCCGCGATTCTGTCGGACGGGATCGCACCCTGCTAACCGTAAGCAAATGAGATCAGCGCCGTACTGCTCGACGCACTTTTTGGCCCACAGCCCCGGATCGTGCCAGACGTCGCGGAAGTGCTCAGCGAGTACCTCGGGCCAGTCTTGGGGAGCAACGTCCCACACCTCCATGGCGATTGCTGGCGGGTGGGGCATCGCTCCCTCAAAATGATGGAACGGCAGCGAAGTCGCCCCACCTACTGTGACTTTCTTCGTGCGGGTGCCCCCTTCTTCTTTGGTCGCACCCAGAGTCACAGTATTGATCGCGTTCGTCCAGGTCTTCTTGACATCGGGAATAGCCACGGGCATCTTACAATCCTCCTTCGTTCTGCAAAATCTTCTCGATGATCTTGTACACGGCTAGCTTGGCTGTGGAAGTTGGGGGCAGCTCGCTTAAGGGCTTGCCCTCCACACTCAGATTCCAGAGCATTTCATCTGTAGGGATCTCCCCGATGAGCGCTAGCCCCGCCTGCGCGAGTTTGTCTCTCAGCCGAGCTCGCAGAGCATCGCTCACCTTGTTCAGAGCTAAAAATCTCTTGCGAATGCGCAACTGCAGCTCGTCGGCCAATTGATTAATTCGAGCCGCAGCTTGCAGCGCGATGGGGTTGGCATCGCTGATCACTAACAAGACATCGACGTCTTGGGTCGTGCGCCGCGAGAGATGCTCCAACCCCGCTTCGTTGTCCACGACGACGTACGTATAGTTCTTGCTCAAGAGATCTATATAGCGTCTCAAGACGTGATTGACGGCACAGTAACAGAAGGGGCCTTCGCCCCGGCCCATCGCCAAGAGATCGAGCCCATTGCTCTCGACAAGACACTGCTGCAGCCCATACTCTAAGTACTGATCTTTAGTGACTCCTGGCGGCAGGTCCTTGATCTTTTTGATAGTGTCTTCGCGCAGCTCGCCGATGGTCCGCTCTACTTTTAAGCCCAAGACTTGATGGAGATTCGTATTAGGGTCAGCGTCGATGGCCAGCACCGGCCCCTCACGCCGCTCGATGAGCACGTGCACGATCAGACCCGCAACGGTCGTCTTGCCGACGCCGCCCTTGCCGGCAACAGCTATCGTGAATGCCATACTGCCACCCGCAGGCGCTCCTGCACCGAGGGGAATCGCTCCAGTTCTGTATGGGGCAAGAATTTCGCCGCGAGAAATTCTTCATAATAGTGCGGGAAGCTGATGAGATCGTAATACGTAGCGCTTTGAGCGATCTCCTCGCACTTCTCCCAGGCCTCCCGCGACAGCAAGGCCATCTTCGCCCCGATAATAGACGTGTTGCCCACAAAGCGAATTCTTTCTAGCGGCAGATCGGGGATGAGCCCGATCGTAATGGCTTTCCCTCGATCGAGATAGTTGCCAAAGCCCCCAGCCAGATATACCCTCTCTATATCGGAGATCTCGAGATTGAGCGATTTCATCAGAATCAGCGCTCCGGCGTAGATCGCCGCCTTGGCTCGCAGCAGATTCTCAATGTCCGCTTGGGTGATCACGATCTCTTTGCCGGTAGCGGAGCGCTGTGCGGGGACGACGACGAATTCTAAGAGCCCATCGCGCTCGCGGATGCGGGGGCTTGCCTCAGGGATGAGCCGCCCCGAGCGGTCTATAAAACCAGCTTCGAGCAGCCCCGCGACTAAATCTATCAGCCCCGAGCCGCAGATCCCCTTGGGCTTGACGTTGCCCACGGTCTTATAGAGGACGTTGCCGTCAGGGGAGATCTGCACCCTCTCGATGGCGCCGCGGCTGGCTTTCATGCCGCACTTGACCCCAGAACCCTCAAACGCCGGCCCGGCAGAAGCCGAACACGTCACCATCCAGCACGAGTCACCCTCACGACGCCCAATGACGATCTCCCCGTTGGTGCCCACGTCTATGAGCATAGCAGTCTTGTCGGACTCGTAGAGCCCGGTCGCCAAAATCCCCGCGGTGACGTCGCCGCCGACCCAGCCGCCAATGGCCGGGAGACAGTAGAGCAACCCCCGGGGATTGATGTGAATCCCCACTTCAGCCGCGCGCACCGGCGGTGGCGCCGTCGAGCACGACACATAGGGATCGCGCCGGATCGAGCTGGGATCAAGCCCCAACAACAAGTGCATCATCGTGGTATTGCCCGCACAGACGAGAGCCAAGCAATCGTGCAAGGCAATGTTGTTTCGCGTCACCAGCGCCGCAATCAAGTTATTGATGTCATGGACGATGGTCTTCTGGAGCTGCTCCAAGCCGCCGCGCTCGGCGTAGATAATTCTTCTTGTGACTTCTTCCCCATAGGCTCGCTGAGAGTTGTACATCGCTTCGGCGTCCAGGGTGCGTCCGCTGTTGAGGTCCACCAGATGGGCCACGACGGTCGAGGTGCCGATATCCACGGCGATCCCGTAATTGCGCGAGGAAGTATCGCCGCCTTCAAGCTGCAGGACCTCGACGGTGCCACCCCGCAGGCCCAGGGTCGCTGTTACTTTCCAATCGTTCTGACGCAAGAGTTTGGGGTGCATCTGGAGGACTTTCAGCCCTGTCTGCATGATCGGGTAATCCCTGTGCCGCCGGATCTCCCGATAGAGCCGTTGGTGGTCGGCCAAGTTATCATAGAGGGTGGGCCGGGGCAGCTCCAGGTAGAGCTTCTGCACCAGAGGCTCATGTCTAAAAGAGACCCTCTCTTCTTGGTAGAGGGCGCGGAAGCGCTGCGCGTCTATGTCTATCAAAATTTGCCCCTCTTCGGCGCGGGTCTCGGGGGGCACTGCAACTTCGACGTCGCCCAAGACTTTTGTCTGACAGGCGAGCACGTAGCCCCTCTGGATCTCATCCCGAGTCAAGAGAGTGGTCGGCGCGGCCTCAATATTGCCGTCCTTGACGATCACACGGCAGCGGCCACAGATGCCATCGCCGCCGCAGATGCTGGCCAACTCCACTCCAGCGGCTTTGGCGGCCGCGTGCAGGGTCACGCCCCGCTCGACCTCGACGCTCACCTCATCGGGATGAAATGTCACTTTGGGCATCGCTTATGCTTTCCATTCGTTCTTCAGATACGCGGGAATCCCCGCGGCTTCCTCTGGGCCGACTAAGACCTCCCAGCCGCCTAGATCTTCGATCTCGCCCTTCAGCACCGCTACCAGCCCCGGAATGATGAGTTTCTTATGCGCCACTTGGTCCATAACCCCGTAGCTCTTGACGGCTTTGACGATAGCTTCGGCCGTGAGCTTGTCATCGGCGTAGGCGTTCAGCACGCCCAGGCCGCCCGTGTCGACTACCGAGATATACGCTGGGACGCGGCTGTTCTCGACCTCCCCCTCTACCGTGAAGTAGGTGAGTGCGAAATTGGTCGTGACCAAGACGGGCGAGTGCGGGGTGGGCTCGCCGACTTTGTAGAGCTTGGCCTCGACGGCGTTGGGCACCTGCGGATCGGTGAAGATATTCTGCCGCACCGTAAGAATGGGGAGCAGCTGCCAGCGCTCCGCACCGTCCATGACGACGAGACTAGCATACTTGCACACAAGCGTTGACGCATACGCGGTCTCAAGGAACGGGTCGCTCCCCGTCACCGAGACCATCACGGGGTAGCCCACAGCCCTGAAATTCTTCTCCAGTGCTAGCCGTCGCAGCTGTGTCAGCTTGGCCAAGGCGTCGGCCAAGCCGGAGATCTCCGGCTGGAGGACTATATCGTCGACGCCGAGAGCTTTGATCTGAGGGGTGAGCTCAGCCAGCTCTTCGAGCGTCGCGGCACGCACGGCCAAGGGGCAGTGAAACTCTTTTGCCAGCGCGGCAAGCTCTTTAAAGTTCTCTGTGGTCGCGGCACACAGCAGCGGGCGCCGCTCCGCGCAGATCTTGAGGGCCGCCCCAAGCGCCTGCGGATTGGTGCTCGCTAACACGAGCGCCAACGGCGATTTCTCCCCAGCAACCTTGACAGCTTGGACGAATCTGTTTGTATCTGAAGTACCCTGCTCGACAGCGATCGCGTTAACCCCGATGAGCTGCCCCACCCGCAGGAACTGCAATTGATTGATCTTCTCGACGCGCTGGGCCAGCTCACTCTCTGCAAGATCGTCCCGGACGCGTAGAGCGATCACCGTGGGGTGATGGAACTTCTCTTCGTGTCTGAACAAGACAGTCTCGCCGCCGAGCTTGAGGGCGCGATCCCCTGCCCCGATAGTCACGGTACGCATCGGTGGGGCCTGGGCTTCAGAGAGCGCGAGCTTGGCTTCTGCTGAGACATGGGGGCACTGCTCCAGCCCGACCTTCTTGGCTGCCACTTGCATGGCGAACGCCATACACGTGGGGAAGTTACAGTCCCCGCAGTTGGTCTTGGGCAGATGCTTATAGATCTCGATTCCCGTGAGTTTGGCCATGCTGATCAGCTCCTTCTAAAGCAGCTTGAGAAATTCTTCCACGCTGAGGCCTGCACCATCTAAGATCTGGGAGAGCGTCCCAGTATCCAAGCTCTGATGATCCGGTACGACGACTTGAGCAAAGGGCTGATCTCTGCGCATGATCATATGGCTTCCCCGCTGACGCTTTAGATAGAAGCCAGCTCGCTCCAGAGCACGACGCACCTCTCTGCCGGAGAGCCCCCGTGGTAGCTTGCTCATCTGGCGCGGACTTCCAGTTCAACAAACTCCTTACCTGCCTCAGTAGGCACCGGCAACCCATCCTCCAGCAGGGCTTCCACATAAGCCTCGATAGCTTCCTTGATGTTCTTCAAGGCTTCCCGCTTGGTTCTCCCTTGAGAGACGCAGCCACGCAGGGCAGGCACATAAGCCACATAGCCCGATTCCCTTCCCTGCTCCAGCACAACGGTATACTTCATACACTTCACCTCTCCAGCTCTATCAAGCCGCTTCATTATACAACTTCCCTCAGGCAATGATCGGCTCCATCTCCAGCGCCGGGTGCCCAACACGCTGCAAGAACTCCACAAGCTCTTCGCTGGTTGTGGCGTCTTTTTCCGTAGCGATCTTGTCGAAGAGCTCCGGCATCCCGATCTCCTCCAAGCGCTTCTGCAGGCGCTCTCTGATCTCTTCTTTCAGCTCGCTGGGCATCCAGACGAGCCTTTTAATCCCGCCCTCAGCACTGATGAATTTCTCGCTCGTCAGATAGAGCTTGCCCACGCCCAAAAAGCCCGGCGTCTGCACCCCGCCGCCCACTTCACCAGCCATCGTCGAGAAGGTCATGCCGATGGGCGTCTCCCCTTGATACTCACGATTGACGACCATCACGCCGTTGGCCTCAGGCAACACCGCAACGATGCACTCAAAGCACCCGCAGCTCGTCTGGGGGTTCTGCATGATCGAGTACATCGAGACTCTCTCTAAATTCCCGTTAGATGCTCCTCGGACATACTCGTTGACCCCTTGCCACTCTCCCAAGACGGGATCGAGACAGACGCCCTTGGGCACGGGCTTATTGGGGCCGTGCGGGTCCATCTCGTACGAAGCGCCACAGTCGAGCCAGGTATACGCCCCGCAGAGCCCTAAGCGCTGCGGCGTCACTATACAGACGTGATTGGGGGCGTAGCTCTGACACAAGATACAGCTATAGAACTGGTCGACGTCCTCGTCTCTCATCCCCATGACGCGCTCGTCACGAGCACGATAGATCTCCCTGGCCTCCTTGAGCAGAGCCTCGACGTGGGCTTGGTCGGTGACGATCTTCACTTGGACTTTGTCGACGAGCGCCCCAAAGTCTTCCTTGAACTTCGCCACCAAGACCTCGCCGTAGTGTCTCAGTCGAAAGCCCTTCTGGTACGCTTCTTTAGAGATACGGATCCAGGGGATATCTCGTTGCCCGATGTGCATCACCCCGTTGATACAGCTGATGAAGTGATGGATTCTTCTCTCTAAGACGGGCTCGAAGTCAGCCTTGAGGTTGCGCCCGGCAACGTCAACGATCACGCCGAGGGGCATAGCTTCGCCTTCTTGAGCTTTATCTATATCAGGGCCGATCAGCTCGATCTTGCCGTCTTCGACCTCGTCCATGGGGCGGGCACGCAAGAGCTCAAACGCCGTGCTGTACTTGCCGCCAAACTCAACATAGAGATTCTCTTTCCGGACGCGCTCGCCCTCAAAGCCCGCCCCGTAGGGCACAGGGATGGGGATCTTGGCGATCTTCAGCTTCAGCCCACGCACCTCGACAGCTTTGGCGACGATCTTGTCCAGAGAGACCCCCGAGACGACATGCTCGTAGGTGCAGATCCCCCTGGGCAAGATTTGGGGGATGGGCACATCGGCGATGACGGGGAAGCCGAAGTTGATCGCCCCGGCGGCCGTGGCGTATTTTTCGTCGGTGAGGAGCTGAGCGCCCTTGTCCGCATCGAAGTCCGCCCCCAAAGCCAAGACAAAGGCGAAGACACGCTCCTTGTTATATAAGAGAATCTTACGCGCCGCGTCGAAGCTGCCGGGCTTGATCCCCCCGAAGGTCATGGCAGCGCGGGCCGCGAAATTCAGGGCAAAGACCGCGGCACTCATCGGCTTGCCGTAGGGCACCAAGAACGTATCCCAGCTCATCTCGATGCCCTCATCGGCGAGCTGCTCGGCCATAGAGCGCCCCTGGGAATCCCCCGCCATGAAGACCAAGATATTTCTCTCCTGCAGGGCGCGAGCGAGCTCCACAGCGTCTCTATTTGTTGGCAGCGCCCCCACACACGCCGCAAACCCCGGCATACGCCCGTCGACTAATTTGATCCCTTGGGTTCTCAAGATCGTGTCGTCGGTGAAGCCCAGCCATGGCGGCTCCGGCTTGTAGCTGGGGTCTAAGTATCTGAGAGCTTCGATGATCTCCTGGGCGATCAGGGTGGCGATCCCAGCATCGAGGGCATCGCCCAAGTAGGGGAGCCACAGGTTCTCCTCGGGCACCGGCGGCAAGAGATCCTTGGCGTGTCCCAACGCTTCTTGGCAATCTCTCAGCGTCTCGACTTTCAAGCCCAACAGTGCTAAGATCAACGGCAAGTGATAGGCTGTGTTGGGGAAGCCCACCTTCTTTTCGGGCTTGTAGGTCTCTATGGCTTCCTTGAGCTTCTGCTCTGCTTCAGCGACGTACTTATGGGCACCACGGATCGCTGCGGACGCAATGATCTTAGACATAGCTCACACCCCCACGGTTTGGACGAGTTCTTGGAATTCGCGCTCGAGGAAGCGCTCTCTGTTTGCGACGATCAAAGGCAGCACCCGCCCCAGGTCCGGCCCCAGCTCTCCGAGTTCTTCTTTTATAGGAGCGATATTGACGCGCCGCTCCATGAGAATACGTAGCACCCCGGCAGCTTCTACGTCGCCGACGAGCACAAAACCCACGATCGTGTCGTCCTTCAAGAAGATCTTCCTATAGATCCCAGGAGCGGGTCTGGATTCCAGAGTCTCGTCATGCTCGCCGGGACGACCGCCCAAGGGGCCCGGCGTCAAGACGGCTAACCCTGCAGAGATCACGGGGACATCGAAGAACTGCACGGAGTTCATCCGCATCGAACCGCGATACGCAATATTCCTGCCCAGCATGTTGAGCGCTGCGATCCGCCCTTGCTCGACGGCACAGGGCCACAAGGCGTTAATCCACGGCTCGCCCCGCAGCACATCCCGCGCTTGGGCCACATCGCCCGCTGCGTAGATATTCTCCACGCTCGTGCACAGATAGTCGTCTACTAAGACCCCGTACTCCCTGCGGATCTGCGTGCCTTCAAGAAGCTCCAAGCTTGGATCTACACCCTTGCCCACGACGACAACATCACAGGGAAAGACTTCACCCGAGGCAAGCTGTACTCCTTCTATCTGATTCTTTGTGCCCAGCACAGCCACGGGCTTGGCCCTGGTCCGGATCGCAACCCCATGAGTATCAAAGATTCTCTCAAAGATTCGTGCTGAGCTTTCGTCGAGCATTTGGGAGAGCGCGTGGGGTGAGTCTATGAGCACTGTGACGGAGAGGCCGCGCTTGGTGAGGGCTTCTGCAGCCTTGAGTCCGACCAAGCCCCCGCCGAGCACTACGGCGCGCTTGGCCTTGGGCAGACGCGCGAGAATCCCCTGAGCGTCCTGGAGTTTGCGCAGCCCGAAGACCCCATCGCGCTCGATCCCTTCGACCTTGGGGAAGCGCGGCGCGGCCCCAGTCGCCAATAAGAGCTTATCGTATTGGAGCTTCCGCCCATCTGAGAGTTCAACAGTGCTCTTCTCCGGCTGGAGGCCCACCGCCCGCCCGTGAATCTTCTCTATCCCAGAGCGCTCATAGAAGTCCCGGGGTCGGAAGAAGAGCTGATCCTCCCCCAGCTTGCCCGCCAGATAATACGAGAGCAACGGCTTAGAGTACGTCAGGCTCTCGTCGGAGACGACGGTGATCTGAGCTTTTGTGTCGTAGCGGCGAAGTGTCTCCGCAGCGCTGCTGCCCGCCGCCGACGCCCCAATGATAAGATATCTCATTGGTCTCCCTCCCAGATGGCTGTGACTGGCTCAGCCAAGACCCTCTGAAACTCTTCGAACGTTCCAGCAAAGAGCGCTTCTGTGGGACACGCTTCGATACACGCATAGCGCGCCCGCCCCACCCTCTGGCGCCGGTCGGGACAGAGATCGCATTTGAGAGCTTTCACCCTGGGGGTGATCGCCCCGTAGGGGCAGCTCATCACGCACATCCAACAGCCCACACACTTCTCCATGTCGCAGACGGTAGAACCGTCTTCTTTATGCATTGCCCCGGTGATGCAGGCATCGACACAGGGGGCGGGGTCGCAGTGCTGGCACCCCAAGGAGAGCGCTACTCCCCCAATGGCCACACGATAGGGTTCTCCGCCCAGACTTTGGACGCGCCGCCGCGGCGGCCCCAGCTCCCCCGTGAGCACCGAGACGAAGAGATCCTTTGCGGGCGTATGCTCGACCGCACAGGCGATCTCACAGGCCCGACAGCCTACACAGCGGCGCGGATCGCAGAAGAGCCGCTCCATGACGCCTCCTTTTCTTTTGGCCCTCACCTCGCCCCGCCCCCTCCACCCTCACCCCCACCCCCTCTCCCTTGTGAGGGAGAGGGGTGCAAGGGTGAGGGGATGAGGGCCTTAAAGATCGTCCGAACGCACTGACGCAGCTGCTCATCAGGACCGACGGTGCACAGCTGCTCGCTATACGGCAGCGCCCCGAGCACTTCTATGGTGAGATGTTCTTGGATGTCGCGGAGCTGCCCAGGCTCGCGGATCTTGTTGGCCACCACATAGATCTTCTTGATCCCCATCTGCTGAGCCAGGCTGTGAATGCGCCGCGCGGTGACCACGCTGGCCTCGTCAGGCTCAACCACGATGAGCAGCAGATCGACCCCTTGAGCTGTGGCTCGCCCTAAGGGTTCCAGCCCCGCTTCTAAGTCCAAGAGCATCAGTTCATCGCGCTCGAGCACAAGATGCTGCAAGAGGCTCTTCAGGAACGTATTCTGGGGGCAGGCACAGCCGCCTCCGCCCTGGCGGATCGGCCCCATCACTAACAGTTTGATCCCGTCCCTCTCGAGAGCAAAACGCTCCGGGATGTCGTCGACCTTGGGGTTGAGCCGCAGAAACCCCTCCAGCGATCCCAGGCGCTCTTCTATCAGCTCTTGCAGCTCTACGAGCGGGGTGATCTCCTGGGGGAAGCCTAAAGCTAAAGCCAGGGTGGGATTGGGGTCGGCGTCCACAGCAAAGACGCGCTTCCCTCGAGCAGAAGCCTCTCGAGCGAGCAGGGCACAGAGGGTCGTCTTGCCCACGCCCCCCTTGCCGGAGATCGCAATCTTCATAGTGACTGCATTTTAGGAGAACTTCCCCAAACCTGCCCATGATCAAGATCACTCAAAAAGCTAGCCGTGATCAAAATTTCTCCCAGGAAATCTTGCCATATAGAGTGCTATATAAAATCCCTGAGGGTTGCTGCCTGGGGGCTCACGCCCTATACTTGAGCCGTGAGAGAGAGCATATGGCGCGTCAAGATCGCTATTTACGGCGCGGTGCAAGGGGTGGGCTTTCGCCCCTTCGTCTATCGGCTGGCGAGGGAGCTTCACCTGACGGGCTGGGTGCTCAATTCCGCCCAGGGCGTCTTCATCGAGGTCGAGGGCCCCAAAGAGCAGCTCGAAGAGTTCCTGCGCCGCCTGCAACGCGATAAGCCCCCTCGCGCTGTGATTCAGAGCTTAGAGTCTTCTTGGCTCGATCCCATAGGCTACACAGAGTTTGAGATTCGCCATAGCGACGAGTCCGGCCAGAAGACCGCGTTTATACTCCCGGATATCGCGACGTGCCCTGATTGTCTCAGAGAGATCTTCGATCCCGCAGATCGGCGCTATCGCTATCCCTTCACAAACTGTACCAACTGCGGCCCGCGCTTCTCTATCATTGAAGCGCTGCCCTACGACCGCCCTAACACGACCATGAGAAGATTTCCGATGTGCCCCGACTGTCAGGCCGAGTATGAAAACCCCCAAGACCGGCGCTTCCACGCCCAGCCCAATGCTTGTCCCCAATGCGGGCCACATCTGGAGCTGTGGGATCGTCAGGGGACTGTGCTCGCTCGACACGACGAGGCCCTCCTCCAAGCCGCCCAAGCCATCCGTCAAGGGCTGATCGTGGCCGTGAAGGGTCTTGGCGGGTTCCATCTCATCTGCGATGCCCGCAACGAGCAAGCTGTCCAAGAGCTTCGCAGGCGCAAGCACCGCGAAGAGAAGCCCTTCGCGCTCATGTACCCTGATCTTGAGACTGTGAAAGAACACTGTGAGGTCTCGGACCGTGAGGAGCGTCTGCTCTGCTCGCCGGAGGCCCCAATCGTGCTGCTGCGGCGTAAGGCCTTCACTCCAGACCCGTCTCTTTCCCCTCACCCCTGCCCCCCTCTCCCTCCCAGGGGAGAGGGGCCAGGGGATGACGCTGGAGTCGCCCCCGCCGTCGCCCCCCATAACCCCTACTTGGGCGTGATGCTCCCCTACACACCATTGCATCACTTGCTGATGGCAGAACTGGGCTTCCCTGTCGTGGCCACCAGCGGCAATCTCTCCGATGAACCCATCTGCACCGACGAGCACCAAGCCCTCGAAAAGCTCAACGCTCTAGCTGATCTCTTCTTGGTCCACAACCGCCCCATCGCCCGACATGTGGACGACTCCATCGTGCGGATCGTTGGGAATCGGGAGTTGGTGCTGCGCCGTGCCCGTGGCTTCGCCCCCTTGCCCATCAGGCTGAGAACGTCAGAACCCAAAACTGTTCTGGCCGTCGGCGCTCACTTGAAGAACACCGTAGCGCTTGCAGTCGGCCCTCAAGTCTTCATCAGCCAACACATCGGAGACTTAGAGACCGCTGAAGCATTCAGAGCATTTGAGAGGGTCATCGGGGACTTAGAACGACTCTATGAAACCCACCCCAAGCTGATCGCTCACGACCTGCACCCAGATTATCTCTCGACACAATACGCCCAAGCTCGTGCCCCTCACACCGTCGCAGTCCAGCATCACTATGCCCATGTGCTCTCGTGCATGGCCGAGAACGAGCTTGACGGCCCGGTGCTAGGGGTCTCGTGGGACGGCACAGGCTATGGGCTTGACGGCACGATCTGGGGCGGGGAGTTTCTGTTGGTAACGCCAGAGTCGTTCACGCGGGTTGCCCATCTGCGGACGTTTCGTCTTCCCGGAGGCGATCAAGCGATCAGGGAGCCACGGCGCTCGGCCCTGGGCGTGCTCTATGAGCTCTTCGGTGAGGCGCTCTTCCACCAAGAAGAGCGAAGAGCTCTTGCCCCGCTGCAGAGCTTCCCCAAGGACAAGCTGAGGCTCTTACACACGATGCTGCAGAAGAATCTCAATAGCCCCAGAACGTCGAGTGTGGGGCGGCTCTTCGATGCCGTGGCTTCTTTAGTCGGACTGAGACAAATCAGTCGCTTTGAGGGGCAAGCGGCTATGGAGCTCGAATTTGCGAGTATCGAGACCACGGAGAGCTATGAGTATGTCCTTGTGGGGGAGAGGCTCGACTGGGGGCCTATGCTTGTGGGTATCTTGGGTGACGTGCAGGCTGGGGTTCCAGTGGGTAAGATAGCTGCGAGATTTCACAATACGTTGGTGGAGATGATCGTGGCTGTGGCGCGGCATGTGGGAGAAGAGAGGGTTGTGCTGACGGGCGGGTGCTTTCAAAATAAATATCTGACAGAGCGCGCGATCGTTCGTCTGAGGGAGGAGGGTTTTCGTCCCTATTGGCATCAAAGGATCCCGCCCAACGATGGGGGGATAGCAGTGGGGCAGGTTGTGGCAGCGTTGCGGGGGTGAGGGTGATGTGTCTAGCTGTTCCGGGGAAGATTATCAGTATCAATGAGAGTGACGATCCGATTTTGCGCACGGGGAGGGTGAGTTTTGGGGGCATAGTGAAGGAGGTCAATTTAGCGTATGTGCCTGAGGCGCAGGTGGGGGATTATGTGATAGTGCATGTGGGTTTTGCCATCAGCAAGCTTGATGAGGCTGAGGCTCAGAGGGTGTTTGAGTATCTCAAGGAGATCGGTGAACTTGAGGAGCTCAAGCCCTCATAACTCTCTGTTAGACACAGCTCTGCCCTACGGCTCTTTCTCGAGTTCAGCGATCTGAGCCTCGCTGTACTCCCGGATGACACGCAGCGCCGGACCCAGGCTCACCAGCATCAGCAGGGTCATGATGACTGCTGAAGTCACACACCATATGCAGACAGCCCCAATGACAAACGGCTCCAAATACGTGAGATAGATCGAAAACAGCACGCCGAAGAGCGTCAGGGCCAAGACCACCAACGGCGCATAGGCGCAGAGCCGCCCCCACCCCCACCGCCCCCACGCCCACACCCCAAGAATAGCCATATATCCGATGAGGCCGAGAAGGCTCACGTGGAGCACACCAAACAATTTCGCGTACGGGCTGCTCTGCACGGTGTTGCAATCCCCCACCGGGCCGCAGAAGGCCGCTACACCCTGAGTCTCCACGTAGGTTAAATACCCCGCTACAGCCATGCCCAGCAGAGACAACGCTATCAGGGCGCCATCGCGCCATCGTGAGGAGGAGCTCACCGGGGCCCCCTGCAGAACCCGGACTATCTGGATGACAACGTAGATCACAGCGAGCACCATGCCGATCAAGACGGCAATGGCCAACTCAAATCCGCGGGAGAACTCCATAGCCGTATATCTTATTCATTCATCCCTGTTGTTTCAAGGCATCCCATGATTTACAATAAAAGCCAATGAGATATCTTGACGAGTATCGGGACGCCAAGCTCGCCCAACACTACGCCCGATTGATCGCCCAGGTTGTGAAAAGACCCTGGACGATCATGGAGGTCTGCGGCGGTCAGACCCACTCTATCATTAAATTTGGGATAGATGAGCTTCTGCCCAAAGAGATCACTTTAGTGCACGGTCCGGGGTGCCCCGTCTGCGTCACCCCCGTCGAATTGATCGACAAAGCGATTGAGATCGCTTCGCGCCCCGAGGTGATCTTCTGCTCTTTTGGGGATATGCTGCGCGTCCCCGGCAGCGAGAAAGATCTGCTCTCAGTCAAAGCCCAAGGCGGAGACGTCCGGATCGTCTACTCCCCCTTAGATGCCCTGAAGTTAGCCAAAGAGAACCCCCACAGAGAAGTCGTCTTCTTTGCCGTGGGCTTTGAGACGACCGCCCCAGCCAACGCTATGGCCGTCTACCAAGCATATCAACAAAAAGTGAAAAATTTCTCGATGCTCGTCTCGCACGTCTTAGTTCCCCCAGCCATGGAAGCTATTCTCTCTTCCCCTAACAACCGTGTGCAGGGCTTTTTGGCTGCCGGACACGTCTGCACCGTGATGGGCTACACGGAATACGAGCCGATTGCCAAGAAATACAGAGTGCCCATTGTCGTCACTGGCTTTGAGCCGTTAGACATCCTCCAGGGCGTGTATATGTGCATTAAGCAGCTAGAAGAAGGGCGCTATGAAGTCGAAAATCAATACACGCGCTCAGTGCGTCGTGAGGGCAATGTCAAGGCCCAAGAGCTGATCCGTGAAGTCTTCTGTGTTGTCCCCAGAAAGTGGCGTGGCATTGGGGAGATCCCGCGGAGCGGGCTGGGCTTGACAGCAAAGTATAAAGAGTTTGACGCTGAGAGAAAATTCGGCTTGACTGAGCGTTCTGTTAAGGAATCTTCGGAGTGCATAGCTGGGCTGGTGCTGCAGGGTGTCAAGAAGCCCCATGAATGCCCGGCATTTGGGAGGCGCTGCACGCCGGAGCGGCCCCTGGGGGCGCCGATGGTCTCCTCCGAAGGGGCATGTGCCGCGTATTACCGATATAAGAGAAGTCAGAGATCAGAAGTCAGAAATCAGAAGCCAGAGATCAGAAGTCAGAGTGAAGGGCGGAGGGAATCCGCATGATTGCTTCATACAAGGATCTCAAAGTTTACCAGCTTTCTTACGCTCTGGCTATGGACGTCTTCCAGTTGACGAAACAGTTCCCAAAGGAAGAGCTGTACTCGTTGACTGATCAGTTACGCAGGGCCTCACGTTCCATCTCAGCAAATATTGTTGAGGGCTGGTCGAAGCGTTATTTTGCTAACATTTTCAAGCGCCATCTGCTCGATGCTATTGGCTCTTGTACGGAAGTCAAGCTTTGGTTAGACTTTGCTCGTGACTGTGGCTATATAACTGCAGGAGATCATGGGCACCTTGAAAAGAGCTATGAAGAGCTTAGCAAGATGTTATATAGCTTGTTTGAAAATTGGAAGACATTCTCAAGATCAGGAGGCTCTTCATCCATCTGACTTCTGACTTCTGGCTTCTGACTTCTAAACTATGAAACACACAAACTTCGACCTGAGCCACGGCCCCTCCTGCCCCATCCCCATCTCGGAGTATCCCCAGATTTTGCTCGCACACGGCGGTGGGGGCAAGCTCATGCACCAGCTCATCGAAAAGCTCTTCGGCGCAGCGTTCACCAACCAATATCTCGATGAGCGCCACGACGGCGCCAGCATCGCTCTTGACAGCGCTAAGCTCGCGTTCACCACGGATTCGTATGTGGTGCGGCCGCTCTTTTTCCCCGGCGGCGATATTGGAAGACTCGCGGTCTACGGCACCGTCAATGACTTAGCCATGTGCGGCGCGCGCCCGCTCTTCTTGAGCGCCGGCTTCATCCTAGAAGAAGGGCTGCCCATGGAGACCCTCTGGAAGATCGTTCAGTCCATGAGAGAAGCAGCCCAGACGGCTCACGTGCAGATCGTCACCGGGGATACGAAAGTCGTGGACAAGGGCAAGGGCGATGGGATTTTTATCAACACCGCGGGCATTGGGATCATTGAGCACGATCTTGCTATCACCCCCAAGAGCGTCCAACCCGGCGATTGCGTTTTGCTCAATGGGGATGTGGGGCGGCACGGGATCGCGATCATGGCCGTGCGAGAAGGGCTAGCGTTCGAGAGCGAGATCGAGAGCGATTGTGCCCCCCTGGCCGACATCGTGATGCAGCTCATTGAAGAGCGCATCGAGATTCACTGTCTGCGAGACCTGACGCGTGGGGGCTTGGCCAGCGCCCTCAACGAGATCGCCCAAGCCGCACGCGTGCATATCTCTATAGACGAGAGCGCCGTCCCTGTTCGGGAGGACGTGCAGGGCGCGTGTGAGATCTTGGGGCTTGACCCACTCTATGTAGCGAACGAAGGGCGTTTTATAGCGTTTGTGGCGCCAGGCGATGCCGAGCGCGCGCTGGAGATCTTGCAAGCTCACTCTCCGGAGAAAAACGCAGCTCTGATTGGCCACGTCTCTGAGGAGCCAGCGGGCTTAGTGACGCTCAAGAGCCGCATCGGCGCTCAGAGAATTTTAGACATGCTCAGCGGGGAGCAGCTGCCAAGGATTTGCTAGAGACAGAAACTAAAACGCCCTGGCTGCACCGTGATTAGCGATGCCTCACACGTCCGCGCTCGCCGCTCCATCGGGCTCGACATTCTCTTGTCTGGGGGTGACGATCTCAGGCTCGACCTCGCCGCCCATAGCCTCCAGGGCATGATGGGGATGGAAGAAGCGCTGCGCGATGAACGTCGGCACGATGGCGCTTGCTACTACAACCGCGACCAACACCGAGAACTGCAATTGGTCAATGAAGCCCGCCTCCAGCCCTGCTAGAGACGCCAGCGTCCCCATGGTCAGCCCGGTGCTCATCAGCAATGTCGTATACATCGCTTCTCTTGGCAGATACAGCTTCGCCAGAGGATAGACACCCGCAATCTTGGTGATCTGCTTGGCAGCAAACAAGATGAGAAAGAGCCCTGCACCAGCCCATAAGAGCGAGAGAGATATTCTCATCCCCCCACTGAGAAAGAAGATCGGGGTAATAAACGCAAAGCCCACGACGCGCAGCTTGCGTTGCAGCTGAATGTTTTTCTGGAAGAGCCGCGACATCACCAACCCCAAGACAAACGCAGGCAAGATCGCGTGGCTGAGCCCCAGCTTGGCAAAGTACATTAAGATCAATAAGAGCCAAAAGAGAAACTTGATCTCCGGCTCGATGACCCGATCCCCATAGCGGGCAAAGAGCCTGGGCGCGATCCGCGGCGCCAGCGCAATGATCGCAATCGAGACCAGCGCGAACCAGAGCGTGTTGAGATTGAACTCCACAAGCACCAGGGCGAGTGCTGCCGCGGTGCCAAAATCAGTGACAAATGTCGCGGCCATGATGAGCTTCCCCACAGGGGTGTGCGTCAGCCCCGTCTCGACGAGCACGGCATAGACGACAGCGAGCGAGGTCGTCGAGAGCGCCACCCCGGCGATCTGAGCGGCCTTCCACTCCCAGCCCACCAGATAGTGACAGAGGAGCATCGTGCCCAGAAACGGCGCCAAGAACGAGATGCCCCCAAGAAGAAGGCTCTCCTTGAACTTGGCCCGCATCACGTCCAGGTCGACTTCAGCGCCCGCGAGGAACGTCAAGAGAATCCCGCCCAAGCCCGCAATATACGTCACCCAAGGGAGCACCGTGACGCTCAAAAAATTCCCCGCAAATACGCCCAGCGCGATCTCTATGATCGCTGCAGATAACCCCAATTCAACGGAGAGAACGCTTGAGAGAAATATTAAGCCCGCCAGCACCGTCCCGACGTAGAGATCCTGCACATCGACCGACCTCCTATCCAAACAATCCACATAATGAAGAGTCTTGGGTAGGAGTCATCAGTCCGATGTGCTCGGACGGTTAACGGCGGACTCCATCACCGGGGCTGTATTCTATCCGATGGCGTCAAGCTCGTCAAGAAAGAAAAAAAGAGAAGAGGAGCATAAGCCGGATTCTGTGCTGGCTCGCAGGAGCCAGTGAGGGCCATCTCTCTGTGCGACCTACCCGAGCGCGATTGGAGCGGGCCACTCTCTCGGGCTCCTGACGGGGGCCCGACGCGCTCCTACTTGGTCTTGCTCCGGCCGGGGTTTGCCGTGCCCCCGACTCTCGCGAGCGGGGCGGTGGGCTCTTACCCCACCGTTTCACCCTTGCCCGCACTTCACCCTCACCCTGCCTTCGGCTCTCCTCTCCCTTCCCAGGGAGAGGGGCTGGGGGTGAGGGTAAGCCGCTGGCGGTCTCTTCTCTGTGGCACTTTCCAAAGATCGCTCTTTCTCGCCTTGCTGCTCCCGCACGATGAAGCCGTGCGCAGCACCTTGGCGAGCGGCCTGCCCTGCGGAGTCCGGACTTTCCTCGCAAGCTTCGCTGGACCTTCATCTTCGCCGGCCTGTGGCCGGTGAAGGCGAACAGTCCAGACGAAGTCTGGCGCGGCCCTCTGCTCCTCTTCCCTGATAATTATATCACGAATGTAATGCCCATCATAGTCTCCCGTCCCTTCAGCCGATAAGATAAGTCCCAGCACAACAAGGAGGCTGGCACCTATGGCAGAAGCAGAAGCCCGCTTAGTGGGCACTATCGAAGAATGGCAAGATTTAGGCAATGGCCAAGATCTCTCATATATTCACGCCGCGGCGCAGCTCTTAGCCAACGACCTCATCCAACTGCTCGCCCACAACAAGGAGCTGCGGACACGACTCCAAGCCGCGGGGAATCGCTTAACCCTCTCTTTAGCCATCAAGCTAAACCAAGACGAACCGGAGGAGAAGAAGAAGCCCATTGAGCTGAAGACGAGCTTGAACTAGTATCGTCGAGAATAACCACAAAAGGGGCAACTGCGGTAGTGGGCGCTGTGGTGGGAGCGATAGCTCCGCAGGCGGGCGCCGCAGCGCGGGCAGCGGTTTCTGAAAAAAGCCCGCACCCCCAAGGCGATCCCCCCCAGCCCGATCAGCCCAACAAGCACGAACACCCACAGGAGCTGCCCCTCCCCGGACGCGCGGGGCGGCGGCTGCCCATAACTGCCATCGAGCATCGCCTGCACCGCCGCGACCGATTCTTCCAGAGCCGTCTTGATGCGCTGACGCTCAAGATGATACTCTAGTCCGTCTCGCAGACGCCCTAGCTGCTCCGGTCGAAAGAGCTCTCGAATCTCTTCACCCGCGCGAAACTCGAAGGCCCAGACGTTCTGGGTCTGCTCCTTCACGAAGACCAGCAGCACCGTGCGCTTGCCCAGCTTCCACGACTCCCAAATCCGTTGGGCATAGACTGCCGCGTCATCGAACGGATCGTAGATAGATGCCAAAACGACGATTTGAACGTGAAAATTCTCCTTGATCGTCTCGATTTGAGCTTCAAGATCGGCACGGGCACCCCCCAGGACGTTGGCATAATCGTTGATCGCGCCCATCTGGCGCGGCAGCACGATCTCCTCGCCCTCTTGAGCGCTCACGAGTGCCCAGACACTCCAGGCCAACACACACACTACCGGCGCAACGCGCATAAGGTCACTTCACGTACAGCAGGCGCGAGCAGTTCTCGCAGGTCACGATCTCAGAGCGCACGCGCTCTGCGGTGATCTCGCTGACGCGCAGCTTGCACCCCGAACAGATGCCATTATGGACCGAGGCCACAGGGTCTTCATAGCGCGTGCGGAGCTCTTCGTAGTGACGCAGCAGCTGGGGATCTACTCGCTCAGCCCGCTGGGCTCGCTCCTCAAGAAGCCGCTGCCGCATCTGAGCGTGCGCGGCGATCTCGTGATCTATCTGAGCGATCTCTTGGTCTATTTTGGCCTTCCATTTGAGGAAGTCCTCCTCGGCCTTGCGGATGAGCGGGGTCTGCTCCTCGACTTTCGTGATCAGGGCGATGGCCTCGTCTTCCAATTGATCGATGCGGGCGCGCGAGTGCTCCAGGCGCACCCGCAAGGCGTCCATCTCCTTGTAGCTGAGCAAGCCCGTGCGCAGCTTTTCTGTATCGGCACGGATTTGCGCGTCGAGGTCATCGACCTCGCGGGACTTCTCGCGGCTGTGGCGCTGGAGTTCTTCGAATTCCTTCTTCTTCGCAGAAAACTCAGCGTGTTCGCGCTGGATGGCGGCAACGAGCGAAGCACGGCGACGCTGCAGCCCTTCGATCTTGAGGGCCTGCTCGCGGATGGCCTCATCGTGCTTGTAGAGTTCTAGCAGCGCTTCCAGCTCATGAGTCATGGGCAGTGTGTCAGTTCTCAGTTTAGCAGTTCTGAGTTCTATGATATACAGAAACTGGGAGCTGTCAAACGTGGTCTTGACAGCTCCGCTCGACTCTGCTATGATAACATTGTCTAACTGAGAGCTGTCGAACTCAGAACTCTCTCGTGGGCCCGTAGCTCAGTTGGGAGAGCGCTTGAATGGCATTCAAGAGGTCAGGGGTTCGAGTCCCCTCGGGTCCACAGATTTTTTATTCAATAAGCCCACGAGCGCGCAGCGGCGCAATAAACTGCTCCCACGTCAGCGTCGGCGCGATCTTGCAGGCCTTCTCAAAGATCCGAGCTCGCTCGAGCTCGCTGGTGGTGGCAGCGAACTTCTGTCGGAGCTTGCGTAACTTCTCCCTCCGATGCCGACGCCGCGCTATCACTTTGGGATGCGTCGGTTTGCTCATCGCTGATCACCTCCGAACTTGCTCGACGGAGCCGATCCATGATCGCCCGCCCAAGCCCTCGCTCCTCCACTCGCTCGACGATGATGACCTCGACCCCCAAAGCGTCCATCTCTCGCAACGCCGCAAAGAGCCTCCGCGCGTAGCTTGGGAGATCTTCAGGCATACGCTCGACGCGCAAAAGGCCCTCACCCCCAGCCCCTCTCAGGGGTGAGGGGGTGAGAGCCAAGACCCCTACCTTGTGGCCTTGGGCGACCAAGGACCGAGCTATGGCCTCAGCTTGCCCCCGCTCTGCGAGCATAACTTTGGCTTGTGGCGCATAATGGCGATAGCGCGTCCCCGGGGAGCGCTTTGCTGCCTCGGCCTGGGCAGAACTCAGTATATGGACTTCTCCTAGGATCTCGTGGAGCTCTTCGAGCGTGACCCCGCCGAGGCGGAGCACCATTGGGGGGTCTTGAGTGAGATCCAAGACGGTCGATTCGACGCCGATGGGGGTGGGGCCACCGTCTAAGATCAGATCGATCCGCCCATTGAGATCTTCCAAGACGTGCTGTGGGGAGGTGGGGCTGGGGCGCCCGAATCGGTTGGCGCTGGGCGCCGCGATGGGGCGGTCGCTCAGCTCGATCAGTTTCCGAGCGATAGGGTGAGCGGGGGCGCGCACGGCTACAGTCTCCAAACCCCCAGTGGTAATGGCGGGAACTCCGGTAGTCTTGGGCAAGACGAGCGTCAAGGGGCCGGGCCAGAACCTCTCCGTGAGCTTTCGGCAGAGTGGAGGAATATCTCGTGCGAGCAGAGAGAGCTGTTCTTCGTGGGCGATGTGGACGATCAAGGGGTCATCAAGAGGGCGCTCCTTGGCGATGAAGATCTTGCGGACGGCCTCTGGGTTGAGGGCATCAGCTCCCAAGCCGTAGACGGTCTCGGTGGGAAAGGCCACCAGACCTCCAGAGCGAACGATATCAGCAGCTTGAGCGATGCCAGCATCATCAGCTGGGACGATCCATGTGCGCATCGTGCTGATTATTATAATAGCTCCCTAGCGCACTTTCACCTGCCCATCGCCAAAACTAAGCCCTGGGATCTCGGTGTTTGTCTCCCCACCGACGACGATAGGCGTTTGGGCGCTCGCGGCCCAGCGGAGTGTATACACTGCGCCTCGCCTCCCTGAGACTGAGACGACAAGGCGTGCTACCGGCCCACTACTCACTCCACCTGGGGTCGGCTTGACCAGCGAGAATCTCGCTTCTCCTGGGGCCTGTGAGGACGCCTTGACTATGAAGCCATTCAGCCCCGTGATCGAATGAACCGTCACTGTATACGGAAAAGTAAGGCGCCCCTGCAGTGACGCGACGCCGCCACCAGATGTGATCTGCTGCACGACTATCTCGAGAGTACGCGTTGCCCCATTGGGCATCGCAGTCGAAGTGAGAAAGACCGCAGGGCCGGGTGGAGGAGGCAGGCCGGCAAACTCCACACAGCCAGTGAGAGCGCCCAGCCCCACGACAAGCAAGAGCATCGCGAGCTTCCTGCTCCAGCGCGCAAGCACAGGCGAAATCAGAAGAACTGATAATAACCCGAGAGAGAACCCAGGAATCCCCGTGGGGAGCCCAATGCCCTTCTTGGCGATGGCTTCCGCATCGGCAGCGTCCACGTCGTGGTCTTGGTCCACATCTGCGGCCCACAACGGTGTCCCAGTCAGCGTGATGAAGCCATCGGCGTGCTGTTGGGCCATGCGGGCATCGATCACATTGACCCGCCCGTCGGCGTTGACATCGCCCAGTGATACCGGCCGAATGGTGAAGCTCCCATCGGAGTCGTCACTTGTGCTATTGTAGGCTAGGTCTGTACACTGTGCCCGCACCCGCGCGGCAGGAGTGTCCAGAATTGGCACAACCCACTCGAACGCGCCGTCGTTCTCCGTCGCAGATGTGATACTATGGGGGAATGTCAGGCCGTCATCGGTCGAGTAGAGCAGCTCGATAGGCATGGGGCCCAGATGGGCGTCAGTGCAGCTCCAGCGTATAGTGAACAGCGTATTGGCGGAAAGAACCTCTCCGCCGTTGGGCGCCAGCACCGTCACGTTGGGAGGGGTGTTATCGACGATCACTGCTTCTGGCTCACTGGAGGAGCCAGCAGTGTTGGTGAAGTCGGTCACGGTAACGGTCAGGTTCTGTGCACCTTCGGGGAAGCTCTCAGGGAGCGTGCACAGGATGTTCTGTGAGCCAACGCTCGCTGAGCCTGTGCCACATGTGACACTGTCTAGGGTGATCTCATACAGCCCAGCTTCGTCGGTGGTGAAGCTGACGGTGATAGATGCTCCCTGGTGAACATAGCTGGGCGAAGCGCTTGTGGGATTAGTGATGCTCACATAAGGGGGCTTGTGGGCTTTGGGGGTGCCGTTGATGGGATTATTGTGGGCATCTAGGCCGTTGCGATAGATCCCGTTGTTGGTGGCCCAATTCGTATCTGAGTCTGGAGCGAGTAGATCTATACGTTCCATGGTGGCTTGTGGGGAATCGTTTCCGGCGGGCCAGGGGCCGCCATCACCGTTGGCCGTGTCAATGATATTCCCTGACGGATCCCTTAAAACAAGCGCTTCGCCGGAATTCGAGAGGGCTCCGGTGTAGATCTGGTCGGCAGGGATATCGCTCACCGTGTTGTCGTCGGTGCGCTCCAGTAGGAAGAACCCCTGGGCGGGGATGGTACCGGAGAGCGCAATGGAAGGAACGCCATCAGCAGCTTCTAAGCGCCACCCCACAAGACTGATTGCTTGGTCGGTATTGTTGTACAGCTCGAGCCATTCGTCGTTGGAGTCAGCCTGCGTGCCCATCCAGGCGATCTCGCTGATGACGACATCGCGCATGTTATAAGATGCGCGCTGGCGTGGCGCCTTCGGTGTGCCGTTGATGGGGTTATCATTTGCGTCAAGCCCATTGCGATGGACGCCGTCATTGGTATCCCAGGTAGAGTCAGAGTCAGGGACTGTCAGGTCGATGCGCTCCATCGTCGCTTTGGGTGAAGAGCTCCCGGCGGGCCAGGGGCCGCCATCGCCGTTGGCCGTATCTATGACAATACTGTTCGGGTCTTTGAGCAAGAGCTTCTCGCCGCTATTGCTCAACGCCCAGCTAGAGCCATCATTGCCATAGATAAGATCCGCAGCGATGTCTTTGACGGTGTTGTCATCTGTCCTCTCCAAAAGAAAGAACCCATGAGCACGAATAGTTCCGGAGAGCGTGATAGTAGGCGTGCCGTCTTCAGCTTGGAGCTTCCATCCCGTCAGATCGATATCGTGATCAGTGTTATTGTACAGCTCGATCCATTCGTCGTTGGCACTGGCTTGCGTGCCCATCCACGCGACCTCACTGATGACGACATCGCGCATTGAAGCCGCTCGGGTTATCGGCTCTGGGCTCATGAAACCAACGATGCCCCCCAGCACAAGGAGAGCCGCCAACCTCCTGAGACAGCTCATAAGCCCTCTCTGAGTTTTTGTAATTATTGGGGCTTGATCATAGCATAACTGGGATACAAAAGTCAAGAGAGCGCATCTTCACGGTGGGAGCAAGCCGCTCATTCGTGCAATTTTTTCGGCCGGGCGTGGGCGAGCAGCACGTGCACCCCGCGCTCCCCAAGACGCCGCTCCAAGAGCTCCTTCAGCGCATCTTCAGAGACCTGCTCCATCTGGACCTCATCGACCGCATCTACCCCACAGGCTTCGACCAACGCCCGAACCCGCTCCAACCCCGGTATGGGTTTGGCCCCCGGCGTCATCGCCGAAGCCTTGTTGTACAGAATGATCACCAACACATTGTGCTTGTGCTCCACAGCGTTGACCAGACCCGTGATCCCCGAATGGATAAACCCTGTGTCCCCAATAATAGCGACCCCTTTGCGCCCCGAAAGGCTCATCCCTGCTGCTGTAGAGATAGACGTCCCCAACGCATATGCCGTGTCAATCACCTGCGGCGGAAAATACCCGTGCAGAATCGAACACCCCACGTCCCCAGCAACAGGATACCCCTCAGGCAAGACTTCGTCTAAGACGCGATAGAGCAACTCGAAGCCCCCACAGGGCAACTCCAAAATCCCCCCGCTCACTTGAGTTTGAATATCCAGATAGAGCTCGCGCGGCAGGCGCCCCCATGCCTCAGCAATGTGCTGGGCCTCCAGCGGGCCAATCCGGGGCAGATGCCCCGTCAGCCGCCCAAAGACTTTGGTCGGCAACGAGTGCCGCGCCACCAGGGCGTTCACAGCTTCTTCGACAATCGGGGCGATCTCCTCGACGATCAGGACTCTCTCGAGGTTCTTCAAAAAGCTCACCAATGCTCGCTCCGGCAAGGGATGAGCATACCCCAAGGCGAAGTGATTTTTTTCTGTGACCAACGTCGAGACGAACCCACAGGAGATGACCCCGGAGGCCCTCACCCCCACCCCCTCTCCCGTAGGTGAGCTACGGGAGAGGGGTGCCGCAGGCGGGGTGAGGGCCTCCGGCACCCGATGCAGCGGCGAGTCCTCGACAAGCTCGCACAGCTGCGGGTAGATCTTCTGATAGAAATATTTATAGCGATCTAAGATAAGATTCTTCCAGGCTCGGTCTCTGTCAAAGTGCGCCTCGACGGTGAGGGGGATCTCGCTGGGGCGGCCCTCGCCTGATAACAAGCGCCCGGTCACCTGCAGCATCACCGGGATGCCCAGCGTCGCCGAGAGCTCTAACCCCTCAATAGCCGCATCGCTGACGTACTTTGGGCCCGGCGGCGTCAAGACGGGAATGTCAGCGAGCTTAGCGTACCACCGAGAGTCTTGCTCGTTTTGAGACTTCGCTGCGCCGGGGTCGTCACCGGCGATGAGCAACAGCCCGGCTCCAATACCATGCGTCACCGCAGTCACTAATGGATCCGCTAAGACATTCACCCCCACTTGCTTGACGATGACGACGCTTCTCTTGCCCGCAACAGAAGCGCCCAAGGCCTGGGCGAATGCGGCTTTCTCCTCGGTGCTGATCTCGACGTGCAGCCCCTGCTGGGCACACTCGTCTAATAGAGCTGTACAGGGGTCGCCGTAGACGCCGGTCACCAGGGCGATC